>Ga0116227_10012117_pt1 | contig 14201 bp, 10 predicted proteins | sample S1TSphgellanicum_FD_89693 | JGI IMG/M metagenome (GOLD analysis project Ga0116227, IMG submission 89693) | Host-associated microbial communities from peat moss isolated from Minnesota, USA - S1T2_Fb - Sphagnum magellanicum MG | ecosystem: Host-associated > Plants > Peat moss > Unclassified... | reverse complement strand
CCCCCCCCCTCCCCACCCCACCCCACCCCACCCCACCCCCTTTTTTCTTTAAATGATTATTTTGACAAGATTTGCTGAACTCATAGGTATGGTACTACCAGTCAAAAAATGAGTCTGGGATCCAATACCCGGACCAGGCGGGTATGTTCAAAAGCGGATACCACATCCACACTGGTAGCCCTGTATGGTTACATTTATAAGAGACGGAAGGACAGCTCCCCCCTCCCCCGCCCCAAAAAAAAGAATAAAAAAAATAAAATCCCCACAAATGCTTTGTAAAAATTAAATACCCTTCAAAATATTTTTTAAAAGAAAATCCTGAAATGTTATGTGGCGAAACGTGGCCCAATACACGACGGTACTGGGAATAGTGGAGTATACGAACGAGAACACGACACGTGGTAGATGGTGTGCACACGACTCTCTGTCTGCGCACGACACGCGTGCATGGTGTGCACGCGCTTTTGTGCGCTTTTGAACTCGACACGTGGCGAGTCCATGGCATAGCTAATGTGGGAATACAAATAACAGTCAAGTGAATTTATTATTATTATTATTATTATTATTATTATTCAAAAAAAAGGAAAAAGACAACTTCTGGGCCCCATTACCGGGCCCCCTTCACACCCTTCAAATTCTCTTCCCTTTCTCCTGGGGAACTAGTCAGCCTTTTTCTTTTCTTTTTTTAATTGGCGAAATTCAAACTTCAAAAATTCAAAAATTCAAGTGATTTTTGGAGTTTCCCAATCGCCAGAACTGAAGGGAAAGGGGGGGGGTGGAGAAAGGGGAAAAAAAAAATCGCCACATTTCTACATTTGGTTTTTAAAGTGTAGCCAAAATATCAAAAAAAGATGACTAAAGATTTGTATTTCAAATTTTGGTTTAAGGATTTGTATAAAATTCATATTTGGTTGATAGCCAGGATGTGGCTAAATCTTACCCAAACATGATCACCATTTTTTTCTACATCTATCTATCTATCTATCTATCTTCCAATTAATGATAGCCATTTTGGCTACAAAAAAAAAAATCCTTAAATTAATTTTTTTTTTAAAAACACTGGAAATTCAATTAGTAGTAACTAACAGCATCTGTTATGAGTTTTATGCTCTGTAGCTACATACCTACTACCTACTGAAATTTTCTATTGAAATTTATTAATTGGCTATTAATCTATTATTTGGTTAATTAAATCTATTATTTTTGTTGTTGTTTGGTACAAATGATTGATACATGGGCCAATGGTCATCAATGTTTTTTTAATTTTTTTAAAAAAATATTTTTGTTTTATTTTATATTTTAAAATAAAAATTTAGGGGATTTTTTAAATATATATATATATTTTTTGGGGTAGCCAAAGTGGTAATCAGTCCATAGGAAGATATAGATGTAGGAAAAGTGGGGATTTTATCCCTAGGAAAATATTTAGCCAAATCTGGCTATAGATCTAAAAAAAAGTGAAAAAGTCTTAATTGTCTTTCTAGCTTTTTGGCTACACAATGAAAACCAAGTGTACGTGTACCTCTGTTTCCACCACCGCACCCCATGGCCAATGGTCATCAGTTGTTTTTTTATAAAATTATTATTATTATTATTATTATTTTAAATTTAAGGGAATTTTTGTTTGTAGCCATTGTGGCAATCATCCATAGGAAGATATAGATGTAGGAAAAGTGGGGATTTTATCACTAGGAATATTTAGCCAAATCTGGCTATAGATCTAAAATAAAGTAAAAAAGTTTAATTGTCTTTTTATCTTTTTTGGCTACACAATGAAAACCAAGTGTATGAATCTGGTGATTTTTTATCCCCATTTTATTTTCTCACTTTCAACTATTGAAAAGCTCCATAATCACTTTTCTTTTTTCAAAAAAAATTAATTTTTAATTTCAATACTAATTAAAAAGGGTAGCCAAGAAAACTTTCATAAACACCAACATGGTTTACAATTGCCTTGCATGGTTTTTCTTCAATGTCCAAATTGGGTTGATTTTATATTGGAGACCAAAGGACTACACTATTGGTCATTGCTTGTCAAAGCTATTTGGGCTTTTACATGAGTTATGCAAAATCCAAAGTCCCAAGGGGAGAGAGAGAGAAAGAGAGCAAGGGGGAGAAATATTTATTAGTTGTATTTGAGTGGGGTTTAGGGTTTAGGGGATGTTGTGGATCCTAGTGGAAAGGGGTGGATGATGTAGTTTTGTTTTGAAGGTGTTTTGCATGCATACCTCTTTGAGATGGGGTGCAATATTAAAACTACTATGGTTGTTTGGCTATATTTTTGGATTGCCAATCACGGGGCATTTTATGTTGATTGATTTGCATTGGTTGTTAGCCCCCTCACTTTGTTCCAAGTTTGCATTACACTACTTCCAACCCTAGACAATGGCCCTCGATGATTTGAAATTGTTTGTCCATTTGTCCCATGAATCGGTAAGGTTACAACAAATGTTGTGCATGTAAATGGTTGATTTACTCTCACATAAAATTTGCAAGTGTAAATCATGTTTAAGAAAATAATTATTACACACTTATATGATGTGAATGCATGTATTATATATATATACGTATGAAATGTAAGTGTAAATAACAGTGTAATATTCTCATTTTTTTTGTAAAAAAACCATATTTTTCAATGACCTTGGCAAGTGTAATACTTTCATTTTGTTTTAAAACCATAATATTTTGTGGAAGAATGAACGAATGAATGAATAATGAACACAATACATTTGCATATTGCACTTCCTTTTTTTTTTCCTCTCTATCCAAGATTCAACAAGATAACTATGGAAGTGAAGCTATTTCAATAAATAAATAAGGATAGAAAGGAGGAAAAAGGAAAGTGGCAAATGGTAGATAGTTTGAAAATGCATACTAAATCTTGTAATGATTATCTTCCACACAAACCATGCCATTCCTTCCATCTTTGAAGTTTGTACAATGATGTCATTTTATGGCTTTTGTGAAATACTATAACACCATTACAATCTATTTTTCCTTTGGGTGATGGGAAACCCCACCTAAATCAATTCTCCATTTTTCAAATGGTTTGGATTGAGTTTAAAAGAAAGTGGTAAAATTGGTTGAAAATATTGGTAAACATCATAGTTTTGTGATATTCCATAATGTCTTTGAAAAACATGTTAGTTAATTATTCATTCATCATAATTCCAACTTCAAATTAATTACAAAATGGCATCAACACATTCCTTGCGAAAGTCACTTAAGGAATACCATTTTTGTTGTTTATCCAAAAACCTCATTATGTTCTTGTTAGTAAAATGTAAACCTTAACAAATGTTGTACGACAACATTTAAAAGTGATCCTTTCTTTACATTGTTTGTTGACTCTTTTCAGAAAAGAATTAACGGAGATAATCCACCACTTTTGATATTATTTTGACATTAAAAAAGAATAAACATGAAAAAATTATGATCTTGAAATTATTATTCACTTTTTTATATGACATAAATGCATCAACATTTCCATCTTTTTTTCATTTGACCTTTGATGGTAAACTCATCTTCTTGGAACAAATAAATCCATTTTGCAATTCTTTCAATCGGTTTAAGTTTCCAAAATGAATACTCTAAACCTTGGTGACTAGTAAGTTTAATAAATTTGTTATGATGCACTAAATGGTGAAGCTTTTGAACAACAAAGATGATTGCCATTGTTTTTTGTTCAACATGTGCACAATTTGGCTTAAATGCAATCAATTCTCAAGTGAGAAATAAATGATATGATCACCATCATCTAATTGTAAAATGTCATTTCTATTATGTTTGAAACATTCGTAAACACCCAAAATTGTTCATCTTATGTTTTAAGATATCAATATGGAAACATTTGAAAGCAATGGTTTAATTTTTATGAACATGTGAATGAATTTATTTTCTTAAATCTCTTATGTTCGAAAATTGAAAATTTGATGAAATGTTATGCATAGGCTACATAACTTTGCAACATACTTTTAAAATAGTAATTTGGTCTCCAAAAATGGTATATATAGAATAGCTTTCTATAAAATAACATGATTTACCGATATCATCCCTATTTAGTTAATAATATTTTAAAAGAATTACATGACACATTGACCATAATTAGTCAATCGAGCACCCATGTTTTGTGTTGAAAAGCATCATTTCAGTACTAGAAACATGTAATTTGTGAAGGAAGATACCCCAAAAAATGTTCAATGTAGAGTTTCAAAACTTTGTTTATGAGACTTTAGAAGGCTCCAAATTTATTTCACAATTCAAATGGAATGAGTTTATAACAAATCTCCCCAATGAAATAGTAGATTTGTTATTTGTAGTATCATTCGTATTACTTTGATTTGGTTGTAATTATTATCATTGCCATTTGCAAAATTAAACTACTCATGACCAACCACTCCATCTACAATTTCATCAATGATATTAAAAAACAAGTTGTAACCTTTTTAAATGAATTCATTTAATCCAATGTAATCCACACACATTCAAAGCTTCCCATTTTGTTCAATGGTGATAATGATGGGAGAAACTTATTTTTGAATTTTCCATTTCACCTACAACAATAGGTTGTCCAAGTCCTTTTTATTATTATCTAGCTCAAACATATTTGGGATTCATTTGTCATGATTTTCACCTTTCTTGTTTTGCAATTGGCAATGGTTCAAACTTATGTTCATTCAAAATAACCTTTTTCATTATAACTTCTAATAATAAAGTGATGTATTTATATAAATTATATAAATTAATTTCTCTATCATTATTGAGGAAATTATTTTTCTAGTTTCCACTTCATTTCTAATGGTTTCAATATTAGGCCCAATGTCACCTTCTTTTGGAACCACTTTTAAAACATAAAGATCCACCTCCCATGTGTTTGGAAAATGATCCATGTTGATGTTATTTTCTTTGATTGATTACCACATGTTTGAAAATTTCTACATTAAAGAAATTAGCCATTCCAAAATTTAGGCAAAGAAACTAGCCATTTCCATCCAAATTAAAACTAAATTTGTGGCAATACATACCATAAAGGGTACATTGTTGCACATAGTTACATTTTGAACATTGGTATTTTGGTCTTTCAATCCATACACAAGTTAACCAAAGTTTGAACTTTCACGCTAATACAAATGTAACATTCAATTGCAATTGTGCAACCAATTTAAGCTATTCACTTACTAAATTAGATCATCGACTAGAGTGGCATTTGCCATTGAATCCATTGTGTAATGTAGTTTTACAAAATATTGGAGAAGTCATGTCAAAAGAATCAATTATGTTAAAATGATGGTGGATAATTTGCACATAAAAGCCACTGATGTTGCATGCATATCATAATATCAAATGAATTTTTACAGGATGAATGTACACCTTCTTTGGACTAATCTAAAATTCAATTTTCATTAAAATTTTAATTTTGGATTTTTATTGAATTTCCAATTTAAAAAATTACTGAAAATTCATTATCTTTGCATTTTATTTTTGAAAATTATGAAATCACCTCACTGGAGGTTTTCAAATAGTTCCAAGAATGTGCCCCAATTTCCATAAATGTTTTGATTTTTGATTTTATTGAATTTTCAATGACAATGTTGTTCAATATCCAAATTTCTAAATATTGTGAAATCACCTTAATGCACCCTTATTCATCAAGGGCTTTTTAATGGTACTAAGAAAATGACAAAAGGGCACCATAGTTTGAAAGATATCAATGTGACAAAACAAGCCAAACAAGAAGTTCATTGTGTAATGGCTCTACCTTGGAAGGTGAATTTTTTTAAATCAATATATACAATGAAAATGTGTGATATGGTTAGGCAATTTGAAATGCACAATGAATGGGTTTTGATATATTGATTTTAAAAAAAATGTACCTATATCAAAACCTTAGAACACATATATCATAATGTCCATTGCATTTGGTGTTGAATGAACCAAATTGAAGGGTGGTATTTCACAAAATTCTAAAAGCTCAATTTTTTATGAATGAGTCAAAGTAAAACCAAACTAAATGGTATTATTTCACTAAATTCTAAAAAACTCAAATTCTAAATTATGAAAACCTTGAATTTCACACACCTTGGCAAATTTGAACAAATGATGTATTAAATATTTGAAATTACTTTTTCCCAAATTTTATAAACACCTGGTCCAACAACAAATACTGTAATGTTGGGTTGAAGGCTTTTATGGTGAGAATGCAACAATAGTGTGTGAACATACATTTTTTCACTTTGCCACATTAGTTTAGTTATTCCAGACACAAATGGCTCCCTTATCAAACAAAACAACTTGCAAAACTATTGTTGTCATAAGAGTTATGTCCTTTTCATTGTGAATGCAAGAGTATTATTCAAGTATCGACTTTTCCCCCTTGTTTTTAGTCTAAAGTTGTAATCAACTAATCAACCTTCCTTTTAGCCAAAAGAACATCAAGAACATATGGAAAAGAATGTGCATGTCTTTCATGCTTTGAAAGATATATATGAATCATTCCTTGTATAGTAGAACACATTTATGTTCAACACTATGGTCTTTACTATGTTGAACAACTATTGAAGCGCACAACAAAGATCGTAATGTTAGTACTTCAACCTCCAAATTTGAAATCTCTTGAGATACCCTACAATTGGCACAATGGCAAATCGAGGAGCTGAACATTTGTATCCTCTACCCAATAGCCTACCCAAACACAAATTCATATTGTTATTACAAGCTCCAACAAAGGTAAAATGGTGGGTATAAATTAATTTATGAAGTATGGATAATGGATGAAAATATTATTTGTTGGAAATAAGGTTTTCTTGCTTTTGTTTCCTAGACTTCTTCCTTAGGTTTCTCAATTCTATTGATAATAATTGAAGTTTCTATCCATCACAACTCCATTATAGTTTATTTGTTACATTTTTCATGCACTTCTTTTTCTTCATCATCATTTCAAGGAGCCTTTTTCCCTCAAAAATTCATGAAGTTTTCAAAGAAAGCAACAATAACATTGTAGTGATTGATTCATTGCATCTTGAAGCAACTCATACTCCTCAAAAAACATCCTTTGAAAACTTAGAATAAAATAGACAACTAATTATGCATGCACAAAGTGCCATCATGCAACACAAGTAGCGGTTAGATGGCATGATCTTGTCTAATAACAAATGTCATCTCCACGTTGGTTAAGGACTCAACCAAAATTTATCCCAAAATCTTGCACAGATGCATAGTATCTTCCTTATGGGAAGAGCCAACAAACAAACAATATTCCTTGATAGTAAGATGTGCAATTCAATCTTTCCACTCTACCCATCAACAACTTACCAACTTCATCATTAACTTAGCCACATTTCTTGATCATTCACAAAGTGATGGTTGTGATATTGGGCAAGACATAAGAAAGTAGTTATTGCTAGGTTTTTTTTCAATACATTTTCATGATAAAAAATGCATCTTTGGAATGTAAATAAATTGTACATGAATGAGCATTCTCTATTAAAGAAACCGAAATCGTGGTTGTGTTTCTTTTTCCAAGTGTTCACTTTTACCTTATGTTTACAACCCCATTGCATTGTCATGTTTTAGGTGGGGAGGGTATTTAGTGGGTGGTTTGCTTTTTGAGGTTCTACTATTTGTGTTTATTCTGTGATATCCAAGCTAACCATTTACCACCTTAAAGCTGAAACCATGTGAAGTAAAAAAACAAGTACTATAAAGGGTGGAAAACAATGTTGGATTTGTTTGATGTAAATCAACAATTCATGGGAGCCCACCCATGTCATTGTTGGGATATTTAAAATGCACAATACAATAAGTGTTGCCATGGCAAATCAAATAAAGGTTTGTCTCAATTCATTTGGTTTACTTAACAAAATAGTTGCATATGTGAAAAACGAAGGCTTTAATTTGTTTATGTTGACGATTGCATTAACAACCATTGTTTCTTGTTCACCATTTTAGTTGCCATGCCCATTTATAAGGTCATGTTATGTTTACAACATGTTAATATGCCAGTGATGATGCTAAAATTTGCTATGGTTTTGTGGAGGTGAGCTCAAAAAATGTTCAAAGTTCACTACATAAGACTATACCATGGACCAAAAAATTGGGAAAAGAAGGCAAGAGTGGAAAACTCTTGTGTTATTGTGAATGATTTACACGCCCTCCCTTTAGGCGTATAAACACCTCACAATTGGTTTGCAATGGACTATGGTTAAGTGATTGATATTCAATGAGTCATTAAATTGCATTTGTAATCCAATGATTTTGATAAGAGGATAAGAGCATAGATTCTCAATGAGATGAACTAAGATTGTCACAAAAGAATAATTTAATTAAGGCTAAGGAAAAGTTCACCCATTTGCAACTTGTTGTGATAAATCAAATTGACTAATTTATTTCTAATGAATGTCGACTCCATTTCACCCGTCCAAAACCATCAAAAATAAACTTGTTGAATAGCTAAGGATTAGGTGTTTATGTTCACCAAGTTCCAACCTCTACATGATAGTGGTGATTGGAACATCCAACCCCCAAAATTATTAAATCTAAACTGGTTTCAAAACAAACCCCCTTTACTTCCAACAATTATATCTTTCCAACAACAAGTTTGATGAGGTTGAAATTTTTTGTGAAGATGCTTTAAGTATTATCTAACATTGTCTTAACTCCTAAACAAATCCATTGTTGCAGCCAAAAGATTTTGAATTTAAAACGAAATATCAAGTGTTTACATCTAGAATGGTTTCATAACAAACCCCCTTTACTTCCAACAATTATATTTCTCCAACAAAAAGTTTGATGAAGTTGAAATTTTGTGTGAAGATACTATAAGTACTAATCTAACACATTTTCAATTTCTAAATGAATCCATTATTGCGGTCAAGAGATCTTGAATTTAGAACAATATCCAAATACTACTTTAAGGAAGAGAAAACTTGTTCTAAGTGTAACATTCTCTCCCCCTCAATTTAACACCTCTTTGCCAAAACTCCACTTCAAATCATAAGTCCATCTGCCAGTTAAGAGCCAAAGCAAAAACCAAGTCCAAGTTCAAGTCAGTATGTGGTGCAAAAGAATGAACCTCCCTCAAAACCCTTCTCCAAGAGCTTCCTTTCCTTGGCCAATGAAGATGAAAAGAATTCCTTCTTTGCCAATTTTCCACCAATCAACTATCTCTTTAGCTTTAAGAATCAATGAACTTGATGAGAAGATCCATCTATCCATTTCCCTTCCAATCATGGTGAGATGGAACCTCCCCATCCAATGGGGTTTAAAAACCCATCTTCTCCTCATTTTGAATGCAATCCTTGGGATGAAGCTTTTCCTTCATTTGAGTAGAACGTTCCCTTTTCCATTTTAGATCATCCAAGGTAACTAACCCTTTGGATAGTTTTACCCAAGTACAAGGGATGATGATGGTTTTTTTTTCTTCATTAGGCCACTATGGAAATATTCACATTTTAAAAACTTAAGTGTACTATTCACCCATCTAGTACATATTACTATTATTTCCCATGTACTATTTATTTATGTAGTACATAGTCAAGTTAGAAGATAGGTTTCCTACCACAAGATTTTCATCACACCAAATCTACCGTCCAATCTAAGTTTTCCATCAATTTTGTCGGAACTAGACATTTTTCTTGTTATGGCCATCAACCAAACCTCCTAACCCCTTAATCACAATTATTTCAAAGGAACAAGATTTCATGGAATAATTAGTTTGTTAGCATGGCGAGCAATTCTAGAGGGCATGAATTTCAACCTATGCCACGAAATGACAAAGGGCATGAAACGCCTCTTGATTTGAATTTGACACAATTGGCGAAACACAAAGAATCAATTGGAAGAAGAATGCACCCTCAACTAAAATTTGAGTGCATCATTAAACTATGCCACTAGAGGTTGGGTGCCAATGCACCCCCCTTTGTTTTGGTGCTAGAAGTTGAACCTACTATAGATGGCAAACATGAGATTTTGTATGAAGGCGTCTACCAAGGGGATGAAACCAATGTTTTTGTGTGGTTTATATAACTTGGATTAGGCCATTATTGATGGTTGCATGGTCCATTGTTTCAAATTTCGATTGATTGCAAAGTGAAATTGTTCGCAAACACTATCCATTGTATCTTGAGGTTCTTGCAAATAAAACGAATATTTGTTGGGCTATGGTCTAAGAACATGATGGTCATGGCATTGTATCCCCTGTAAGAATTTGTAGTAACATGCGGAGAAGCTCATGTTACTTATCTATTTGCTTGAACATTTTATCTAATTATGATTTCATGTTGTATTCGAGTTTTATTAAAATAAACCTCTTCTTGAATTCCCTTTAATGCTTTTGCGATTTTGATGATGACTCATAAAATTAACTGAACCATTAATTCTTTCATTCTACCTATCATGCCCAAAACATGTCTACATTTTGATTTTTATGTTTCAACTAAATCATGGGCTTAAACTGTTGGAACTTTGCTTTAAAATGCTAACACTAAAAGTTAATACCCATAAATGTACATAATACTATAATGTTCAACTTTCAAAATGAATGACCCATGTAATAACTAATTCAATTTCATTGCTTCAAGGCTTAGTTAGGTTTGAACAATGTAGACGTGTGTGAATAAACCTATTAACTTGAAGATGCAAAATGATGGAACACCCTACACCTTATACTACAATTAAGGCTATCTAACTCTAAAATTACATAATTATCCAAAGTTGAATTAATAAGCTTTAACCAACTTGGAAAGCTTATATGGGTTAAAGCTTCTTAAATGTAACCCTTACCTATCCTAAACTATTAATAATTGGGAGAATATTTAATAATGAGGCCTCGAAGAATGATGGTGATGAACAAAGGGCTCACAATTATGTTAGGTTTGCCAAATAAAAATTTCAAAATTCTCATGAAGATGCAATTTTCTTCATGCATCATCTTGTTAAAAAAAAATTGAATATCAAAATGCAATTTCCATATGTTATGGATGTCAACAAAGTTTACATTTGTCAACTTCTAGATTGTTGGTGTATGAAACTTGGGTTGTTGCTCAAACCATTATTGACAGATTGTTCCCTCTTGTAAAGCTATGTGTTTAAAATGAAAATTAAGGTTATTAATTATTATTAGATGTATTTTTTATGTTTTCACATTATGCATTACCATGAAACTTAATGTGGCTAACATTTAAGCTTTGAATCAACCACTAATTCTTGGTGATTTTGTTTCATAATTGCAAAAATTGAAACTTTGGATGATGACATAAGTTGTTCAAATTTTAACACCATTCCTAACATTTTCTATGGCTTACCATGATACCAAGGTGGACAACACGTTGGCAATCATTTTGGACCCCCATTTTTAAAAAATGAAAATTATTTGCAACTTTGTGGGCGATGTTCAAGTCATTAAATTTGTTGCTAAATATGATGTTAAAATTTTATGTCTTATTTTATTGTAGGTTTATTTGCTTTTTTATCTGTTAAAACAACAATGGAAGGAGCACCAATTGAAGATGATGATATGTTGTTTGGGTAGATAATGTCAAGTGATGATGTAGTTATGTCTACCATGAAGAATGAATTACAATTGTTCCAACAATTTTTTATGGGGACAAAAAAATTGAAAACCTTTTGGTTTGATGGTTACAACATGCAATGTAATTTTCACATGTGTATTTTTTGGTTCATTGTAAGAAAATGGCCTATTGGGTGTGCTTTGAACCCTAAAAACATGAGAGATTTTTAGCATATGAAGATATGGTGGTAGAAAAAATGGTAGACAAAAGGTTTTTTGAAGAAAATATTCATTTATTTGGATGATTTGTTGATTTTTTTGTTTTGACTTTGTGTTGTTTTCATTGTTTATTAATTTTTCCATGTTTTCTTGAATTGTTTTTTGAGTTGAGTGTTGTTTGTGAATCTATAATAAGGCAAAGAGGCATATGAAAGTTTGGAAAATTTTCCATGTATTTTTTTTGGCAACATTTCAATGATGAAATGAACATGTTCATGAAGAATCTTGATAGTCTTCAAACATCAATGGGTTATCATATGTTGCCCATTTAAAAAAAATTAAGTCATATTTTTTTCATTAATTGTTGATTAAATAGGTTTTTCATTTCCAATTTGAGGGTTTATGATGTTTAATTTGAGTGCCTTTAAGTATGTCATGTCCAATTTTAGGGTTTAGGGTGTTCAAATTAAATGTTATAGGTCTACCATGTCCAAATCCAAGGTCTAGGGTGTCCAATTTGAAGGTTTCAAGTTTGCCAAGTACACTTTCAAAGTTTAGAATGTCCAATTTGTAGGATCCCAAGTTTGTCATATTCAACTTGAGGGTTTGGGGTGATTCAATTTAATATATTCTAGGTCTGTCATGTCCAATTTCAAGGCATGGGTTGTTTAATTTGTGGGATTTCAAGTTTTCCATGTCCAATTTCATGGTATAAGGTGTTTAATTTAGAATTTTCAAGCTTGTAATGTCCAATTTGAAGGTATGGGGTGTTTAATCCTAGGTTTTCCATGTTTAACTTCAAGGTCTAGGGTGTCCAATTTCAAAGTTTCAAGTTTGCCATGTTCAATTTTAGGGGTTGAGGTTCAAATTTGCGGGATTCAAGGTTTTCCATGTCAAATTTCATAGTTTTGAATGTCCAATTTAAAAGTTTAAGGTTGGCCATGTCCAATTGTTATGATCATGTTGGTGTTTGTTAATTTCAATCATATGTAGTGCAATCCTAAAGTTTTAATGTCAATTCTTTTGTTTTTCAAATTGTGTCGTGCTCAAAAACTCTCTTTTGAAAAAACATGTGTTACAAAATTTATTATGAATTCATGAATTCATTTACATTTTGCACAAGTGATACAAATCAAACTTCAAGATTAAAAATTGTAAAATTGATGCAAGTTGAACTTTTGTATTATAAATTGTAAGTTTTTGTACCTTTTGTTGGTTACAAATTACAACATGTTTCAACTCATTGTACCTTAAAGCAAAATGTGAAATAATAAACATGTGATTTGTTTCAAAATATGTTCTTCACATTTTATTTTTCTATATGTGAATAGATTGTGAAGCAAATAAAAAAAATAAAAAATCATGAAATTGAATAACATCAACACTTTAAAATTACAACCCTAAGTTTGGACCACATCTAGAGTTGCATCCTCTATAAAAAAAAATCATAGACATTATATCTAATAACCACCTTGTTTGGGCAAAACAATATTGCCATTATTATTTGCAGATTTAGGGTTTTTTCAAAAACCCTAAATGCAGATTTAGGCATTTTTCAAAAAAAAAAAAAACCCCTTCACCCAAAGGTTCTACCACAATTGTAAAATATGTAAGATTGGGGATGGTAGGTTCTGTTTAAGAACAGATACCCACACAACACTGGGTTATACACAGGTAAGGTCTGTTGTTTTACTACCTACCTAACAACCTGCTTATGGGTTGTTAGTAGGTACATAGCTAACCACCATGGTTAGTTAGGGAACTGGAACCCAACAGAAAACCGTTTCGTGACCACTTTACCATTCATCCTTGATGGTGCACTGGTTGGTGCTGGTTCATTGTGGTCAATTTTTTTGCCTTTGTGTTACAACCTTGACTATGGTAGTACCTTTTCAGGTTCGGCAAAAATTATATTAGTTTCTAAATGCCAAAATTAAAAAAAAAAAAGTACCCTTTTGGCTGAATTTTTAAAAAAATATTATTTATTGATGCCGAAATTTCATAGGATTCAACAAGTTGTTTTTTAAATATATACATTATTGCATGTACTTTAAAATGATTTCAGGCCATTGTTGAGTATTTTTTAATTTAAATAATTTTTTGCAAAAAATTCAAAATTTTTTTTTTTGATGTCGAAGTCAATTTTTCAAAATAAAATAATTATTGGATAACAAGATGCCAAACCTGAAAAAGGTACTACGGTTTGCAGAATACGGTTTGTGTCACTTTTGGCTTGCTTTAGGTGAGGGTGTAACAAACCATCAACCTAGCAATTTAATTGCCTAAGAGGTAAGTTGCAACCTTGACTATGTACAATGTTTGTCACCTTTGGCCCTGATTTAGGTAGAGGTGTTGTAGCCGGACAATGGGTGACCGTTCCAGAAAACTCTCTAGACTGGACTTGACGTGTGAACGAGGGGACGGTTTGGCCGCCTCTAATGGAGAGTGACGGCGGATCTCTGATTTTGTGTTGATG
>Ga0116227_10012116_pt1 | contig 14201 bp, 15 predicted proteins | sample S1TSphgellanicum_FD_89693 | JGI IMG/M metagenome (GOLD analysis project Ga0116227, IMG submission 89693) | Host-associated microbial communities from peat moss isolated from Minnesota, USA - S1T2_Fb - Sphagnum magellanicum MG | ecosystem: Host-associated > Plants > Peat moss > Unclassified... | reverse complement strand
GGGTTTTCCAGCACATTGCGCAAAATCACCGGCGGGGTCAGCGTGCCGTGATAGCCCATGCCGATCAGCGAATGCTTCACCACGTTTTTGGCGGCGATCCCGCGGAGTTCCGCCAGCAGCGCGGCTTCATCGATCGCCGGCGGCAGGTCGAGCGCGGCATTGGCGCGGATATTGGCGGGAATCGTTTTCGCCGTAAGATCGTCGAGCGAGGCGACGCCGATGGTCTGCACCATCTCGGCAACATCCGCCGCGCAAGGCCCGATATGCCGGCCGACGAAGGAATCGCCGGCCTGCAGGAGTTCAAGTTCCGCCAGCGCCTCCATCATTCGCTCTCCAACAGCGCGTCATAGGCTGCCTTGTCCATCAGCTCGCCAATCGCCGCCGGGTCGGCCAAACGCAGCTTGAAAAACCATCCCTCCGATTCCGGATCCTTGTTGATCAATGCAGGATCTTCCACAATCGCCGGATTCGTCTCCGCAACCGTACCGGAAAGCGGCGCATAGATATCGGAGGCCGCCTTCACGCTCTCCACCACGGCGCAGGCCTCGCCCTTGGCGAGCGAGCGGCCGGGTTCCGGCAGCTCCACGAATACGATATCGCCCAAGGCGGTCTGCGCATGCTCGGTAATGCCGATGGTCGCCAGACCATCCTCGCCGATGCGCAGCCATTCATGATCCTTGGTGTAGAGTTTATCGGGCATGCGGAGACCTTTCAGCGAACATAACGGTGCGGAATGAAGGGAAGCGGAGCGACGATGCCGGGAATGGCTTTGTCGCGGACGATGAGATCGAGGATCGTGCCTTCGGCGGCGTGATCCGAGCGCACATAGCCCAAAGCGATCGGCGCATTCAGGCTGGGGCTGAAGGTGCCGGACGTGATCCGGCCGATGCGCTCGCCATTCGCGGCGCGGATGACCGCGCCGGCGCGGGCAGGCGCCCTGCCCTCGACCCGGATGCCGACCAGCTTTTCGGCGGTGCCCTCCGCGCAGGCAGCGCGCACCGCCTCGCCGCCCAGGAAATCCCAGGCGATCTTGCGGCGTTTGCCGATGGCGAAACCGAGATTGGCGGAAACCGGGCTGGTGGTCTCGTCGATATCATTGCCGTACAGGCACAGCCCGGCTTCCAGCCGCAGCGAATCGCGGGCGCCGAGCCCGGCAGGAATCGCGCCCCGCGCCAGCAAGGCTTCCGCAAGCCGAATGCCATGCGCCGCCGCGCAGCCGATCTCGAACCCGTCTTCCCCGGTATAGCCGGACCGGGTGACGACACAGGCAATGCCTTCGATTTCGATTTCCGCCGCGTCCATGAAACGCAGGCCCGCCGCCTCGGGCAGCATTGCCGCTGCCTTCGGCCCCTGCAGGGCGAGCAAGGCGCGGTCAGGCAACGCGGTTACGGGGACGCCCTGCGCCGCGAGATGCGCCAGATCGATCTGCTTGCGGCTGGCATTCAACACCAGCTGCAAGCGATTGCCGAGATTGGCGACCATCAGATCGTCGATGATGCCGCCTTCCGGGTTCAGCAATAAGGTATAACGCTGCCGGCCCGGCTGCAGGCCGATGATATCGCCCGGCACCAGTTTTTCGAGCGCCGCGGCATCGGTGAGCGCAGCCTGGCCCATATGCGAGACGTCGAACAAAGCAGCACCTTCGCGGCAGGCCAGGTGCTCGGCGATGATGCCCGCATATTGCACCGGCATCTCATAGCCTGCGAACGGAACCATTCTTCCGCCCAGGCGGCGATGCAGCTCGTCCAACGGTGTTTTCAGCACAAAGCCCCCATCCAAAGATCAGTCTCCGGCTAAGCGCCGAACCAACTGACCCCCCTCTGTCACGGGACCTGAGAGATTCGGGAACCCTGTTTCATCAGGGCATCCCTTACTCCGTCGGTGTGGCCTGCAATGGCGGCCAGCTTTCCAGAGTGTTCCGTTCCTTCGCAGTCCTTTTGCCTGAGCGTTTCCGGGGGCCGGTTGCGCCTTCGGCGGCGGGATTGCGCCCACACTCTCCTGCGAAGGAGTTTAGAACGACTCGATTATGGGCCTCGGCGGATGATTTGGGAAGCGGTTTATCCCGGCGGGCGAAATTCCGGGATCGCCGGTTCAGCCCTGAACGATCATGCCGATGGCCAGCAGCAGAAAGGCGATGATGAAAATCAGGAACAGCAGGCGGCCCAGTTTCGGCCGCCTTGACCGCCGGATCGCGGGCGGGCGGGCGATGACCGTAGGCCGGACGGCCTGCTCCATACGATCTTGCGATGACGGAATGCCGCTTTCCACAGCTCGCCCCTCGGTTCCGAGAACAACCCAGGGCTTATAATCCGGTAACGTAACAATTTCAACCGCAAACGCGCGCCGAAATTCAGGCGCCCGGATGGATCGGGCCGGGCGGTTTGCCGTCAAGCGAGATATCATTGGTGATCCGAATCTCCTTGCCGAGCGCCAGATGCAGCCCTTTCAGGCCCCAATCGTAGCGATTCAGTGTCCCCACGGCATGCACCGAACTCGGGTCGCCCGGCGGTCCTGAATAGGTCAGCGCCATATCGAACGGATGGGTCTGGCCGCGCAGGGTCAGGCTGCCGGTCAGCTGGCTGCCCTGGCAGGCGCCGACATAGCGGGTTTCCGGGAAATCCATGGGATCGAGGAAGGTTTTGGACATGGTCTGGGCGCGGATCAGCGCATTCGGCGCGGTCAGGCTGCGCACCACGAACCGCACATCGATCCTGCAGGCTTTGGTCCGCGGATCGAAGCGCAATTGGCCGGCAAGCGCCTGGTAGGTGCTGGTGAGGTTCAGGACCAAGGCGCGGGAATGGATTTCTGCCCGCATGTCGCGCGGGGAGAGGATCAGTGTTTGGGGTGCGGCCCAGGCCGGCGCGCAGAGCAGGAGCAACAGGCCGCATAGGGGCAGAGGATGCGCATGCAGGTTCATAAACCGAGCAGTCGTAACAGCAGCGGCAGGATCGAAGAAGTGAAGATACAGTTAAGTGCTATCGCCAGGGCACCGCGCACCCAGCCCGAGCGCGAACAGTGCCGGATACCGGGTATTGCAAGCGCGTCCGCTTGCTTCTAAAGGCTCCCCTTCGCCGCTGGTCGGGATCAGCGGTCAGTTATCCATGGAGCGACGACGATGAAGCCGAATATTCACCCGGACTATCACGAGATCAACATCGTGATGACCGATGGGACCGAATTCAAAACCATGTCCTGCATGGGCAAAGCCGGCGACACGCTGCGCCTGGATATCGACCCGAAATCGCATGCGGCCTGGACCGGCATTCAGCGCGTTTCCGATTCCGCCGGGCAGGTTGCGAAATTCAACAAGAAATTCGCCTCGATCGGCCGGTCGAAAGCTAAAGAATAAGCGGTTTTCGCTGGAAAGTCGTGGATCCCCCGCCTGCGGGGGATGATGGTGGTTGCCGAGGTTAGCTCAGCTTTCGATAAACTTCGCCGGCACATTCATGCCCAGATGGCGCAAGGCGCGGGCGGCGCCGGGGTGAAAGGTCATTTCGCCCTGGCCGACCAGCATGGGCTCCGGCGATATTGCCACCGCCGGTACCAGGGCAGCGAGCTTGCCGCGGTTCTGCATGGCGGCCATGGTGAGTTCGCCCACAAGTCCATCCGGCAGGGCAGCGGCGCCGATGGCAAAATTGGCGGTCCCCACGCTCGCGACCGGCATGAGCTGGTTCGGGAACATGCCCACCGGCAATGTCATCGCGGTCAGGCCGGGGATCGCCTGGGTCACACGCTTTGCCTCATCCGGCAAAAATCCGATCAGGCGCAGGCGGTTACGCTGCGCCGCGGCCTGGATTGCCGGCATCGGAGGCGCGCCGATAAAGGCGCAGGCGTCAAGATCGCCGGCCAGCATCTGCTGGATCTGCGGCCCGTAATCCCCCGTGACACAGCGCGATGGAACGATGCCAAGACTGGCCAGCATCGCCGGGATCGCGGCGGAACCGCTGCCGCCATCTGGGCCGATGCCGATGGCGGCATTGGACATGCCGGAAAGGGCAGTGATCCGACTGCCTTCGGGTGCCACAATTTGCAGGATGGACGGAAAGATCGGGAACAGCGCGCGAAAGGATTCGAATTTGGCGCCCGCTGTCCAGGCGCCGGTGCCGGTGCGGGCCTGGTTGGCGACGGTAACGGTGGTCATGCCGAGCTGCACTTCACCTTGTTCGATCAGCAGAATATCGGTCGCCGCACCGCCGGAGGCCATATAGGCGATGGAAACCCCGCTCGCTTTTTGCGCAAGCGCCCCCCAGGCCGGCCCGTACACGGCATAGGCGCCACCCGGCCGGCCCGTTGCCATCAGCAAGGCAGTCGGCCAGGATTTTGCCTGGATTTGCGTGGTCGTCGCAAAAGCCTGTCGCGCCGGCAGCAGCAATGATGCCGCCAGCAAGCTGCGTCGGTTGAGCATGCGGCCTTTCCTCAAAGCAGGTGAATGGCGTTTCCAATATTTCCGGGCGAATTGGCCATCCTACCCGGCTCAAGTCAAGGCGCGGCAGCGCTCCAATGCGGCGATCAGCGCGGTCCGGACGCCGGGCTCGAGGGCCGAGTGACCGGCATCCGGCACCAGCGTCAGTTTGGCGGATGCCCAGGCGGCGGCCAGATCGAAGGCCGATTGCGCCGGGCAGATCACGTCATAGCGGCCTTGGACGATTTCGCCCGGGATGCGTTGCAATGCGCCCATATGATTCAGCAGGCCGCCCGGGGGCAGGAACAGATCATTGGCGAAGTAATGCGCCTCGATGCGGGCCAGGCCGACTGCCGTGCGGTCATGCGCGAAGGCGGAAACGGCCTCGATATTGGGCATCAGGGTGGAGCAGGAACCTTCATAGACACTCCAGGCCCGGGATGCGGGACCGTGGATTTCCGGGTTGCTGTCCGTCAGCCGGGCGAGATAGCCGGCCAGCAGGTCGCCGCGTTCGGATTCCGGCAGGAAGCCGCTGAAGGCGGCGTGGGCGTCCGGAAAAATCCGGGCCAGACCGTAGAGGAACCAGTCCACCTCCTGCGGGCGGCCGAGAAAGATGCCGCGCAGGACCGCGCCGGCCACCGCCTCCGGATGCGCCTGCGCATAGGCCAGGGCCAGAGTGGAACCCCAGGAACCGCCGAACAAAAGGAAGCGTTTGATGCCGAGAAAGCTGCGCAATTGCTCGATATCGGCAATCAGATGCGGCGTGGTGTTGGCGACAAGACTGCCCAACGGCTTGGACCGGCCGGCGCCGCGCTGGTCGAAAATGATGACGCGCCAGAAATTCGGATCGAAAAACCGCCGATGCACCGCCCCTGCCCCAGCCCCCGGGCCGCCATGCAGGAACAGCACCGGCTTGCCGTTCGGGTTGCCGACCTGCTCCCAATACATCACATGGCCATCGGAAAGCGGCAGGTAGCCGGTCTCGTAAGGGCCGATTTCCGGGAACAGATCACCGCGCGGCATCGGTCAAGCCCTCCGCTCGCCGTTGGGGAAAGCCGCGCGCAAGGTGGCGACGACGCGTCTGGCCTGGGCATGGGTGAGATCGGGATGGATCGGCAACGCCATGATCCGGGAGCCTAAGGATTCCGAGACCGGCAGCGCCGCGCCATCATGGCATGCCGCATAGGCCGGCTGGCGATGCAACGGCAGCGGGTAATAGACGGCGCTGGCGATGCTGGCGGCTTTCAACGCGCCAAGCGCGGCGTCCCGCGAAGCCGCATCCGGCAGCAGCACGGCATAGACTGCCCAGCTGCTGCTGCTCTGCGGCACGCGGCGGGGGATTTCCAGAATGTCGTGCAGGCCGGCGTCATAAATCCCGGCAATCGCCTCGCGCTGGGCGATCTCGGCCTCGAACACCTCGAGCTTGGCGAGCAGGATGGCGGCCTGCATGGTATCCAGCCGGCCATTCATGCCGATCCGCTGCACCTGATAGCGGGTCGAGCCTTCGCCATGGGTGCGCAAGGAACGATACAAGGCGGCGCGCTCGGCCGATTCGGTGAACAAGGCGCCGCCATCGCCATAGGCGCCGAGCGGCTTGGAGGGAAAGAAGCTGGTCGCCGTGGCATCGGCGGCTTTGCCGAGGCGGCTGCCCTGCAATACAGCCCCGAAACTCTGGGCGCAGTCATCCAGGGTGAACAGGTTTTTGGCGGCCGCGATCCGGCGCAATCCGGGCCAATCCGCCGGCTGGCCGAACAGATCGACGCCGATAATGGCGCGCGGCCGCAAGGTGCCGGCGTTTTCCACAGCCTCGATCCGCCGCGCCAGATGGTCGAGATCGATCTGGAAGGTGGCCGGATCGACATCGACGAAAACCGGCATCGCCCCCAGCAGCAGCGGAACCTCGGCGGTGGCGGTATAGGTGAAGGCCGGCAGAAACACCGCATCGCCGCGGCCGATCCCTTCGGCCATCAAGGCGATCTGCAGCGCATCGGTGCCGGAGCTGACGCCAACGCAATGGCTGGCGCCGCAGAACGCGGCCAGCCTGTCCTCCAGCTCCTTGACTTCGGGACCCAGAATGAACTGGCCATGCGCCAGGACGGCATCCAGACGCGCGCGCAATTTCGGCCCGATCCGCGCCTGCTGGGCTTGCAGGTCGAGAAACGGAATCGGCGGCAGGTTCGGAGCGTTCATGAAAGCAAGGTTAGCGCGCGCCGGCGGAAACCGCGAGACCCGCTTCGCCGGTGACGTTATGGTCGAATTCCGGCACCATCCGCGCCAGAATCCGCAGCGCGGCGGTGACATCGCCGGCCGCGGCCGCATGTTCGATTTCATCGAGCGCGTTGCCGACCAAACGCAGATCCGCGGTGCGGGGGCGCGCCATCAGCAGGCCGGGATGGGCGGTGGGGGCCGGCGCCTCGCTGCCGTGGAACAATTCCTCATAGAGTTTTTCGCCGGGGCGCAGGCCGGTGAATTCGATGGCGATATCGATATCCGGGCGCAGGCCGGCAAGGCGGATCATCTGCCTGGCAAGGTCGACGATCTTGATCGGCTCGCGCATGTCCAGCACGAAAATGCCGCCATCCGGGATCGCATCTTCGCCGGCGCCGACATAGGAGGCCTGCAGCACCAGGCTGACCGCTTCGCGCACGGTCATGAAATAGCGGCTCATTTCCGGATGCGTGACGGTCAGCGGACCGCCTTGCGCCAATTGCCGGCTGAACAAGGGAACGACGGAGCCGGTTGAGCCCAGGACATTGCCGAAACGGACGGTAACGCAACGCATCTCGGCGGGAAAGCGGCGCGAGGCGACGTCCAGCCCCTGGCAGTACATCTCCGCCAGGCGTTTCGAAGCGCCCATGACGGAGCTCGGGTTCACCGCCTTGTCGGTGGAGATCAGCACCATCAGCTCGGCGCCGGCAAGGCGGGCCGCATCGGCAACGGCGCGGGTGCCGAGGACATTGGTCTGCAGCCCTTCCAGCGGATTGGCCTCGACGATCGGCACATGTTTCAGGGCCGCCGCATGGAAGACGAGTTCCGGGCAGAATTCGGCGCAAAGGCTGCGCATCCGGCCGGCATCGCGGACATCGGCGATGACGGCGCGGCGCCGGGTCTCCGGCCGGGTTTCGCCAAGCTCCAGATCGATCTGCCAAAGCGCGTATTCGCCGTTATCCAGCAGCATGATTTCCGCCGGCGCAAAGCCAGCCACCTGGCGCGCCAGCTCGGAGCCGATGCTGCCGCCGGCCCCCGTCACCAGGACCCGCCGGTTGCGAATCAGCGCCGCCATCCCCTGACAATCCAGGTTCACCTGCCGGCGGTTGAGCAGATCCTCGATGGCGATCGGCTGTAATTGCAGCGCCTCGCTATCGGCCGGCGCCAAGGCGGTGAGGTTCGGCGTCCGCAAGACGCGGATATTGTAGCGGTCAGCCGCGGCGAGCAGCGCCGCCAGCGGGTCGCCGGTCAGTTCGGGTGAGGTGATGATCAGCAGGTCCGGCAGGCTGGCGTGGGTGCGCAGGCGGGCAAAGGCCTGATCGGCCTCGGCAACGGCGCCCATGATGTCATGGCCGTGCACGCGGCGGCCGGTATGCCGCGAAGATAGCGCCATCAGCCCGATGATGCGGTACGGATTGGCGTCGAACCGGGCGAGCGCGCTGAGGAACATCTCGAAGGATTCGCCCGTGCCGACCAGAATCGCCTGGGTGCCGGCAGGGTCCGCCTGGGCGGAGGTCGGCCCCGGCTGCCGCTGCAGGCGGTACAGCAGACGCGGCGTGGTGAGTCCGACGATCAGGCAAAGCGCCAGGCAGACCGGGAAACTGGGGGAAGGCAATGGCAGGTTTGCGCCGAACATCAGCAGGGTCAGCAGCAGCGCGGTCACAATGGAGGCGCCGCCGACCCAGGCGAGGTCCGGCAGCGAGGTGAAGCGCCAGTGCAGGCGGGACAGGCCGAACGGGATGCCGATCAGCCAGATGACGGCGGCGCCGGCGAGCGGCAGTTCGACCGGGTGCGGCCAGGGCCGCGCCGGATTGGCCAGCCAGAAGGCGGCCAGCACCGCGATGATCGCAAAGCCACCGTCCAAAGCGATGTTTACGCCGTATCGCGCCGCTTGGCGCGGGGTTGGAAGCTGGTTCATCACCAGCCTGCCTTACATGCTGAAGGCCGCGTTGCGAATAGCAGGATGCGATTCGGATCGCAGACTAACGTTTTGTAATCCATCACTTTCCTGCGTGACGGGGATTTCCGGCTGGATTTTCGCGGTCACAAATGCGTGGTCGGGCTAGCCTAACCAGAACATTCCCTCAACTTCAACCGCGGCGTCCAAGGGCAGCGAGGCGACGCCGATGGTGGAACGGGCATGCCGGCCGGCCTCGCCGAAGGTGGCGACCGTCAGGTCGGAGGCGCCGTTCATCACCACCGCATGCTGGGTGAAGTCGGCGGCGGCGGCGATAAAGCCGCCAAGGCGCAGCACCCGGGTCACTTTCTCCAGCCCGCCGGGAACGGCGGCGTGCAATTGCGCCAGAACATTGATCAGGCAGAGCCGGGCGGCGAACTGGCCTTCCTCGATCGAAACGCCGGCGCCCAGCTTGCCGGTGACGGCGACCTTGCCGTCGATCGCGGGCAGCTGGCCGCTGACGATGACCAGATTGCCGGCGATGGTGACCGGCACATAGGTGGCGACCGGCGCCATCGGGGTTGGCAGCGTGATGCCGAGATCGGCCAGGCGTTCAAAAACCGTCATGCGCCGTTCACCAGTTTAAAGGCGCGCCGGCGCTCGCGCGGGGCAGCGCCGCGGGGTGCCGGTTCCGGCAGATCGAGCGGCAGCAAAGGCGAACGGTCGGTAGCACCCTCACCCACCGTATCCTGCGATTCCGGAAGTGCCGGTGCGACGCTATGGCTGCCGAGATAGTTCACCGCCAGATTGCGGAACACGTAATCCACCATCGAGGTTGCCTGCAATACCGCCGGATCGCCTTCCACCGCGCCGGCGGGACCGAAGCGGGTGAAGGTGAAGGCCTCGACAAAATCTTCCAGATTGACGCCGTGCTGCAGCCCCAGGCTGACGGCGATGGCGAAGGCATCCATCAGGCCGCGAAAGGCCGAGCCTTCCTTGTGCAAGGCGATGAAGATCTCGCCGAGCCGGCCATTGGCGTATTCGCCGGTGGAGAGGAAGAGTTTGTGGCCGCCGATCGAGGCTTTCTGCGTATAGCCGGTACGGCGCGCGGGCAGAGACTCGCGGGTGGTTTTCGCCGGGGCGTGAAAGGGCAGTTCCGGACGCGCCGGCATGATGTGCAGATGCGGCCGCAGCGCATCATGCATCGCCCGGCCGGCGGCAAGGCGCGGCGGGGTCAGCAGATTGTTGCCGGCGATCATGGCCGCCAATGCCGCCTCCGGGGTCACCCCCATGACCGCCAGCCGGGCGCGCGCCCAGGGATGCAGGCCGCCGGCTTCGTCCAAGGCGGAGATGGCCGGCAGGAAACCAATCGTGGCAGCACCCAGCAGTGCCTCGATTTCCGGCTCCGCCACAAAGCCGGCCACACTGTCATGCCGGCGCGTTCCGGCCGCGGCGGCGGCGCGCCGGGCGGCCAGGGTCGCCTCGGTCAAGGCCGGCAGGATGCAGTTTTCTGGAATCGGGGCTGCGCTCTGAATCGGATAGCCGGGCGCGGTGCCGCGGGCCAGCAGACCGGCGGAGGCGAGATCGGCGCGCGCCGTGAGATAGGCCGCCAGCGTGATGGCAAGGTCCTTCGCCGCCGCGCTGTCGAATTCGAGGCCGAGCCGGGTGATGAACAAATGCAGATCGGTGAAGCCCACCGCCAGGCGATGCGCGGCGGGTTCGGCGAGGGTGAGTGCGGTGACGGCAAGTGCCGCGGCATCGCCGAAACCGGCGGCGTCGAATCCCAGCCCATCATCCAGAAATGCGTTCGGATTCAAGACGAAGCTCAACGTCTCCGCCGGCTCGCCGCGCCAGATGGCAGCACCCGGCGCGCCGCGCCGTGCTGCAAGCAAGCCGTGCAGATCGGCCGCCATGGTCGCGGAGACGCCGATGATCGCGGCGCGCGCCGCGATCGGGGCGATCCAGGCTTCCGCGGCTTGCGCGATATCCAGCGCGTTTTGCGCCGGCAGCAATGCGGCCAGCGCATCGGCGGCCTTGCCGCCCCAGGAAACCGGAAGTTTGACCTGCGCGGCGGGACCATCCGGGTCCGCCTGGGCGGTGAATACCGATTGGCGGATGCCGTGCCAGGATTTGGGAGAAGCGTTTGATGCCATGCCGGCAATCTATGACGATGCCGCCGCCATTAAAAGTGTATTTAGTGGGTGGTTTCGGATTTGCCCACAAAATCCTGTGGATAGCTTCGGCATATCGTCCCGATGGACCGCGCGCAAATCATCACCTATACCGGAGCGCATGAGCAGCAACTCGACCTATTCCAGACCCAGCCTGCGTCAGCTTGGCGGCCTGAAAGGGCTTTTTCGCAATCCCGGCCTGGTGTTGTGGACATTGCGAAGCGGCGGCGCCGTCGGCGAAGACAGCTTCGGCAACCGGTATTTCCAGCAGCGGGCCTTCGCCAAAGGCGCGAAGCCGCGGCGCTGGGTGGTTTATGCCGGCGGCGCCACGGATGCTTCCGTGATCGGGCCGGAATGGCATGCCTGGCTGCATTACACGACCGATGAGGTGTTGCCGACCGGCGGCGCCAAGCCCTGGCAGAAGCCGCATCAGCCGAACCTGACCGGCACCGCCGCAGGCTATCGCCCCGCCGGGCATGATTACGAAGGCGGCAAACGCGCCAAGGCATCTGGCGACTACCAGTCCTGGACACCCGATCTGTAAAACCACCCTCTTCAAGGTCTACACCTATAATGTCGCGCAAACTTCCTGAAATCCTCACCGGCCTCGTGGTCATCGCCATTGCCGCGGTGTTTCTGGTATACGCTTTGGGCCGCGCCCAGGCGCTTGGCGGCTCCGGCTATCTGCTGAAGGCGCAGTTTTCCGATATTGGCGGCCTCACGGTCGGCTCGGATGTGAAGATCGGCGGGGTGACGATCGGCCATGTCGCGGATGAGACGCTGGACCCGACGACCTATGCCGCAGTGGTACAGCTGCAGATCAATAGCGGCATCAAGCTGCCGACCGATAGCAGCGCTTCCATCAGCTCCGAAGGGTTGCTCGGCGGCAATTATGTCGGGATTTCGCCAGGCGGCGATGACAGCATGTTGCAGCCGGGCCAGTCCTTCACGGTAACGCAATCGGCCATCAATCTCGAAAGCCTGCTGGGACAGTTTATTTTCAACATGGGCAAGTCGGGCGGTAGCAGCGGCGGCGGTTCGAGCAGTCAACAAAGCGGTCCGGCTTCCGCGGCCCCGGCTTCCAGCACCACGGCGCCGTTTAACCCCGCAAGCTTGCCGGGAACGTCCGGGTCCAAATAATGCGGATGCTTCCGGCGGCGGCGCTGGCCGCCATTCTTGCTGCCGCGGGCGCGGTTCGGGCAACCGCCCAGTCGCAGCCGCAGGTGCTGACGCCGGGTGGTCTCCCGCAGGATAACAGCGTCATCGTGGTACCGCCGGCGCCGACGATCGTCGCTTCGCCGCCCAGCCCGCCAATGCCGCCGGCGCCGGTAACGCCGGCGGCGCCCGGCCTGGTGCCAGCGAGCCCGCCGGTTGCCGGCGACGGTGGCGGCAATTCGGATAACGGCAGCTCGGCCGATAGCGGCAGTGGCGGCGCGGCGCCCGCTTCGGGTCAGCCTGGCCAAACCGGCCCCGGCAGCCCTGCTGCCGGCGGGACACCCGATACCGCGCTGGATCAAGATTCAATACCGACGCCGCCCAACACATGGCTGCCCGGCAAAACCGCCGAGATCGGCGTGCTCGACAAGGTCGGCGGGGGCGTGAAGGAGATTTCCGTGCCCGTGGGCGGGCAATTGGTGGTGGGCGATTTGCAGGTGAATGTGCTCGCCTGCGTCATCCGCCCGCCCGATCAAGTGCCGGACGCGGCGGTCTTCCTGTCGCTGCAAAGCACCGATAGTCCGGCCGCACCGCCGGATTATCGCGGCTGGCTGTTGCGCTCGGCGCCGGGCGCGGCGGTGGCGGGGGATGCCAGCGAGATTTTCCGGATCATCGACTGCTCCTGAGTTTCGTCACAACTTCGTTATAAACCGGCACATGGCGGCGATGTAATTTGGTGGAAAGACGTCCGCTAAGTGCAACTAATTGTTGTATTTTTGCTACAGCTCGGCGCAAAGCCAACGGCCCCACTCGTTTTCGCGGCGGCAAGTGTTAGATAGGCCTCAGGTCATTCAAGAACCTGAACGCCAGCCTGATCGTCGCGGTCCGGCCATTTGAAGGAGTTAGCCTATGAAGTTTCGAATTGCCCTATTGACGGCGACGGTGCTGGCAGCGCCGTTTGCATTCAACCATGCCGCCAAAGCCCAGCCGGTGACCGGTCTGTATGTCGGCGGCGGCGGCGGCTACAGCATGGAAGAGAAATTGAAAGCCAAGGATGGCACCGTCGGCGGCGCCGCCGTGGCAAATCCGAGCCGGGTTTCCCTGTATGGCGGCTGGACCGGCGAAGGCAGCGTCGGTTACGGCTTCGGCAACGGCCTGCGCGTTGAAGTTGAAGGCGATTACATCGATAACCGCTTCAAGAACATCACGCCCGAGGGCATTGGTTATGCCGGCAAGGCTTCCGGCCATGAGCAGAAATACGGCGTGTTCCTGAATGCGCTGTATGACTTCGATGTCGGCCTGCCTTACCTGTATCCGTATGTCGGTGGCGGCGTCGGCTACCAGATCGACCGGCTCAACGGTTTTGGCGGCCCGAATGGCGACTTCAACAAGGGCAAGCCGGTTCTGGCCTATCAGGGCATTGCAGGTATTGCCTTCCCGATCGCGGCGGTTCCGGGTCTTTCCGCAACGGTCGAATATCGCTTCATCGGCGACATGACCTCGCGGAAGTATTGGGGTGAATATGGCGGCCAGGCTGCCAGCTTCAAAATCATCCACGAATACAACAACGAAGTCCTGATCGGCGCGCGTTATGCCTTCGGCGTTGCCCCGCCGCCGGCGCCCGCACCTGCCCCCGCCCCTGCCCCGGTTGCCGCGCCGGCACCGGCGCCGGCCAAGACCTATCTGGTGTTCTTCGATTGGGATAAATCCAATCTTACGCCGAAGGCGATCGACATTATCGCCCAGGCCGCTTCGGACAGCCACACCCAGCAGACCACCAATATCCAGGTCAACGGGTACACGGATACCTCTGGTACGGTTCAGTACAACCAGGGTCTCGGCGAGCGCCGCGCTCAATCGGTTGCCGCCCAGCTGGTTACCGACGGCGTTCCGCAGTCGGAAATCCAGATCCAATCCTACGGCGAAACGCATCTGCTGGTGCCGACCGGCCCCGGCGTGCGCGAACCGCAGAACCGCCGCGTGGAGATCATCCTCCAGTAGCAGCGGAAGTTTTCCAACGGTAAAAACCCCCGGCAGGAAACTGCCGGGGGTTTTTTTGCGGGTGAGCGAGGCGAGGCGCGGTGAGGCAGGCAAGCGCTGCTTTTCTAAAGAAAGAGGCTTGCCGCATGCGAAGCCAAATGGACTTCTTGACTCTCGGCCCATCACTGCATCGTTGACCGGCAGGCCCTGCAGGGAGACAAAAGAGCGTTTAAACCCTACGCGAAGGAACGGCCGGATAATGACAGAGGAAACAACCCCGGCGCGAAAAGGGCCGGAGCCAGAGCAAAAACCGCCCCGTGTTCAACCTCGCATCATCGCCGCCCCGAAGCATGGGCAGCTCTATTGGTGCGACTTTTGGCTTGATGCT
>Ga0116227_10012114_pt1 | contig 14202 bp, 14 predicted proteins | sample S1TSphgellanicum_FD_89693 | JGI IMG/M metagenome (GOLD analysis project Ga0116227, IMG submission 89693) | Host-associated microbial communities from peat moss isolated from Minnesota, USA - S1T2_Fb - Sphagnum magellanicum MG | ecosystem: Host-associated > Plants > Peat moss > Unclassified... | reverse complement strand
TGCGTTGCTTCAAGAAAAGCCCATGGGGGTCCAGCCTTTTCCTTTACTCCTTATTTTTGGGAATGCGCCCCCCCCCCCCCAGTAGTGGTCTTTACCTTACACAAAATTCATGCTTTAGTGTGGTTTTATCGTATGTGGTCACAATAAAAGGTGTAAATGTAATAACATGAGCTGCAGGTAGCGTAATCACTACTTTGTTTTTCATATTTTTGGTCTAAATTTTTGCCAAATTAGAAAATGATTATTAATTTATGATTTTATTGTTGCTAGCATGTCATATTAACATCCATGAAAAAATTTAATGAATCCATTGACTATGAGGTTCTAATAGCATAATTTAAGCATTATAACCAATGTTTTGAGTGTTTAATCATCTGGTTTTTTGGATGAAAATTGAATTTTTTGAATGGATGTTGACAAAATAGGTATACTACAAATTTCATCATTAACTGACATCTCATGACAATCATTACTATTTGACGAGATGTGAACCATTAATTTTAAGGCTGCAAGGTTTTATGTAAGAGCTCCCTGTTAACATGTTTTTTTTGTCATGGCAAATTTTGTTGCAATGGTGAAGTTCAAGGTCAAGTGCATTCATGGTTTTATTTGCAAAAGGGATTAGGGATTATGTGGGCAAGAGGTATGAAGGTACAAAAACATTAAGGTGTTTGACAAAGCGAGAGAACTTTGTTTTGGAAGATCTCCTACATATGATTTCACATCCTATATGCACCATTGGGTTTTTGAAGAGGAGGCCTATGTATGAGTTCACATGTTGTATGCACCATTGGGTTTTTGGAAAAGAGGCCTATGTGCTTGGGAAATTTTAACCCATTTGGTTTGGAGACAAATTCTTAGAAGCTTTTTACAAAATGTGAAAAGATGCCATGTGTGTGTTTTATTTTCACCAAATTTTTAGCAAGATGGCACATGTGCCTATAAGCACCAATTCTTGTAACCCACATTTGGTGGATTGTCACACCATCAACAATTCAGGAAAGCCACGTCATTAGCTTTTCCTTTTATATAATAATTTGTTGCAGTAAACCAAACAAATTTGGTGTACAAAATGGGGGGTAATAATGTTCATTATCTTCTCATTTATTTTGTAAATCGCCCCACTAATGTTGTTGGGTTATGCGCTTATTTCTTATCATTATGTGGATTGGGTTGTCATTTATTTTCAAGAAATAGGTGAATTTATCAAGTTATGTCCCATAGGCCTACAACCTAAACAACAAACGCATGTTCTTAAGTTGATATATTGCAAACCTATGCATACTTCACAATGGGGAACCCAAAACAAAAGGCTATTAGTTGTCCCATGCATGTTCATTATTGTAATGAGAGTTGGGGTTGTAATTGGTGTGCTTAATAGTGAAACATGGGACAAGGTTACCCACAATTTTGACCATTGTGTAGGTCGTACTTGATTCGTAACTTGTCCAAACATAATGATTATGTTTTAATAGGGTTTAAGTTGTAAATGTTTGGCATTGTTATGGGCATTTCCTAGATTTGGTCACTAGGATTGTTCCATTGAATGTTGTCTAGTAATGAAAGAAAGGTTTATCACATGTTAATTTTTTTTGTCATGTTCATAATGAGGCACCATTTGTGTTTGGCCCTATGAAAGTTGGTGTGTAGATGTAGGTGCCCTAAGGTTAAATTTTTTTTTAAAAATCAACAACTATTAAGAATTAGGGTTTGAAACCCTGAATATCCTATAAGATGTACCATTCAAGATGAAAAGGACTCATATTCTTTAATGAAGTCCCTTTTTAATATATTTTGGTCCCCCCATCAATATTAAATAATTAAAAAATGCCAAATGCTTTACAATACAATATTTTAAGTCTATGGAACCACCAAAGGCCTTGTTGTTATTTGGGGGTAATTAGCACCATTGAACTAAATGGCTTCATTTAGGATTTTGACAACTAAAGTGATATGCAACAAATGCATAAATTCACAGTTCACACCCTCCATGACATGAAAAGGCTTCTCCAACATCTAAAAAGGCCTTCAATGGATGCTTACCACAAGTTTAAACGTGCCCATGAAGCTTAAATTAAGAAATGGTCAATGTACTAGTTGCCCAATTATGTTTCCATCACTAGGGGTGATATGGACCCAAGTGTTATTATAACTCCAAATCCAATTACAACAACTCCCATAGCAATTTGGCTAATGAAAATGAAAATGAAAATTGAAATGAAAGTGATAGTGGCATAGTCATTATAAATGGCAATGTTGACCCTTCCATTAGTGGTGAAGTCATTTGCTAGCATTCAACCCTAGTGGTAAGTGTGTTCTAGTTGTTGGAAAACATCAAATTGAACATGGTGGAAAAATGTGAGGTGACCTTTAAATTTAATAAGGAAAATTGGAAAAATCATTTCATCATTGTTAGCTCCATAGTCATGTGACCAACCAAATAAAGGTTTGTCATAAAAGACCAAGGGGACCAAATTAGAACAAAATGGTGTTTCCTCATCATATTCCATTAAACAAAAAAGGGAGGGAAAATGTTGGAGATGTGGTGGGCTTCACCATAAGAAAAATTGCCCTGATCCACCTCAAACTACCACCTCCAACTTTAATCCTAGCCAACCATGTTCCCATTATAATGTGCATGGGCATGATGCAAATGATTGTTTCACTTTACATCCAAAACTACAATACAATTGATTAAGGATTACCAATGTTGAAAAAAACCAAGGTTTTGGCAAGGGCTAAAAAATGAAAGGTGTGACCAATATAAAGGTTTAACCTTCAAGTTAACTCAAATTAAACCAACACCATGGAGGCAAGATTCACACACTTGGAAATTTTAATGATAAACATAGGAACACAAATGAAATCCAATGCACTTATTTTGGGGAAAATTTGAGAGCAAGAAAACACATTTTTTAAAGTTCAAATCTTAATTCAATATGTTTTTATGGAGTTAGATTTTCAAGCCCATTGGCCCTAGATGACGTGATGTTAAATATGTTAAGAGATCATATGTATTATGTAGTTGGTGGAAAACATGTTAAGGTTTCAAGTCCAATTGGAAAACTTTTGATGTTACATTAAGGACAAGAACAAATGTTCGAAAACCATGGGGTGCTAACAAAAGGTTGGATCTTTAATGTGAAAAGATTCAACATCAAATTCCTCTACAATAATCATTAACATTAGTGGATATAATTACCAACTTATGGAGTGTTAATTTTCAGTAGTATACTAATGATATCAAGGAAAATAACCAATTCCACTTTTGGAAGAAAGGCACCAAATAGTTTATTGGAGGTGGCAACAATAATGTATCAAACACCAATTTTTTCCATCGAAACATTCATTATTCTTAGTATTCAAATAGCAATAATGTTTTGTTTAGCATCCACATTATGTGAAAATGGAGGAATACTAAAAATCATGTTGTTTATTTCAATATTGATTCCAATGCCCCAACATGTTTCCAAGGCTAAATAAATAGAAATATCTAGATCAAATTTGGCATGTAACTATAACCAAACTTCAAAAATTCCCAACATGTGTTATCTTTAGTCATGTTGTGATACAATGCGTAATGAAGAAATGATTTTATTTCCAAAATATTTTGTTATTCACTTAGGTGTTCAACCTTTAATGTTAGGAAAAATGACAATAAAAGGTTTTGAATTTATCAAAATTGATTTCAAGCCATGCCCATACCAAATCCTAACATCAACAAGTGGGTCAAAGAAAGTTCAGGGATTAACCAAGCATGAAGTTGTGATCCAAGTCAATCCCAAGAAATTAGCATATTATACCACAATGTGGGTTTAAACATTTGTTATGCATATTACATCCTATGATGTATTGGTTGGAGGAGTAATTTTATATCCCCTATGATTATTTTAAATTTCTAAGAAAAAACCACATACTACAAACACAAATGGTAAACATAATATGATCATAGGGTTTTGTTGCCAATAAGATTTGTCAAGGGGTATTTAGTGGTTTTCAATTGTTGGAAGATATCCACCATCAAGATGAACCCCTAGCGGTGAATTGGTGATGTTAATGGTAAGTAAGATGTTGTTCATCTAGGACTTGGCATTAAATCCCATGCCACCATAAGGCACATTGTTAGAGTTGTAAACATTAATTAATTTTTACATTCATTAGATTTGGCACACTATATTGTTGCAAAGCTCACAATTACTCACAAGGATGTTAATAATGGGCCATTAAGATTGAACCCATTAGATCCTAGGGTTATTATTGATGTAATATTCCCAAAGAAAAAATATGTTTATAATTATTAAAGGTTTTTGGAGGGCATTATTTATGGTCTAGCTATAATCTTATAATTTAGTTGCATTTGAATTTAATAATACCACTACGTGAAAAGGGATCTAAATGCTAACTAGGTTTCCATGCAACATGTTATGATATTACAACAACAATATTTCAACCTATTACCAATGTTGGTGGTATATGGTTATTGTAGTTCTTTACTGCACATTATCACATTGCTGGTTTACTTGGGGTTTAATTTTTGCATTATTTACAAATGATACAAATGCACCCATTTGCATATTTATTGAAATAATTTCCACCATCGGGGAATTTTTGGTCAAGTGAATTGGCATTTCAAATCACATGTTTATGGTCAAATCTCATGGATTTTTTTGGTTCATATTCATTGGAAAATGTTCCACCATTGGGATATATTCAATATCATCAAATCACATGGATCTTAAATTTGGGTTTTGTAGAACAAAGAAGTTTTGCAGATTTACATGCATCCCACCCCACCTTGTTGTTGCACCCACTATTGGGACAACATGTTAATGCAATGGGGGGTGATGTTATAATAATTTGAGTTGTACATCTTTGGCAATTGTGGGATTAAGAATGCCAAAAGAAGGGATTTTTGGGAATTGGAAAGGAAGTTGGTGGTGATGTGGCCATATTTATTAACAATGTCCCACATGTCACATGTAACAAATCACACATGCCACATTTTCAACCTTTGATAATGGGGAAAATCCATCATCCCATCCCAACATATAGGTAATTATAAAAACATTGGACCCAAATACCAATCCAATAGTTATAGGAGGTAAGATGCATAAAACATGATGGCTACAACATAATTATATTAGATGTTTTGCATTTAATTTGAAAACATTAGGCCAATTGAAAGGACAAGAGATTCACATATTTCAAGATGATAATGCGAATATTAAGAAACCTTATAGGTTTAATGAGGTGGAGACAACAAAATTGTTGATTGTTAAATTTGGTAAAACTATTTAAGGTTAAATATGCATCATTAACAATAATGCCAACCAAAAAATATATATTTGACAATTGGATTGAACATCATATGTGTAAGGATGAATGGATTGACATGAACAAACAAATGTGCTTGGAGAAGTATGCCATGCCCTTACTAGAATAAATTTTTGATGCCCTTGGGAAAATCATAGTGTTCAACATTTTAGAATTGCATTTTAATTATCATCAATTGTTGTTGAAGGAGTTTAACAAAATTTTAACTAGTGTTGTGTGAATCCTAGTTCTAGAAGGAACCTTTGGCTCTAATTCTTAAATTTTCAAGGAATTAGTTTTGGTTTGGTTTCAATTCCTTTTTTTCAAAATTAAGACCTTGTTTCAATTTTGATCTTTAATTTTATATTTTATATTATTTTGATTCCCTTTTTAATTTTCAAAGTATGTTGATCCTTGGTTCTAGGGTAGGTTAGGGTAAGTTTTACGTAACCTTTTGATTAGGTCATTGGAAACATTAAAACAAGGTGAATTTTTATTCAAAAAAATCCAATTTTGTATAAAGCTTTCACAAGGCCAATGATAGACAAACTATCTTACTTTTAAACTTTAAACTTTGAATTACACTATTAAATTATAATGGATCAATACTATTTTTTTATGCCAGTTGATTTCATGTTTTTCTATTTCATAAACTTATATACCAACTTTGAAATGTATCATAGCCACCTTGAAATTAGCCTTCAAACATTCCTAAGTGTGCCATTAAACCAAGATTAAACTACCCCAAATCTACACAACAACACATCTTGGGTTTTGTGACCAATTTAAAAAATGATTATTGTTTTTTTTTACTATGTTTATAATTACTTGGTCATAAAAATTACTATGTAATTGCAAAGGACATCAAAATGCCATGTGGTATCATGGTTTTGCAACTATAGTCACTATGATTATTTTTTCAAATTTTGGGTAAATATATTATTATTTTCAAATTTATAGTAATATATTGGAATGATTTAAAATTAAGAATTCAAAAATACCTTTTACTTTTGTGACTAATAACAACTAATAACAATTCAATTTCTAATGATGATGATGTGGCATGCCATGTGTCAACAAGGTGTTATAACTAGTAGTCAATATCATGATTCATGACACTATTTTCAATCAAATTATATTTATTAATTTGTCAAAAATGTTCATAATGCTAAAACATATTTTTTATGACTTGTCCTAAGCAATTATAATGTCCAGCACCATTAAAGAAATGATTACAAATGTTTTTAAGAACTAATAATCAACATAATGATTCATGACATTAATTTCAATAAAATTGGATTTATTGATTGGTCAAAAAATGTTCATAATGCCAAAACATGTATTTTACGACTTATCCTATGCATGATCAAGGTGTGGGAGTTGGATTTTTCTTTCTTATGGAGTCTTAAGATGCCCTCTCATGTTAACTAACTAAGAAGGCCCTCATCCTTGAGTAATGTCTATACAAAAAAAGGTTGCCCAATAAATAAAAAAGGTTTAGCCTTTTGTGATCCTTACTTTGAAAGGTAGCCTTTTGGTCTATGTGGATTGAAAAAGAAAACCTAACTTTCAACAAAATAAATGGCATGATTATAAACTTAGGAAGGTAATGTGGGAACACTTACTAAATGATGGTAGGCTTGAATGGCAACATGGTACTTTTATACCTAGTTGTTCAAAAACACCCATAAGAGTAGAGAAAATTTCTAAATTTTTAAAATAAAGTTTGGTGTCCCCATCATGCCATTTTTGTATGTGATGGTAGAAAGATCAAGTGGGGCTACCAACCACCTAATAGTGAAAATATTATTTGGTAGTTGATCTCATCTTTGTTGTTGTTGGGTTTGGGTTTTCATTAGTGGTTCACTCTAGTACTAATTTTTTCTTTGCAATGAATTTTGTCCATTTATCCTAGAAAAAGAAAAAATTCAACTCCTTACATGCTTGTCATACAAAAAAAATTCAAAACTTTCCAAAGCCTTGAAATATCTGCATTTTTTCAAGCCCAAAGTAGTTTTGTAATGAATCCACTAAATTTGACTACCAAAATTCATCCAAAAATTTCAATTTAGAGCATATTACATCTACTACTAAATATGTTCTTAAAACGCCCCCAATGTTCAATGACCAAACTTACGTTAATTAACCAAAAAATAAAATTTAATAGGTAAATGGAATTGAAAAAACATAACCAACCTTTAAAATCTTCCCAAAATTAAAAAATCTTGAAAACATTTTGGGTGCATGTTTCCTCCTTTCATTTGTCATTTGAGAGTATGTATTTTTAATTGTAGCAATAATTAATTTTTTCTTAAACTAACATCCATTCATAAAAGTCAGGCACCTATTTACCAATGGCATTAATTTTTTGTGTAGGTGGGTTAAAGGCTATTTGTATTTTTGGTGATAGGCCTCTTTGATTAGCCTTAAACCAAAAAAATATGTATCCATTCTTAGGAATATGAATACATATTGAAGAAGTAACTTGTAAGTAAAAAAATTAAGTATCAAAGATCTTGTTACAAAAAATTTCACTTTTTATTTCATTTTGGGCATCTAAAATTGAAAAACTTCACACACAACATTCCATTACAAAATTTATATTTAAAGGAATATACTCAAAAGCCTTGAATGAAATGTGTCGTAACTTGTAATTATTGTTGGGTGAGGTTAAAAAAGTCCCCAAGTTAAGGTTTCAACCTAGGTATTAAAAAATACTCGATGATTAAAAGATAGTGAAATATCCAATTAATAACAAGACAATTGGGTATCAATGTTTTTAAAACTAGGTAGTAATTTATTTATTTTTTAATATTCACAAAATATGGAACCTTTAGTAACGTATATTGAGATGCTCCAATTGGCGTATTGACTAAACTTTAAGGGTTTAAGGACATAAAATACCTAGATAAATGGCTATTGGATATCATTTAATGTTTAAGGTGGTTAAACATCTATTTTGTGTCTTGTTAAGAATAACTTCTAAGTGTAATAAAAGCCCAACTTCCATTAGGCCACATAATTTTTTTCTTATTTTCTTTTCTTCTATGTTTGGCACTATTCATGATGTTATTTATATTCCTTTATGCTTATGCATGTAATGCTCATTGTGGTGTGGCTCTCTCCTCCTTTCCACACTTGTGCATGTGGTTAATAGAGTGTTGTTATTTGTTTCTTTATGCTTACACATGTGGCATTGGTTGCAATGTTGTTTTTTATTCCTTTGTGCATATGTGTGCGATGTTTATTGGTCATGGTGTTGTTGTTCACTCCTCCATGCTTCCTATAAACACATTCACTTAGGTGCTATTACTTTCCTCTTCTATGTTTATGTGTGTGGTGTTGGTCATGGTGTCATTCTCCCTTTGTATTTCTTTACTTTTGGCAGCTTAAATTTGTGTCATTGCCATATATACATCATGCATCTTGGAATGAAAAGTGAGTTTTGGATGTGTAAATGTTTATAATTATTTATATTGCTTACATCTTTCAACATTCTTAAATTATAAGAGTAAAAAGAAATAATAGATATTCATCTACAAACTACAAATGGGTGCAAATTAGTTCATAGGAGCCACTCAAGCCAAAGACTAAACTCTTTAATGCTAAAATATTCCTATAATCATGCTTTACAATTGACTTTTATATTTAATTTAATTCTTATGACCTAAAAAAAATTGCAATATACCATTATGTGAAATTGTGCTTGAAAATCTTCCCATAAAAATGTATTTTCTAATCACTTGAACCTTTTTTTAAAGTCCTTTCACAAGTATGAATGCGGGTCGTGACGCGCTCCCAAGTCACGGGGTGAAACCCACTTGAGGGTTTCACAAAATCAAGTTGCGGAAAGTTGAGACTTGGTAGCACGCTCCCGGCTTCCAACTCTAAAAAGGGGTAGAGGGTCGAGTTGGGAGCCCAGGGATTAGACTAGGAAGAGGGACTAGCTTAGTTCGTGTGAATCTGCATTCAAAAACCAACCAAAACGGGTTAGTTTAGCATTCGGGACACCTTTGGGTGTTGGGACTTGCCACGGGCACTTGGACACACAAGACTCACCACGGCCCGAACTCGGGGGAAGCCACCACCTTCCCCCATATAGTATTCTCTGCGACTGGTTGCGGAGGCTACATCCGAATGGCACATTTTGTTGGGACTCCCGAAATGGAGTCTCGAAAGTGTCCCGGCTGGACTCCCGGAACTTTGAACGGCCATAGCTCCTCGCTCCAAACTCGGATTGGGACAATTATTGAATCAATGTTGTAGCTCTCGTCGAGAGCTTTCCAACGCCATGTTTCACTCTTCAAGGCGACGTCTAGAAGAGGTCGATTCCCGACTTTTAGTGGTCGGGAGTTAAACTGCCAGTTTGACTCCCGGCTCTTCTTTTGCCCATAACTTGGGTTGCAGATGTCCGAATTGCCAATGCGAGGCCATTTTCGATCTCTACGTTTCAAGACCTTTTCAATGACACCAAGAACACCCCAATGCGAGGTGTTTTGGGCCTTGTTGTCGAGCTCTGAACATTCGGGAGTCCCGGAAGACTCCCAACCTCCAACTTTTCCAAGTGTTGGGCTTCACCCCCACACTTGGCCAAAGTGGGGTTGCGACATGTCGACATCACAAACTTGCCCCCTCTTTGTATGAGTGCTTTTACAACACCTTAACAATATGTTCAACGTTCAATGTTGATACAATCATTGATATGATGTTAAGGTGATATTGTAACAACATGTCTTGAAATGGCATTGATATTATACTAAAAAAATTGACATTTTATCAATATTAAATCAATGAAAAAAATATGACCAACATTGGCATAACATACATTAATAAGTCATCAAATTGATGACTATATGTTGAAGATTCAATGTTAATACGGTCATTGATACAATATGTATTGAGTTAACATTGGGATTGTTTTGACATTGATTAATAACAAATCAATGCAACATTGCATTTATATTATTCCATATAAATTATATAAATATATATGTATTATATATAAGTAAAATGAAAAAAAACTCCAAGTCTTGCACTTGAATTGATATATAAATGAAGTTTTGAACTAAGGTTCCAACAATAAAAAGAACTCCCTAAAGTGGTCTAGTGCATCACCGATCTGCCTACTTGTTTATTTCATTACAGAGGACATGCTTGAAGAATCTTGAGTGGAACTATTACCCAGGCATCACCCAAAAACAAGAAATGTATTATCAATGTTAAAGTTTTGTGACAACTAGGTCCAATATAAGGAACCTAGATTTTTACCGCATAAAGATCTCATCAGATGAGTGCCAATGTTTTGCCATTACAACATACAATGTAGTCTTCTTTTTATCCTGGAGTTTGAACACATGTTGCCATGTAAGAAAACCAAGGCTTACTTAGAAATGGAAGTTGAATGCAAACTTGCAAGTTAGGAAAAAAATTCAAAAAAGGAGGTACATGTGGTAAATTCAAAAATTTCAAAAAAGAACCCTTCCAATCATGATACCAAAAAGGTGTTACCCGATTGTAAATGGAATTCATTGTTAAATCCAAGGGTAGGATATTCAAGCATGAACCAAAAATTAGATATTTCATTGGACATATTGCAACACAACAACCCATGTTAAGATAATGAAAAAACCCAAGTTAAATTCATTCGAACTATATGAAGATTCACCCATTTCAGGAGAGAGGAAGGTTTGCAAGCTCAAAAGGGAAAAAGGAAAAAGAAACTCACCTTCAATACTTTTTACTGCATCCTTGAAACTACTAGTGAAATACTATTACATATATAACATCAAGCCAAATTGTCTTCTCACTTGTTCCTCTCCTCTTGTCAAGCCCTTACTCTTGAGTAGCATCCATGCCCATGTGAAAACAAAATTAGCTTCCTTTGTGAGCTCATCCAATTTTTCAATCTTTATTCCATTCAATGATTCCAAATTTGCAATTTGTGGGTCACCTTCAACATCTTCTAGTCTTTCATCAGTGTTAGGGCTGACTAGTGCACCGACAATGTTTATTCTGAACAACCATGAGTTGTTTTTAGAAACGGTGTGTAAACTTCAACACACACATGTTGCATGGTGATGGACAAGGAGTTCAACACCACTTCTTGTTTTTGACTATCCACACAAAAGATTCCAAGATGTACTTATCACTACCAGTATGAATATTTTGAAGGCAAGTAGCAATAATAACATTAAGGTTAAACAATCGAGCATAATGATTGAAAATATAGTGAATCTTCTTATAGCTCTTGACATCCAGTTCAAATGAAGGTTGGTTAGAAACATAGGCTTTGCCAAGAAGCCCTTGCCCTTTTTCCAGAAAGTATTCTAAGTAAGTACAACAAAATCCCCAAACACGAGGATCATTGACATAATGAAAACCATTTGCAATTTTGAGGCACACACAACTCCTAACACCTAAACTATTGTTGTTGTTATTATTGTTCTTACTATTACTTTCATTTGAATCAACAAAAATTGTCCTATTATTGTCGTTGCTCTCTATGACATTCATGGCATGACATGTGATAATGTTAGGAACCCAAGTCTATGCCAAAAACAACTTATGAGTCTCACACACTACAATTAGCAACTCAACAGTCTTTGCTAGTGCAACTTAATGTGCAAAAAATGAACATTGAGTAGGGTTACCAAAATGTCCTTGAATTCTTCAACAAATGTTGCAACATCTAAGCCATGTTTCATTTGTTGTTTCAAGCAATCAAAGAAACCACCAGCAACAAGTAGGAACCAACAACACTGCACTCTTGAATGCAAGGTATATAAACAATCCTTATATCCCTCCATCTAATATTACTATTCCCTTCTACATCTATCTACAACTTCCTGCATCATAACCTCGGACTTGTTTAAGCCATCAACCTCAATAAGATATTGGAAAGAAGACATCTATGTGATTAGAAAGATAACTCTTCTTTGAAGATAACTAGTATATCAATTCTACCAATATGACAACAACAATGAATGTAATCCATTCCATTGCAAGGTAGCAAATATTGCATATTCATGAATGTATTCCATTCCGTAGCAAAATTAATAAAGATTACAAAATTTGTAGTAGGAACAAGGAATCCAAGTATATAGAGTTAGAACCCAAAACTATAGGTTTCAACAACCTCAAAATTATGTGATGTCATTGAGCCTTATTTAGCAATGTGAATTGAACTAAACTTCCTTCCCCATGCAAAGCACTTTTGAATGTACTAAGATGCTTGTTCACTTTCACTAGTTTTTTCAATGGAAAATTAACCAATCTGCATGCATTAAGGCATCACATTTGTGAGGATATTTGTCTTATGCATATTCCTCCTCATGGGGATGATCAAGGATCTAGAACTTCTTGAACATAAGAATGACATCCACAATCTTGTCTTCAAGGAGCTTCATATTGTGGGCTTGTACTCAACCATCCACATGTGACAAGTTTTTATCCTCCATCACAAGTTCCAACAAGTAGAAAAAGAAAGAAGCTTACTCTGAGGTGAGATCCACCTTTTTTGAAGGATCGTAATGTGGTCCCACAATGACTTTAACCACTACTCCATGAATTGTTATAAAGCCATAAGGATCAATTTGTCCATTTGGTAACTCTACGATGTGCCACTTGTTTTCAACTCTCAAAGTGTCCAACACCTCCTTCCACTCCTCCTTCACAATCATGGATGCATGTAAAGGGGGTTTTGGGATGTGGAGGAGACAGTACAATTCCTCTCTAACTATTCGGGTGTAATTACCTCTTGTATCCTTCATTTGTTTGGCAACCCGACCACCAAAGCCTTGCTCTTGTAGGGTTTGAGGTCCCTAGGCCTAGAGAAAAACATGTCGTGTTTTTGTGTCCTCTTTAGGGAGTGCAAATGTATGCAAGATTGCATCCTTCATCGTTTCCATCAATGGATAGAGTGTGCAGATTGTTGCATATTTTCCTAGGAACAATTCCCTGGTAATATATGGTGGTTTTTTCTGCACAAAAACTCAACATTTTGTGGGAATTATTATGGGTAAAAGGAACAAAAAAACCACATCTTAATCAATGCATAATTCTCATGAAGATAAAAACCGCAAATCTCATAAAAATAAATACTACATCTTAATTATCATGAAAATACAAACCACATCTTCATTTTAGTTTTTTTATCATCTTATTAAGATTTTTAATTGAAAATGGAAAAATTGAATACCTTGATATAATTCCAATCTGCACATTTTGGAATCATCCTGCTTTTTTGAATAGCCAGGTCCATACTTTTAGAAAGTTTTTTTAATGTCTTTTCTTGCAAACTGCACTTCTTCTTTAGTTTTTGGAAAAGAAGGCGATCTTTGCAGACATTCAAGCTGACCCTCCTCCACCATTAGGTAACACCTATGTCTATGTCCTATCCTTTGGCAAATCCCAAGGCAATCCATTTTCTTTTGGCAACTCCTCTTCAAAGTGATTTGGTTCGATAAAAGGATTCGGTGATGTGAGCACTCTAGCTTGTAGAGGAGCGTTGGGGCCAATAGGATTCAACATCACATGGCATGTGTCCAGTCTCTTGCTTTGCATTTCGGGTCCAAAGTGATGCATCTTGAAATAAAGTATTGCATGAAAAACAATAGCCTACATGAATAGGAATAGCAATAGTTACTAATAAACAATCTTGTGATTCACAAGTAAATAAAACAAACAAAATTATCCTAAAACTTATTTACCACATCTAAACTTGTAGTAACCACATCTGAACGATGTTGCAAGAAACTCTACAAGCATTTAAAAAACATTGTACATATTACAACCGAAATTAAGTAACAACAAATACTTGACCAATAATATCAAAAACCTTGCTCCTACAGGATTGCAATCTTATAGCAAGGTGAAAAAAACCAAATACCC
>Ga0116227_10012112_pt1 | contig 14205 bp, 10 predicted proteins | sample S1TSphgellanicum_FD_89693 | JGI IMG/M metagenome (GOLD analysis project Ga0116227, IMG submission 89693) | Host-associated microbial communities from peat moss isolated from Minnesota, USA - S1T2_Fb - Sphagnum magellanicum MG | ecosystem: Host-associated > Plants > Peat moss > Unclassified... | reverse complement strand
AAGTGATGATCATCCATAAATATGTTTAGCCAATTTTGGCTATATTTGATATATGAAAATAGAAAGTTTTAAGCACCCTTTCATATTGTAGGCAAATTGTAGCAACTTTTTGTGATTTTTTAAATTTAAAAAAATTGATCATTCTTTTTAACAGATTTTTTTTTAAAAATATTTTTAGCAAAATGGCGAAAATTCACCACACACAAGATCACTGATTCAGAGTGGTCTTTTGAGACGAAAGAAGGGATACCCAAAATCTAAAAGTTATGGATCAATCTACCCACTTACCCTAAACCCTAAGGCCCACTTTAGATGAAGGTCCAGGGTCAAATTTCTTAGGAACCAATTTGGACTGATTTGAAGCAAATTGAATCCTTGAGTTGGACTATACCTTGGTCCCTAGCCTCATTCATGGTTCTCCAAATCAGGAGCTCTCCTTCAGCACTGTTTTTTTGGTCCAAACCAATTGATTTTCCCTGCAAAACAGGTGCCATGTAGGTTTAGCCTCAATTTGCCACTTTTTGGTCTTGGACCCTTGTCTAAATGCCTTGGGACCAATTTAAAGCTTTTGACCAATAAGATTGCTTGAATTCATTAGTCCCTGGACCTTGGACCCTCGTCTAAGGTCGCCTAAAACATGGGCTCATGATTTTTTCCCAAATTATGAGGAAGCCTGACCAAGTGACCCCTGCATGCCTACAAACTCAAGGGCATTCCTTAGTGTTGTCATGAACTGAATGCTGACTTATTTTGGCTAACTTATTTTTATTGCATTCTGTTAGGCATCTTGTAAAACACAACCATCTGCCATAAATGAATTTTCGTGATACCCCATCAACAGAAGGTACAAGTTCAGCCCTCCTTGCTTAACGAATTGCAAGGTAATGATACTTGCTGCAAGTAGGGTCAACCATTTATCCCACCATGGTGATCAAGTATGTCGGCTTCCTGGTGCATTAAAATGCAGTTCTCATTCAGGTGAGAAGTTATGAACAATATAGAGTTATCCATAAATTCACGCGATGAGGGGGCGAGAAAGGCCACTTTCAACATAATAGGGCATCAAACACGTAACTGGGAATGAAATTGAAAATTTTATAAAACGAAATAACTGGAACCCAAACTAGTTTTTCCACCAATTTTCCTGGTAAACTGAGTTTCATCCTGCCTTTCCTTCTTCCTAAGCTAAACTGAGTTTCATCTTGTCTTTCATTTTTCTGGAGCGCCTCCAGTGCTGTCACTTATGTTTTCACTGCTCCTACTTGCACAACTACTATAATTAGTCTCGAACCTTGTGCATTAAATGCTGAGTTTCAGCATTTGATACTGAGATTTAATAAAAATTCCTTCAGTTTGTGAATACCACTGAGAGAGGGAATAGGGAGCGAAAGCAGGCCCAAAGACAGGGTGAAGATAGGATGACTTCACAGATAAGTCTAGTGGCCTGTTGTGAACAAATTTTACTACTTTGATGGATTGGTTCTTCACAACTCAACTCAATTCAATTTAATTCTTTCATGGGTACCACCACCATAGCAGTAGCAACTGTAACAAAATCATCATGGGGATGGGTTGTAGAAAGTGAAGCTTTAAGTGAAGCTTTAAATGTAGTCTCCTGGAGAGAAATCATTTCGCTTGGCAGCCACACTAGAGAGAGTACCTTCAAAAGTTGCAAACAAAATAGAGTGGGTTGTAAGCTGCACAACTAGTCACACCAGTCACAATGGGAATGATGGCATTGAGCCAAGTGTTGACTGATTATCATCATTGGATAAAGCCTGTTGTTGCTGTAGCACCCTGCAACGTATTTTTCCTCAAGTCTTTGAGTATTTTTAGGGTTGCAATTTATGATCCTCCTGACATAGAGGGATTCCTGCAACCCCATAACAAAGGTTTGATGTATGAAAAGGCAAACCATTCTCTCTATGGTGGAGGAGTGTATGGGAAATCTACAAGCCCAAAGCCCTGTGCTTTGTGGGAAAAAGGGGCCATGCTAGGTAGCACGGCCTGGATTCCACTAAAGCCTACAGCCAAAGGTTTTTATCTTGTGTAAAAACCAGTGTGGGATGGGTATTTGATTTCTTTTAATTATTCTCTGATCCATGTTTTAGATTTTTGTTTAAAGAATCACCCAAATCCGGTGGTTGTTTGAATTTTTTTAAGTTTTAGAGAATCACCTAGGGTTGGGTTTTAGGAGCCCAATGATGGATGGTTATGAGGCAAGGGTGGGGATTTGGGTATGTGATTAATTGGGTATACATCCTAGTTCTTTAACAAAAACTTGGAATGTCTAATCAAGTTCTTTTACCAAGGTATTTGATAAACCCACTTTTGAAAAGCAAGTCTTGGGTCTTTAACAAATTACAAAGCCTAGTTCTTTGCATTTTGGAAGCAATGCACATTTACAAATGTTGAAATTTCAAGGCAAAGTTTGTAGAACACACATTTATAAACAACAACCAACATCAAACAATATCAAAGACAACCTCAAAAAGTTGTTGGTCATGGTGGAACTTCAAGCTAAAAAAATGTTCATGAAATTTTGTGGAAATTTGATTACACAAATATCATTTTAAATTCAAAGGCTAACCCAAGTGATAAATTAGAATGAAAGTTTTGTCATGTTTGATGGTTGTAAGGTTTCAACAACTCCTCCTTTGTTCCATCTTTCAAAAGTACTAATAGACTAGAGATTAGAGACATAAAACACAAAAACACACATTATATACGCAAAAAAATATGATGTGTGAATATTAGATAACACATAGGCACTCCCAACAAACTTCCAAGACACATCAAGCACAATAGACTCCACAACACATCAAAATAAAATCAAATACACCAAAAGTACATGACTCCAATACCCAAGACACAAAAGCAAAACCTAACCTCTTTTGATGGGTTCAAATGAACCCAAATTTTTTATCGATTTTTTTTGGATGTTTTTATTAATGTTGGGCTACACATGATTGATGTAACATTGAAGACACAACAAACAAATAAAAGAAAAAAAACAAAGAACACAACAAACTCTTGATCAAAACACCAAGACCCAAGACCAATGAACTTCAAAATATATTGACAAAAGACACATAATAGTTAGCCTTTTCCATTCTACATTCTAAATTTTCAAACAATTAACCCCCCTGCTAATGTGGGTTCATGGAATAATTTGCCCTAAACCCATCACCTTGACAAATGGTTCAATTCATCATCTTCAACCTATTATGGAACATAAAAAACCACCTATACATAGGAAAATGTGAGATTGAAAGGATGCATGTCCAAGAAGTTTTTGCCCTTGACTTGGTTTTCAAATTCTAGTTTTGCCATCAAATTAAATTATATCTCACATGCACATACAAAGTTAATAGGTTTCAAGCAACCAATACATGGATTGAATGGCCATTTTTTGTTGACAAATATCAACTTGATCATATTTTTCATTTCAAGATGGCATCTATGATGCGCAATCAAAATGTTAGCAACAAAAAATGCATTTTATTTTGATTTAGCTAGTTAAGACAACAAGAATATGGTGCAAGAGTATAACAATGTTTAGAAAATTGTTTTGTTCTTTGTAGCATTGAGATGAGGTGCACTTACAATTTTTTACAAAATAAAATGATACCAGTGAAATCCAACAAGTTATCTTGACACGAGTCATTATAAGTGTTTGCATTTATTGATGTGAATCATGATATGAAATAGATTTTCAACATTGACTTATGATTGAAGATCTTCAACTTCTTCAACATTAATAGGCATCAACAACTTGTTTCAACGTTTATCAGTAAAAAAACAACTCTTCATCATATTCAACAACAACATTTTGCAATCTAAATATGCGATGACCAACCACATGTTTTAAAACCTCATATTAAACATCAAAGCCAACATTATGACCATGTTTTTTTATCAAATTCATGCAAAAATGAAATGAAAGGTAAAAGAACCTCCAAAATTTGTTGCTTCATGTGGATCATGAGCTCCTTCAACTCATGGTTTTAAAAATCCTCTTTTAGCAAGGTTGTAAAGAATAGTATGGAATGTTAGCTATTCTTGAATGTCGTAACATGTTAATATGAGAAACTACAAAACATTCACAAACAACCAATGTCCACAACTCTAGTTCAAACATAACCAATGACAATTAGGGATAGAACTTTCATCACAACTTCACATATAACCTAGATTCTTGGAGATGGTACACAAATTTGCAATGCCATATATAAATTGTTGAATGTAAAATGTAATGCAATGACACTCTAAAAAAACCAAGGCATCTTAGAACAACAATGTACCCCACTTGCAAATATGTGATCAAACAATAGAAACAAATTAAATAACACATGTGAACCACATAAACAATCTAAAAATAATCAAAACCACAAAACCAAAAAGTAATTTTTAAAAAACGACAAATAGAAAGAAAGTCATTAGAAAATAGTCAAAAAACCATAAACCACAAAATAGTTTTAAAGTCATTATAAAAAGTTTACCTTGTTTTCATGGGTTTATTTAATTTTTTAAGCTTCAATCTAAACTCAATGCAAGTTTTGTTTCATGTTTGCATAGCCTTGTGAAAGTTTTGGGGCCATGTAATACATTTATGGATTGTAAATTGAAAGGCCTTTATAGATGTGTAAATTAAAGCAAACCAATAAACATTTTGTCATTCATAGTAGTGCATTGGCACAATTTTGAATGTGCATGCCCCATTCATGAGCCACCAAATGGTTCTAGCAAGGCCAAATTATTACATGATACAATAGACTTTAGGGCAATTACATAAGTCTACAAGTTCGACCTTTCATCCTTATCATAAACAATAAATATTTGAGTCAATATTCAATAATTATTGTAATTTAAAAGCCATAATGAAAATGTTGCTTCTTGAAAGTTTTTCCCCACCCACATAGCTTCACACCCTAGCTTTAAAGTAGAAGCTCAAGGGATGTGGTGCAAAAATAACACCAACAATGAAAAGTTCATGGCTCAAAGAAAGGTAAGAGAGTAAGAATGACAATTGCTAAAAACAACAAGGTCTATTTGTCTTTTTGTTCTCCCTTAACACTCACTATGTCACAAATGCAAACAAGGCAAAAATAAAAATAAAAATAAATAAAATAAATTTATGTTCATTGGGATGTAACCATGTGCAGGGAAATGGACTGGAAAAGAGAAACACGAGCTTTTTAAAAGTGTAAAGCCCATCAATGAAACATAACACATGTCATTGTCACATACATAAATTTACACATGGTAATGTGGCCTCTAAATACATTAAAAAATAATCATGCCAACTTTTTTTGTATCCATGCACTTGAATGCTTCAATCTAATCGGCAAGAACTATATGGTTATCTGTTACAATTTTGGTAGCCCCAATTAATTGTTTTCTTTCCTTTCCCCTCCTAGTATGTGGATTTTTAAAAAAATGTATGTATACACAAACAAGGGTTATAATATTAATGTAAAAAAAATTCAAATATGCTAGGTCTATGGAATCACTCTAGTGGTTGCATTCTTGAATAAAATGCATAGGATAAAACTACAATTGAATTCAGCCTTACGTTTTGAGAATGCCCCCCAGCAATGGGCTTTACCCATTGTAAGGCTTGAAGCAAATGTTATCATGAACTTAAACATATATAGATCACAAGGTGTACAAGGGGAAGGATTTTTATAATGTTTTCCAATTCTTCTTTTTTTGAAAAACCTTCAATCTTAATTTTGAAACTTCAAAAAGTTTTGGCTAGTTCTTTGGGTGCAAATTTGAGCCCAGTTTTTCAAATTTTTGTTATTTTCTTCAAATTCAAAAACCTTTCAACCCAATTTGAAAACAAGGTCCAATCCCATGTACACACTCCACATTCCCCGATACTACCAATTTTTTAGGTATAAAGTTTTACAAATCAAAATTGACATTTGTGATGGTGTCGAATTTCATAAGAAATTAAAACTAGTCACCTGCCCAAAAAGTTAAATCTACTTGCTAACTTTTCAAAAAACTTCAATGTACCTACCTTGAAAACTCAAACCCATTTTCTTTTATTTCCAAGGTTTTAATTTAAACATAAAGCTAGCTCCATGGTTTGGTCTAGTCTTGTGTTAATTCGATCAAAATAATCTTGGGTTAAGTTTGGGTCACAAGAACTTGAATTTGAACCCCCAAGGTTAACACTCTAAATTTGAAAACTTATCAACACTAATTTTAACTAGCATTTTTTGGGTGGCTAAAAATTGCCAAAATACAACTTACAATTTGATCCTATGATAACCTATATGCTTGTTTTTACAAAAAAATTGGTCGAATTGTAGGCCTTCAAACTTTGAATAGGAAAATAATGGCACCACTTGTCTAAGCACAATCATCTTCACCAATCTTGCTCACATCACATGATTTTTTCACTTATCAAGTTCTACCTCACATCAAACAATCACTAACATAGCTACTTTATTACCCTATGTCACCATGTTTTGCATAGTGCATTTTGTACCTCATAGCTAAGAATGTTTTATTGTTCATGATGTGTAGAATCACACCTGTTTGTGATCCAATTTTATGAAATGTTTTAGATTTTGTTCATGCTCGAAAGGGTGGTGCTTTGATGGTGGAATAGTTTGTTTATAAATGAACATATCATTGGTTTGATTTTTGGGAATTAGATTGATTCCAAGAACTTGTGCAAGAGGTGGTGGAACCTAAGGTTTGGCAACAAGGATGATGCTTGAAGTTGAATGACCATCATTGAGTTTTGGATGTTCAAATAAAAGTCTACAAAAAGTACTATCATGTGTAAGGCGTGTTTGAAAGTCTTATCCATTAGGTTTTGTATATTATTTTCTTTGTGCTACTCTTTTAATTTAGCTCCAAAGTTTAAAGTCTATGCACATTGTGCACATTGTATTCTTTTTAACCTTTGCATGTGTTTAAGTTGCGTGCATTGTGCACATTGCACATTTTGTCAATGTGTGTGACATGCACATTTTGGGTTTCTAGTTTTGGGCATGTGTTCTTTGTTTGTGGGTTTAAAAGGAAGCTACAAAAGAAATACAAGCTTCCTTAGAAACCACGGCTCCTTTATCAATTCCCAAGCATTTCAAATTTAGACCCATTTTCCATGTTGATAACCTTGGAAATGATGAAATTTATTCAAATACCAAAGTAGTTGGATGTTTGAAAATCACAAATTGTTCCTACACATTTAAAATGGTTTGTAAGTCCAACCTAAATAGTGAAGAAAAAGAAATGGGATCACAAAGGTTTTAGGTCTAAAAACAAATGGTTTTACTTTTAGTTGTGTAGAAAAGGTTGGTGTGTAAAAGGTAGTTGATAACATGTTATATTTGACATTTAATGCCATGGTCACACTTCGGGGTGTGAATGTTGATGAATTAGGAGGGAGGCTCATCTCGTGGAGTTGTGATGGCAAAATTGTATTTCAAGGTCCAAAAGCTAAAATGTGATTCCATTTCCAATGGGATCAATACATTATTTTATTCAATAGACCAACTTGGATGTGTTGGTCTCATCAAACTTGAATTTGGTGGCTTGCTTGAGGGCCCTCATTTAAACTTTGTACAAGTTTTTTTTCTTAATCACCTAAAAAAGATCTTGAATTTCAAAGGTTGTGTGATGTGTCCAAATAGAAAGGTGAGAAACAAATGTTGAATAATGTGAAAATAAGATAGATTAACATGTAGCAAAACTTGTTAAATGGAGCATTGTCAACTTCTAATACAAATATGCATGCCTTAATGTTGTGGAATGTAGTCCCCACGACCTCCATGGCTCCACGCCAAAACCAATGACAATTTGAGCCTCCTTTGTAGCTTGGAGTTGATTCTAAGGTTACATGCCATATTGGGTTGTGGCTTTTGGGTTGTGTGCATATGTGGATCAAATTTGCCCTTGATCTTGTGGTCTGTTCATGTGTGATTTATTTTGACACAATGAAGGTGTGCCAATTAAAGTCCTACCATGTTTACAATGATCCTTCATAATATGAAAACCCAACATCCATGACTATAACATTTTGTGAATATATCACAATTTTAGTCTTGTCATCATGTTTGCCATTTGACTATGCACAATCAACCAACCTTAAAAATCATAATTAGGACTAGATGATTAAGGTCATTCAAGGCTTAATCATCACTATGACCACATGATTGAGGTAGATTGCAAACTTATCACATCAATCCTATTTATAAAAAATGCCAAAATAAAAGAGTGAAAATACAGCTTTTAAAAAGAAAAAATAGAAAATTTAATTATGGAAGCCATATATATATATATATATATGAAATCAAAAAATAAGTTGAATGTAGTGACAAACTTTAAAGATTTGCAATTACATAAGTAATTATATAAAATTTAGACTAATGAAATTGATTTCATTATGAAATTACATACTTATATATTTGTATTGTATTGTGCAAGGTTCAAAATATAATTGTTTATGACAACATTTGCCACAAGTTGAACCTTGTGGTCAAGTAGTCAAGGTCTTGGCATGGAGCCATGGAGACCATGGGGGCTTCAATTCCTTCCAATCACATTTTATACTTCCATTATTGCAAGGTTGAATTGACACTTGAGTCATACATGACTATAATCAAATCAAATTCATGACTTTGTTCACATGTTTGACAATGTGACTAGACAAACAACCCCCCCTCCCCCCTCCCAAAAAAATATTTTTGGTCACATCAATGTAGTCATATATGCCAAGGTAAAAGCAATGGGTCTTATTTGACTACATAGTTGTGTAGTCATGAATGTCACATATGACTACAAATGTAATCATAGATTTTATTATAGATGCATAGAGCCTACACTGAATTTGATGACCAAACTTTTGATAAGTTGGATGCCTATGAAGCAATAGTATCAATTTGCCTTGATGAGTTCTTGTGCAAACCTAAATGGTGAGGAAACTAATTCTCTTGCTATAATGATTTTTTTTATGCCAAATATTTTGTCAACCAACATTGTCTTGCAATAGGCAATTTGAGACAAATGTTGACCCTAAACTTCCATTTGATGTTGGCTTGTGTGAAAAAAAATTGTGAAGATTCTACCAAGTTTCTAATTCATGAATTGTAAGCCAAAGTTTTGGGTTGATGATCCAAATGAAGTGGAGGATATTTTCTAGTAGCACTTGAGCATCGTCAAGGCTAACTATTGTGGGCCTTTCAAAAATGGGGTGTTAGTGAAAGCTTTCCTTGAAGGCCATGCTTTGGATTTGCTATGCGCTTTTTTTAAAGATTACAATGGTCAAAAACAAAAAATTATTCTTGAAAGAGGACTTTCTTGTGAACCTTGTCATTAGATTGTTGGTGAAGATTAGCTCTTACGTCATTCTTAAGCACAAGCTCTTGGAATTTATAAAGTTAGTTGAAATAGCATGTGTTCAAGTCCTGAAGTCTATGGAAGATGAACTAGCTTTTAAAGGTTAAATCCCCTTTCTAATGGGGCAATTCTTATTTTTGTGTTCCAATTTTCAACTTAAGGTGAGGAATTGCATGGGTGATGGTAGGCATAAAATGTCTCTATTTTTTCTTTGTTGAAGCACACAAATTGGTAATGGTTTACAAGTTTTAAACATGTCTTGTAAGCTCCATGCAAGTTTAATTTGTTGGTCAATTATGGAATACAAAGCCAATGGAGCATGGAGTGGGCTTGGGATTTTTAAAAAATTCTATTAATGCTTGCATGAAATATGCTTATGCAACTTGCTTTTTGGTTTTTTATTGAAATTTTGAATGCTTCAAGGTGTGCACTATGTAGCATGCACTTGTGCATATCTTTGGCTTATTTTTTGAAGTTGGAGTCTTGTACTTGCTATTAGTTTGGGTTGAGTTGGGTTGTCGGTGTAGGATAGTGCTATTGCACATAGGAAAAATCTCTTTTAAGATTGGGGCTCAAAGATCCATTAACAATGCTTTCAACTAAAATTTGAATATGTTTGTGGAACTTGGCACATTTTTCTTTAAAATTATCATAAGATCATGATTTCTTCAAAGTTTTAATTCGCACTATGGGCAAATGTCCATGACCCATTTTGCCTAATCTTAGAAACAATTGTAGCCTAAGAGTTTCCTAAGGATTCATGATCTACAACAATTTATAATTCCATGGCATTAGGTCCATCACACTTTTTGCCAAACTTCAGATTTTCCCTCTTTCATTTTGGCAAACACACTTAACATTGTTCAATCACAAAAATGTGGTGTTTGAGAAGCATTCCATTAGGCCACCTCGTGCATTGGCTGGTCCTTATTAGGGTGCCCATTATCCTTATAGTAAGGATACCCAAAGCCGCCAAGGCCGAAAGGCATATTTGGGTCTTGGATATGGGAATAGCTAAAAAGGCTATTCTCATATACCAATATAAGGAACATTCTAAAATACTCCTTGGTCTTTAAAATCATATTAAAAAAACTCCCTAGAGTACTCTCTTGGCCCAAACCATGAGAATGTTCACATGGCCAAACTATCAAGACCCCGTTTATGAAGAATATTTCCAAAAGCTTGGGCTATCCGATCCTTGACAATGTGATTATTCTCATGGCTAGGGTCAAGGGAAACTTAAGGGCTTTTTTGGATATTCCTATAGCAAGCAATCTCATGGCCCCCTTGGGTATGGGAATATTGCAATATGACTTGTTATTATATGGCTATAGTGGTAATATAGCCTATTTTGCTATTCCATACTCTCTCACTAGCTTTTCCCTACTTGACACACAATCCATAAGCTGACACTTTTGACATCATTTTTGCCTTACATCTTGCAAAGGCACATGCTAATGCAGTGGAGGAGGCACGCTAGAAGCTCATGAACTGTGAACACCCACTGAACACATTTTAGGGTACTGGCAAGGCATTAGCTCATAGGCACATGGTACACCTCTATGCACCTGGAGCTCACAGTCCCAGGGTAGGTACATACCATTTGCCTGCAACTCTAGTGTTTTCAACATTTGACTAGAAAGGTTAGGGCTCCACCAGCCTTTTTTTTTCAAAAAAAATTATTGGCTAAATTAATAATTGAAAACTCAAAAAACGAAGCGATTTTGAAGGGTTTCAATCTCTAGAAGTGGGAATTTTTCTTTTTTTAAAAAAAAAAAGCCAGATTTCTATATTTGATTTTCAGTGTGTAGCCAAAAATCTAGAAGGATGGGCGATTAAAGATGGGTGCATCAGATCTGGTAAGAAGCCAGATTTGGCTAGATCTTTCTAGGGATGATCACCACTGTTTCTATATCTTACTATGGATGGATAGCCATTTTTGGCTACAGACCAAAAATTACTCAGAAAAACACTGGGCTATAATATACCCCCCATTGGAAGTGGGAGTACCCGGGTCAACAACAACCAAACCCTCTAGTCAAGGGGGACCATCCGGGGTGGCACTGGATGGTACAGTAGAGTGCAGCTCATAATTTGTGTTTGGTCTCTCCAGAACAAGCTCTTCTTCTGCAGAAACCAACAGGCAACAAACTTGCTGATTTCTCTGCTAATGTGCCTCCTCTTCTTGTCTTTACAGCAGGCACCAGAGTGCAGCTCACAATTTTGTGTTTTGTCTCTCCTCCTCCAGAGCTGCTGCCTCACAAAACCTGAACCCCAAAACTTGCCAATTCTGGCATTTGGTGGTGTGTGTCATTCTCTGTGCTCCTTATGTCATTGTCTGTGGTAGCTACATTTGCACTTTTCCCTTCAATTTGATGTTTTCATTAGCATCTTATTAGAACTTGACCTGAAAGACCCCACCAGGGGCAGGGTTAAGTTCAATGAACAGACAGAAGAGAACAGTACAGTACATCTAAGAGCATCTCCAGCAATGCTCGGTATGATGACCCTGCAAAAATATATTTCTCACTTCCAAGTTTAGTTTTTTATTTATTTCCGTAAAACTAAAACTGGGACTGCAAATCGGTGGGAGATTACTAATAGCAAACCACCTCGACCAATAATTATGATTGACAAATCAGAAAGAAACAGGGAGCAGCACTTAGATCATATGTATTAGTCTTCTCTGGCAGCTGTTAGGCTTTGCTGTGCATTTTACCAGCCTCGCAGCAAGTTGTGAGAAAATGCTGAGCCAAAACCATTTTCCTGAGCCTGACTGGCATGGTCTGACTTTTCTTCATCCAATTTTAATTTGCAAGGTTACATACTGAGCACCAGTGGAGGTTTTCTTCATGCAAATCATGTAAATGTGAATCACATACTGAGCACCAGTGTAGGTGTTCTTCATGCAAATCATGTAAAATGTGAATCACATACTGAGCACCAGTGTAGGTGTTCTTCATGCAAATCATGTAAAATGTGAATCACATACTGAGCACTAGTGGAGTTGCTCTAAGAGCTTGAGCTGAAAGACCCCACCAGCATTAAATGAAGAGATCGAACAGTACATCTTATTAGAACTTTGAGCTAGCCTCAGGCTCAAGGGAAGTACCCAACAGGATTTGAACTTGGAAAAACTGTAACCTAATTGATGTGTAAGTTTTGTTAAGCACGGAAATTACCCATCTTTTTTTTTTATTTCCACACATTTAATGCAGCTTTAGAAACCGATCAATCCTATGGAATCCAACAAAAATCTCACATTCTCCAATCAAACCCTCTCAATATTGCTAGACCTTTTCTGACATTTGGCGTTGTCCAACCTTCAACACATAAAGAGTTATGAAAACTCATTCAGTAAACCATTTCAGGGCTACTAACATCTACATTAAAAGAAGGGTTTAAGGGTTTTAGATTCAACACAAATTCTCCCACTTTTTGCATCCATAAAATCCTCAAAATTTCCTACAATGCAGTTTATGTACGATTGTTGAATCTATTCTCTCTGTGATTGTTGGATTCACAGAGTTTTTTCCAAATCAGAATTGAGATTTGTATATCATACCCAGCACACCAAGATCTCCAACTAACACATGCTTTATTGCATATTTACAACCATTGCCGATAGAAACTAAGCTAATATCGAACGAATTAGAATTGGATTAGATTAGAATTGGATTTAGATTTCTAACAAAGAAACACTTGGGAAACAATTTTTCTCTTAGTAGGCGAGCTGTTTTACTTATTTGGAGCCAGAAGAATTTCAATCATTTAGAGCTTTTCTTCCATTTACGGTGTCAGATTTTTCTCCTTGTGGGAAGAAAAATGGGCTGGGCAAAAACAAACCTCATCCATCAATCCACTAGCTGTGAATAACAAAGCAGGGCCTTTAGCAGCAGCCTCCTGACACACAAATCATGATGCCCCCTTCTCATGTACATTGTAGCTCTTGCCGCCTGGTTCCTAAACATGAGGAATCTTCAACTGAAGGACATAGAAATGCATGAATTGGAGCAGACCCAATTGAAGAGGAAAGATGATGCCAATATTTATTGCCTCTCCCCAGACTACTACTACGGAACCATGAATTCGAAGAATGTTCATCATGTGTTATTGTGAACTCCGAGTTCTTTTTTTTTGGGGGCGGGGTGGGGTGGCTGGAGAATGTAACAACCTCTGCCGCGGTTTCTTCTAGTGTAATCTAGAGAAATGCCATTAACAAGCCGATGGGTGTTTTTTTTTTTTAGAATGCCCGTTGTTTGGCCTTTTTCCTCATGATACCCAGCGGGTATAAGATGGGTATCATGAGAGTTTGATCGGAACAAAAACACCAATGGTGATTTTTACATCATGTAAAGCCCACCGACCAAGGCTTTACAAAAAAATTCAGGACTCCCTCGGCTCCCACCTCGGACTCCCTTATTTCTCGTGAAGTCCTAGTCCTACGGCTTTACCCTACAGAGAAAGACTTGCTCGGATTTTTTTTTAATGTAATTGGAGGGCCCACTAGGGTGTTCCATTTCTTGAGATGGCCTCCTTATTTCGGTTTTCCCCGGTGATACCAGGTGGGGGGAAAAATCATTGGGGAAAAAAATCAAACATACATTTGGGGCAGGTCTTTTTTTTCAATAAAAATTAATTATAGCATTTGAGGAATGTTCACCAGGTTGTTTTTTTTTTTGGGAACTGGGTATTTATTATATTTTGGGAACTTCAGGGAACATTTTCCTATTTTAGAAACTGGTGCTGGTTTCAAGTTGCCATAGGCTAATTGGGGGGGGGGGGGGGGGGGGGGGCCCGGTCCCGGATAAATATAATATTTTAAGGGGTGGGGGCCCCTCCTTT
>Ga0116227_10012111_pt1 | contig 14206 bp, 12 predicted proteins | sample S1TSphgellanicum_FD_89693 | JGI IMG/M metagenome (GOLD analysis project Ga0116227, IMG submission 89693) | Host-associated microbial communities from peat moss isolated from Minnesota, USA - S1T2_Fb - Sphagnum magellanicum MG | ecosystem: Host-associated > Plants > Peat moss > Unclassified... | reverse complement strand
TTTGTGATCTAGAACAGACTTAGACCTTGCACATGGCAATTGCACTTGCTGCACTGATGATGATGAAGAATTTTTTGCTTTGGCAAAAACCCTTGGCAATTCTGTCGCTGCTCACAATCCAAGAGCATCCCAAGTAGACCCAAACGCTATTCCCTCTCGAGCGCCCCAAGTCGACCCGAATGTCTCGCGCCCACTTGCGCACTTGTGCACTTGTTGGCGGGACAATTCCAGGTTGAAGAACATGGGTCCGCTTGCAATGGCCGTAAAACCCTCCAAAACCCCGGCAGCTGAAAGGGATGGCTCGAAAGAGTAACTCTCCAAAGCGTGAGCCGTAGCGGCAGCAGATGGTTCTTACTGTTTGGTAGGGGGATTTTGTAATGCAAATACTCAATTTATTGGTCACAAGATTGGTATTTATATTGTGGAATATTTAATTAATTTTCAGAAATGGAATTTGACTTTCAATTTTATATTGTTTGATATTGGATTAAAAAATTTAACAATCTTTGCACATTTTAACAATGATGAAGATCATCCACTTTCAATCATTTTTCATCAACATGGATTGGCATCCATCTTTTGGTGCGCACTTCTAAGAACATTTAGACCTATCACATTTTTTTATCATTTTTAAAAATGTTTTTGAAAACTAACTTCTTGGTTTAGGGTTTATGGAGTATAGGATGCAATAATGGACTATCAAGGTTTTCTTTTCACTTTCGTGGTGTAGCCACACTCTCAACCATTCACAAGAGGATCTAGTCAAATTTGACTACAGGACAAATAAAGAAAAATTGTAATCTTGTTGCTATTTGACAACCTGCAAAGGGATTCACTTTAAATTTCGCAAACCTAGTCCCAAAAAACCTAGCCTACCTCTTTGGTAAAAAATTTCAAAAGATTTCAAAAAAAACCTTTTAGTGGTCATAACCTCAAAAACTTTTTAACATGTTAGCTAAATTTCGAAGCAAAAAGAATTGTTGCGCAAGATGGTACATTCATCTTCTTGTTGGTGTGGGAGATCCATCCTCAAACCTATTGTGACTTCCATTCAGCAATGCCGTTATCGCATCATCTGCTACACTCTACTAAAAACCAACCAAAAGTTTGGGGAGCATCAGGTGGGACCATTGTTGTACACATGAATGATTGTTGTCAGAATGATATAGCCATATAGGTAAAAATATTTACATGTTTCTTCACAAACATATTCCAAACCAAAACCTCTTGTTGAAATGAATATGCATGCTACCAAGAATGACCTGGAATAATAAGTTGCTCTAGAAATAGTCCTGAAATTATACTGAAGAGAACATGTCTCTATGACATGTCTCTAGAACAGATCCCCACACAGGTTTCAAATAGACTTTCAACATGTCAACTAGGGTTTGTAGGACCCTGGCAAACACCAAACAAAGCACCCACCAAGTATTGGATACTTATCAAAAATTTCATAAATAATTTTGTTAATGTCAAACTAGCTCAGATACTAGAATAGATAGGCCGGTAAGCAAACACTTAAGAACTCAAAGGAGGCTGAATCCTCAGACATTGTTCCTCTGCTTCTGAATTTCAAAGACCATTTGTAACCCTCCACCTAGCACTTCCAACCCTACAAAGATTGCTTAATTCCATAAAAGAATGGGGAAAGTAAGGGGGTGTTTGGTGTAAGGAGGTTCAAGGACTAGTGATGGGTGAATTAAAAACATAAATAATGTATTATTTAATACACCATTAAACTTAAAAGTGTAGTTGTTGAATGAAAAAATGAAACACAAATGCACTTGAGTGTGAATCATGCACTTTTAAATAACATGTAGAATGAAATATTATTATTTTCAAGACCTTGGTGTGATATAATTATAAGAGGTTGAGAGACATGTGTTTATAATTTACATGCAATTGATGTAATGTAAAATCTGAAATCCAAATCCAAATTTTGAACATGTTTCAACTACATAAAAAATGAAAAATTAATAAATTATAAAACAAAAAAATTGTTGTGGTTAATTTGCATGGTTTTATAAATCTTGCCCATGTTAATTTGGAAGCATTTGTGTATTATTCATAAACTAGATCACTTTTTTTGCTTCTTTTCCTTTTTTGTTATTTTCTTTTTTTTCTTGCAAAGCTTTTATGATAATAAATCATTTATTTTCCATGCATTTTATTCAAATAACAATGAACACACATTAAAAAAAAGTTGTGACCCTTACATGTATATGATTTAATGGATTCATGATAGTTTAAAGGTTAATTAAATACATTTGATTAATGTAATACAAAGAAAACTTCAACACATGTTTGTAGAAAAATTAATGAATTTTGAATATTTCATGCCAATGATAAAATATTCTTGAAAATTCCAAAAAGTTATGCATTTATTATTTTCATGTGCTATGTGAAATGATGTGACACATACATTTTAATCAAATTATCAAAAAAAATATGAAAATAGTTTTTAAATAAAAGAAGGGAATACATAATAAGAACATTGAGGAGAATATTATTTCCTTTTTTTTTTGGTTAGCTAAATCTTTCAATCACATCACAAACTTTCAATATCATGAAATTTCAAAAGAATTTGTGACAAAATCATAAAATAATATGTTCATGCAAAATCCATGAGCATCAAAGTGTAAAAATAGCATAAAATTATATATAAATATAAACCTTCCATATGAATGTTGTGATCATATTTGCATGAGGGACAATGATCACCAAATGGGTTTTAAAAACATACAAACTATTTGATTTCATCAATTCATGCTTATTTTATGGTAACATTTTCATGTTTTATCTTTTTTGTAATGTCAATAACAATTTTAAGGGTTTCTATAAGGTCCAAGGATATTTCAAATTCATATCACTAGTTTTTATCATTTAAGTTTATTAAGCTTTATTATTGAGCAATAACATTTATAGTGAGGGCAATGTTAGTCATTTGCCCATATAATTAATTATGTTTCCAAATTGAATTTTTAAAGACTAAATCTTCAAAAAACTAATAAAAAGATTAGAGACTCAGTCCATCATGAATCCACACAAAGGTCATTTTTATTAAACAAAAGATTCATGCAAAGGTTTTTTTAATATATTTATGACAAGAAAATTTAGATAGTCAAACATGCCATCATCCCAATAAATTGTTTGTAACTATTGATTTTGTCACAAGACATGCACAAAATTATTTTAGCTCATTTAATTATATAATGTACAAAATCTTATAACAATGAACAAATGAGATTTTTCACGTATAATGTCTTGTTTTCACACATAAAATGTTAACCAATTTTGTTAAATTTTGATTTTACATGACAACAAATCTCAAAATGTGGATTTCAAAAAAATTCATGACATTTCTTCCATTAATAATCACTTTATTTTTGGTTTTATTGCATTAGATTTTATTGTTTCCTTCATCTTGTTTAAATAACTTGAGAAATATGCAAGTTTTAGATGTTTCAAATTTTTTTTGCTGAAGATAAATACCCATCCCATTTAAAACATGCTTGTAGAACATAAGTGGGTTGATGTCATATGGTTAGTCTTACATAATAATGATGTCATGCATAATATTTGATCAAATTATCAAAACACATGTCAAAATATGTTTTTAACCAAAAAGAAAAATGAATAGAGGAAAAACATTAAAAAATATTATATCCTTCATTTTTTGGTTCATTACTTATTTCAATTCTTTCTTTTCACATAATGCACATATAATGAGATGAACATCATTTGTTATGTAACACCTTAAATGAATGCAAACCATAATGAGTAGGAATAAAATATGTGCACATGCCAAAACATATAAAACTCATAACAAAAAATGTTCCATAAAAATCACAATGTATGTGATAAAATCACCATTCTGCACAATTTTAAGGTTTTTCATTTTATGGTCAACCTTGATTTTTATTTTGTATTCAAAACATGTTATTGTTGGATCATTATTCAACTCATAATATGATTTCACATTTGCTCCTTCCTACCCTTTGTACATTTAGCTCTCACATAATATTCAAATAGTTACACAAAGTAACACAAATTTGTACAATTTCTGATCTATGAAACAAGAAAAACTAAAAAAGAGATTGAATACCGTGAATAGTATCAAAATGGTTCCATTATAGTTGTTTCCACATGCTGAATGCAAAAGCATTTTTTCGTTCGTACTTTTTGCATGGACATCTATTCCTTTTTAACAATCTTTTGAATAATGTCAACATATTTATACGAAATCTAATTAAACAACACATGTTCATATATAATGATCTAACATGTTGAAGTAACCTTAATATAAATGAGTTCAGACCAATGGGTAATAATGATATGATGTGATATGTAACAAACAATAAATCCTCCTTATTTGCACCAAGACTAAAAGCATAAAAAATAATAAGAAAAAATCAAATGTCCTTGAGAAGGAAGAAAAAATTTCAAACGTTTTTAAAGCAAGAAACACTAATTTGGGCCAATATGAAATTGAGGCATGAAGAACAATATAATGCAACTTGAATTGAATATTGAAAAAAAATGAGATGCATAAATATTGAAATTTTACTTGGGAATAGTGTTAAAAATTAAAGTTTTGAAAAAAAAACATGAAAACACATATTTCCATGCCTCACTTGGAAATGGACCAAACAAATTCTATGTTGGAATTGTCCAACGGACAACTTATGAAACCTTAAATTATCCTACTTAAATTAGTGACAACAATTTATTACAACTTATAAATCAGTGGTAGAGTAGGAACTAATACACACGGCATCATAATATTTGAATATTCTAAAAAATATATGAATTATATTTAATTATGAAATATTTAAATTGGCATTATATAAACTTGGATTAATCCCAAGCTCATAGGGTTCTAGTGCAAAACTCCAAAACAAAGCTGCATGGAGCAATTGCAACAAATTGTTTTCACAAAAGGATTGGGAAACATTTGGGAAAATGTGTTCTAACGTTCTCTCGCGCGGCGCCGCTCCAGAACCCTCAACCCCCTCCCCCCATTCCCTCTCGTCTCCCCACCCGTCGTAGAAGCTCTTGCGGTGCTTGCTCGTGGACCGTCCTCTCGTGTGTTCTTGTAATGCTTCTCGCCCTACAAGGCAAGTTTTTGAGCTGCAACAGCAACGAATGGAAGCCAGTGTGCAAGAAAGGCCACCATTTGTATGGCAGCTCCCACCATGTTGTTTTTCACCTATCAATTCGAAGAGAAGTGCAAAGCTATTAGATCTTGATACCAACACCGCTCCTCTTGTATCTCATGAGAGCCACTTATTCAAGGAGTGAGGATTTTTGGATTGCTCTCAACTCTTAAAAATAGAGTGGAATGGCAGTTTACCAATGGATGACACTACTAAGACTCATGGTATCTATGAGTGTTACCATATCATGGATTTATGTATAACGACAAGAAGCCATCTTGATGATGATCATGGCTGCTAGTTCTGTGAGTTCCTTTTACCTTGCTGACTGGACCACTGTGATACTAATTTATTTCCAAGGGTTTTGGTTCAAATAGCCCATTCTATTATGTTCATAAATCAATTGGTGGCATCTCCTCTCAGCAAGTCTCCAATACTTACTGGTGCTGTATCTGGACTTTGGTTACTGTGCAATATTTTGAATGTGGAATTTTGGTGGCAGAGTCATTGGCCAGTGCATCAGCTATGGCCACCTCGTGAAGACAAGCGAAGTACTGAAATGGATGTGGTCTTGTTCCATGGGCTCCAATTAACTGCAAATGACAATGGTGATGCCTGGAGGGGCACATGGACACAACGAGGTCATGATGATGTATGTTAGCCTGAAGAATGGCTGCCAATTGATTTGGGGGAAGCTGTATGCATTTTCTCAGGTTCATACAATGCACATGTACTAGAAAGCTCCCCTCATGGTCATGTATCACATATTGCAAATAATGTATACCAGACTCTCATCAATCCTAGGTACAAGTCACCTCTCTTTGATTGTCAAAATGTCATGTTTGGGCAAATTTAGTGGTTTCACTCACAAATATATCAAGCAACTAAAATTTTCAGATTTAAGATTTGTTACTCAATCATTGGGTCATCTCTCAATTGTATAGAAAATCTGTACACTTATCAGTGATAGTATATCAGCCAACTGTAGATGGTGTTTCAACACTTCCTGAAAACTGAACATATCACAGTAATGTATAGTGCAGGGTGAATGGAATCATCCTTATTTGCTGAAATATGCTATGTTTTTAGAGATTGTTGTTAAATGGCTTGGTTTTAAAAGTGGAAAGGGCCTTGACTTTCTAAAATCTGAAAATGCCATGAGGACAGCTGCAGTGCAGGAATGTGCAACAATTCTTTTGAGTAATGTCAGAGGTGTGCACTCGATGATATACTTCAGTCACACATAAATATAGACTTAACTAATATGAAATGTAGAAGTCAACTAGATATTTCCTCGAAGTTCAGTATAGCAAATGAATATGTTTTGTGCAGGTATAAATGGCATCATCCTATTGTGTTAATAGGCCATAGTTTTGGAGGGTTGGTGTCGAAGAGCTTGGTTGTAAAATTGAAGAGGAGATCAACCTTCGGAAATCGTATTGATTCCTGGTCAAAAGCTACAGTCCAGCATGGGAAAGTGTTTTTGAGTAATGTGAGGGGGGGTGGCTTTCTATGCTGTCCCACATGCTGGATCAAACAATATTCCTAAATATGTGAACAAGTTGTTGAGATGCAATAACAGACATCATCCTGCAATAATGGATAACATTCAACCCTGGCAACAAGATATGGAACAGTTATTAGTGGATTTTGATGACATTGTCAATGAAAATGAAATCAATATATATGCTTTTTGTGAGGGCAGGCCAATGGAAGTGGTACGTATGCGTTGGATAAAATGGATTTTTTTGCAACCTGTGATGTTTTGATGTTGTTTGGTGCTGAAATGTGCCATTTGGGTTCTATGACTGGTTCTTCTTCATCGTGAGAATGGAGATTTCTCTATTCCTATGAAAGATATTCTATGACTGGTCTAGGGAATTTTGGTGAATTTTAGTTCTGCCCAGCAGTTAGCAAGAGCTCATTCCTACATAGTTGAGGATGCCAATCACATGGAGGTCTGCAAGCCTCCAAGTAAAGAACATCCCAGCTATGAGTTGCTTCTACAATTTATCATTACTTGTGGGAAGGTGAGTTTCAATGACCTAGTTAGTTCCATATTTCATTAACATTGAAGCATTACCTACTCTGTAAAATACAGTTAAATTTTTCTGTTAAGGAGGTAAGTGAGCTTGCTTGAGATTTTGATGAATTACGAATGTGCGAAGTGACTGCCCTGTGCAAATTTCCTGGTATATTCACCTTAAGTGAGTGATGATGTAGAAATATTTTTTCTATGAACGACAAATGGACTAACCTTTTGATAGTTGTATGTTGAATCTGAAGGTGGCAAGAGAATGTGATGAACCTTTACAAGAGGTTCATGACTTGCCTCAATCAATGTTTGGTCTGGAGAGCTATGTGGAGAGTGTAGAAACGTTGGTGACCTCAGAAGGAAGTGATGCAGCTCCTCAATATGTGGGAGTATGGGGCATGGGTGGGGTTGGGAAAACTCCTCTTCTTCAAAGACTGTATGGGAGCCCAAAGGTAAAAGGACATTTTCAAGTAGCAATGTTCATTTGGCTCACTGTGGGGCAAACTCCTGACATAATGACCCTATATCGGACCCTAAGTAAAAAACTGTGTCTTGACCCATAATTATAATTCCAGAGGCAGTAGGGAAACTACATGCATTGAAATGCCTGATTTTAGCTGACTGTCCGAAGTTGAAGTATCTCCCTTCTGGAGTGGCTGGCCTCACATCACTGCAAGTATTAGACACATTTGGTTGTTACAGCTTGAGATGGGCTGAACATACTTGCATGAAAATGACACCATCAGGGATTGCAAGAACAGAATCTTTGGGTCATGAAGATCCAACCATCGGAGCTTCTGTAGATGACATATGTGGGTTGGTTGCTCTCACAAAACTTTTCATTTTTGGAGATTTGGATTCTGGGGTGGAGCTGCCTCACAAGATATCTGCACTTACAAAGCTTAAGTTTCTAGGGTTAGGGCTTATGAATGTCAAAACCCTGCCAGCTGAGATGCCAGATGTGTTCATACAACTTCAACAACTTCATTTAAGTTTTTGTAAGAGATTGGAATATCTTCCGAGGTCCTTCACATGTCGTGGTGCTTTTCCAGCTCTTATAGAGTTTGAATTACAAAGGTGTAGGTGGCTTGTTGAATTTCCAGAAGTGGATGAAGGTGCCTTGCCTAAATTGCAAACACTAGATCTCAGTTATTGTCTTTCTCTCGGAAAAGTCCTGACCACCTTGAGGAAGTTGCTTTTGGACTTGTAAGATTGGACTTGAAGACTCTTGTAGGACAAATTGTGAAAAGCCCTCAATATGGAGATGGTTTGACATCAATCTTAATTGACGTTAGAAAGTCTCATTCATTAGATGTCTGAAAGAGTAGAGGATTGACATTTAGTTCCAACCACAATGTTGTAGAGGAGTGGTGATGATTTGCAAGATCTTGAATTTTGATGAAATTGTGGAAAAGTTCACAAAATTTTCAAAGCCACAAAATTGAAAAGAAAAATGCACAGAAAGGTTTATTTGGAGATGCTTCTGTTTATGTGCTCCTATCAACCATCTATGCTACTGCTGGCAACAGGCTTCTCTGAGAATGTTGAACTACAGATACAGATACAGGAATTAACTATGTAATTAAATAATTATTACTATGAACTAATTAATTAACTTGTAACTAGTGCTAACTAGTATTTATATTAAATATAATCTGTAGATACAGGAACAATGTCTGAACAAGCAGTCAGGTTGCACCTGGATTGAAGAGAAGAATGAGATGTGTACATTTGTTGTAGATGTTTGAGACCTCAGATGATAGAAATTGTGCAGAATTGAAGAGATTGTCAAGGGTCTTGTATGATACGGGCTAGTGCCTTACACTAGATTTGTTCTGCATGATGTGGATCTTGAAGAAGAAGCAGAGTTTCATTTGTGTCACTATATTGAAACCGGTTATTGCATTGGGGCTCATTAACACAGCTCCTGGTAGTCCACTCTGAATTATAAAAATCTGTGGGTTTGTGAAGACTGCCCACACTTCCAAAAGTTTTATTTCAAAAATAGTTGGGAGCGCAATCATGGTGAGGGATGCCAATGGCTTTCATTGCTTCAAGGATGGTGTTCTTTCTTGCATGGACTATTGGTGATGCCAGTAGACTGTCTTGTCAATAACTACATCAAGTTCATTTTGTTTGTAGCATGTCTAGTGGTATCAGTCCACCACCATAGTTGGACACTGTTATCAGATGTGGTACTTCTGAAAAAGTGGCCATGGAGTCTCATTTCAGTTTTGATTTCCTGCCTCTACTATTTGTACCACTTAGGTCTAGGGTGTCTTTCCTCTGATGCATTGAGTTATTTTGGAATCTGAGTGGAATCTGAGACTATAACAACATTTCCCAGGTTTTCTGCTACATTAGGAATCGTCCCACTCCTGCCTGCAATAGATCACTGATTCAGTGTTGTCAATTTGCTGTTGCACTTGACAACTGGGCCATTTCAGAGAACTCTTGTGTGGTTTCCCGAATTACCTCTGTGAAATTATATGAACTGAAATTATACGCAGCTGCAAAGTGAAGTGTTGCTTGCCTGTGTTGTTTGCTGCAACTGGGGAGTAGCTTCATTGACATTACCCAAATGTTGGAGTGTCGAGGATGCTTTGAGATTGGTGTTCAACAATGTGCGCATTCCAAGTGTGGTCACTTGGAACATGCCAATTTTGAGTACTTGGGCAGAAGGCACTGGAACTGTTTCAACCCTTAGCACAGCACAAAAGTGTGGAATCAAATTCTACTACCCCTCTGTGGGCTGAATGCATGTGCTAGCATAGTTGCACTTGAAGAGGGCAGGTATACCCATGAGCAGATCATTAACAGTGAATGTGATTCAGATGTCCTTGTGGGAAGTAGCTTGGTTGACATTTTGCGATACATGGGAGCCTGGAGGATTGAGGTTGTTTAACAAGATTGTGGCTGGAGATGTGGTGACTTGGAGCACCCTGATATTGGGACATGTGAAATGCAGGCACTTGAGCAGAAGTCACTGGAACTATTTTTACAAATGCACGTGCTAGTGTGGTTGCACTTGGAGATGTTTGGACAGGTATGGTGTGTTTACCTATAGCCAATCAAGGACAGCTAATGTAACAGTATAGGAGTAATGGAACTCACGCTTGTAAAATGAAGACAAGTCTTCCATCGGGCTTTCCAATGCCTCTGCCATCAGAATAAAGTAAGATATGTGGAGCTGAGTAAAGTTCAATTTCTGGATTTAGTTCAAAGGTGGGCTATGCAATTTACTAAGGTGGAATTTGCCCATTCCCAGAAACTGGATGTGGTTAGATTGTACTGAACAGTCACAGGGTCTCTGGAAGGAACCAACTAGAGTTGTCTGATTAGCATATCCTTTTGCTGTCCAATTGTGCAAAAACCAGGAGACTATATAGCATGCTGTGGGATGTGCTTGAAGACAGGCCTGGGGTGGACATTGCAAAGCTCCCCAAATCTGGGGGTGTTACTAACCACAATGCCAAATATTAACAATGTAGCCCTATTCAGAAAAACTAGGGTAAATAACACCCCTGCATTTCATTTGCTCTCTTTGCAGACTGTGATTGTTTGTGTCTGGGATTGGGTTGTGAACCTGCACTCCAGGATTCATGGACGACACAATGTTTCAAGAGGGTTGGAGGTAAGGTATTAAAATTTTGCATACATCTTGCTTTGAATCTGGTTTTTTTGCAATGCCAGAGTTTGTCACCTGATAAAAAAGGAGAACTTTCTTGCTGCTATTTAATGGAAGCAATGTTTCTTTAGAGATTCAGAGGTGGCTATGGTACAATAACTGGATATGTGCACAAAAGGGAAGCAGACTGATTGTTGTAGATGTTCCACAATTCCATTGTAGGGCAGTGTTGTAGGCTCTATGGGCAGGATGGACATGTCAAAGTCACCTTAAGTTCACTTGTTCAAGGTGTGCTGATGAGCAGATCATTGAAATTGGTTGGGATTCAGATGTCATTGTTGGCAGTAGCTCAGTTCACATGTATGCAAAATGTGGGAGCATGGAGGATGCTTGGAGAGTGTTCAACCAGATGCCATCATGTAATGTGCTCACTTGGAATGACAGGTAATTAGGACATGTAAAATGTGGGAATTGGCAGAAGACACTAGAACTACCGGAGCAAATGCCACAGAAAAGTGTGCGGCCAGACTCTATTACTTTTGTTGGGGTGCTGAATATATGTGCTAGTGTAGTTGCACTTGAAGACGAAGGTGTGAAGGAAATTTTTCCAAGTGCTATACATACTCTTGAGAGCTGTGAATGTATTAGCAGAACCTCCCTTCATCATATTCACTCATCAAAATCAAAGATTCTTGGTTTTCTAAGGGCTGAATATCTGGATTGGATGCTTACTGTCATCGTTGGTTGTTTGGTTTTGACTGCTGCTATGTCAGGTGTTCTTGGTGGGTCATGCTGTTATGACAGGTGTTCTTAATGGGTCATGGGAGGTTTGCCAATCACAGTGTGAAGTCTGAGTGATAGCCTTTGTGGCCATTAGTGTCTTTCATGGTCGAGACCCAGACAGCAGCAGCAGCAACAAGGTGACTGAATTTTTGGTGAAAGCATTTTACTGGAACAGATTCCAGGTCAGTAGCCAGACTTCATTTCCAGCTTTTTCGCAAACCATAAATTTCACATTCAGACTTTGAACTTTTGTACAACCACCAGTTTAAGGTCAGTCCATTATTTCTTTCTGGGCACTTGAGCAGGAACCTGGAAGAGCAGATGCTGATTTTGCAAGTATGGGAACAATAATAGCTCTGAAGAACATCATTGGTGGAATGCAATTGTTTGTTGTCCTAGTTTTCAAGGACCTTCCCCAAAACAGGTTTTACTGCTCCCATAAATTATTCATGCAACATGTGTACCTTTGGACTTGGACCTTCAAAATAATGAACAGAAGCATATAATCATGCATTTTCTATCTTTCAATTCAAGGAGGGATTCAAAGATTTTTGTTTAGAGGACAAGGGAGAAAATCTCGGTCTTGGCAATTGTATGAATGCAGTACAGCATGGCAGGTACCTCCACAGCGTGAGGTGTACAGTGTTCATTATATGGCTAATATTTTTCAATTTTGGGTTGAGAATTACTGTTCAGTGTAGAGAAGAAATGCTGCTGTTGGTGATGAGACTATGCAGGACTGGTGGGTTTTCCTTGAGTACAAACTGGGAGCTGACTGCCAATTCACAAAAAGGTGCTGGTCATTGTGGGAAAAGATGATGTAGTTCCATTCTTTCCCTGGCAGCATGAAATGTGTGGCAGGTGCAGGCTTTAGAGCAGCAGTGCTCAACCTACAGGAGGTCATCATTCTTGATGGTTCACATTTCACATGTGGGGAACAGACTCAGAAATTCCATCATGAGGTTGGATTGGACTTTGTTTCTAGAGCTACAGATCTGAGAGATTTTACTTAATTACAGATGGTATTTAAAAATATTGACAGGTGCACAGGCAGTTCCTTCTAGGGAAAATTACTGAAGCTGCTGTTGCATCAAATTATGTACTCCCTATAAGGTAAAATGGATGGGATTCAGATGTCTTTGTGGGGAGTAGTGTGGTTGACATGTCTTTGTGGGAGCATGGAGGATGCTTGGACATGGAACTGTAGGTTAGCACTTGAGAGAAACTCTCTGGGCTCCTCTATTCCTATGATACATTCATTGTGTGGGATGTGGAGAATATGTGGCTGCAGATCAACTTGATCAGCATTTCTAGTTGTAGACAAATGAAAGGGGCTTGGGATCTCAGAAATAAGAAGACATGGATGTTCTATGGTTTGAGGACTGACAAAACCCACCATGGGTGGCTACAATGGAACCAGGCTACATGAAGTTGAACATTTCTGTTTGGAACAGGAAGAAAACATCTGAAGGATGGCAACCTGAGAAGGCAATTTGTGTTTTTGGGATGCCATACTTGGAGGATGTGTGGTGTGCATGGGAATGGTAAGGAAGCTCTTCAACATTTTGATTGGATAAGTGAAAAAACACATACACATACAAGTTTGACTTCTGTCAGCTTGCAACCATCCAGGTTTGGTTCATGAAGACACTACTAGTATTCATTGATCATCCTCAGATGGGAAGGGGAAAGAGGAGTGACATTTCAGTGGATGGGGACATGATTGTACTACAAAATAGTATTGTATGGCCAAACACCAAATTGGCATTGGAATTTAGGAATTCCAAGGAATGGTTCTGCATTTAGGCTAAGCGTATACTTTTTGGGGAAAATTAATAATGATATTGACCATGCTATGTGCCACAGCTTTCATGGAACACTATTGGAGGCATAATAAAATATCAATCTTTTTTCATGTTACTTAAATTACAGGTGTTCAAGCCAATTTTGACTAGTAGTTGAGAAGTGCCCTTCAGGATTGCACATTCTTGGGTGGTTGGTTAAGAAAAATGATGAATGATCAAAATATTCATTCTAGAAATCATGTGAATGCTGTACATTATAAGAAGACCAGGCATATGACACCAATGCTGTTCACATTGATTGTATTACCAATCCAACATATAATCAACAAACATTGGTAAAACAGGCCAAAATGAAAGAGAAATGAAAATTTCTCATTTGAATATTTTAGAATATGGTCTAGATGACTTAAATAATCTACATATTGTCAATCATTTGTAATATTGAGAAATTATTGATTATATTTAGGACACATAGATCATAGCACTAAATTGAAAGGCAAATCTGATTCTGTTGTTTCTCAATTTGAAGTCAAGTGCAAGTTTTGTGTTCTGAACTGGCACTTGTATCTTGATGACTTTGGAACCTGCCTACAGATAAACCAGGAATTGAACAATCCTCCAAGAAAATGACGCACAGCTTCCCCCAAATGAAACGGCAGCCATTCTCGAGGCCAACATACATCATCATGACCTCATTGTGTCCATGTGCTACTCCAGGCATCACTAGTGTCATTTGCAGTTAATTGGAGCCCATGGAACAACACCACATCCAATTCAGTCCTTTACTTGCCTCCAGAAG
>Ga0116227_10012108_pt1 | contig 14209 bp, 12 predicted proteins | sample S1TSphgellanicum_FD_89693 | JGI IMG/M metagenome (GOLD analysis project Ga0116227, IMG submission 89693) | Host-associated microbial communities from peat moss isolated from Minnesota, USA - S1T2_Fb - Sphagnum magellanicum MG | ecosystem: Host-associated > Plants > Peat moss > Unclassified... | reverse complement strand
ACAGGGCAATCGGATAGCTCTCCTCTCCGTTTTCTTTCGTCCCAATTTTTTTAGCAATTCTTCTATCTGCTTCATATATGCCTAAACGATTGCTAGCCAATGAGATATACTCGCAGGTCAGCGAGTTTTTTTCTTTAAATCATTTTTTGTCGTGTACAAAGATACACCTATATACAAATCGTTACCCTTACAAGCGTCAACAGAAATACGGGAAAGGCAGAGCCGCTTAGTATACGCTATTTTGAAAACAAATAGACAAAAACTCTCTATCTTTCGTTTGCCTTCATCAGCTTGATATATTTATAAAAGGCAGTTTCGGGATGATAGAATGAGAAAAAGTCTTGAACCCAAGATTATTTTTTGGGTCGAATATTTTTAGTAGACGGGGATTTTTTTTTCTTCGGGGGCTTTACGGGTTCGAATCCTACATATTTTACATTTGGCTTTATCATTTTAACTTTGCTCCCTTCACGAGACACAAGAGGGGTGCCCGCTTTGGCAGCTCGTTCATTTGCCGTTTTTAAAGCCTTTTTGTGAGCTTTTAAAATAATATTCATTTCATTAGATTTTGACATTCTGCATCCCTCTGTATTTGTTGCCAAATTTCCTCATCTTCTATAAAAAGTGGCTTTTTAGCCTCTTTCCTTGCTATTATTTTAATTTCACTGAATTCAGGCATCGAGCTATCTAGAATATATGCTGAATCTGCAATAGGCAAATAGACATCGAGCAAATTTTTCAAGCCTCGATAATATCTTCGCATAATGTCCTCTTTTGGAATGTTATGCCCTCCCTGCTTTACCCTTAAATCTACTCTTTTAACCGCCTGTTCAGGGCTTGATAACCATAAAAAAAGCAAATTAATTTCATATCCTGCATTTTTAGCTTCTTTCAAGTACTTATGATGAATTTTTGCCGAGCCCGTTGTTTCAAACACAAAACTTCTACCTTCTTGCAAACAAAGCCTAAGCCTCTTTAGCATCAATTTGCTAGCTTCGACGTTCACACTTTCCGGCCGCATAGGAGAAAGACCCCTAGCGATCTCATCTGCATTTAAAAACTCTTCATAAACCCCCTCTAAGTCGGGAATTAAAGCATACGCGATTGTCGTTTTACCTGCCCCATTGGGACCCGCAACCATTCTAATTTTTTTCATATTCGCGCTTTAAAAGTTTCTTCGGAATCAACCTAAGTATAGAAAGAAGAGATATTGGGCACAACTAGATTGTACTACCCATTGCCCAATCAATGCACCCCGGGGGAACTTTGCAAAAAATATCTCCGCTAAAACCAATCTTACACCGATAAAAATTTCTTTGATATTTCAATTAATTGAGGATAACGAGACTTTGGTAAAGCTAATATTTTTTAACCTCGTCCACTTAAAAGTGATTCCCTATCTTTCGTTCGCTTCCATCAGCTTGATATATTTATAGAAGGCCGTTTCAGCATTGTAAAACGAGAGGAAAAACCCTTCGAACCCGAAACAAATCCCCTTCTTGAAAAAATAGCTCTTTATGAAGCACGCGACTGCATGCAAAAGCGCCTTCGAAAGAGAAGATTTTTTCTTACCTCGATTCTGCTCGGCAAAAAGGGTTGTATATGTTTGCATCTTATATAAAAAGTCTTCGATTTGCCGATAAGGAACGTGAACGATTGAACTTTTAAGAACAACCTTTCGCAGCGGTCCCCGAATGATTTTCTCATGTACTGCAGCGTCGTCAAACGAGGTGCTTTGTCTGTTATACAGTCTTGTAACGAAATCGGGATACCATCCCGAACATCCCTTCATATGCTTGCCTCGGAAATAATTATCTCTCGGGACGGCATAAACCGCATTCGGATCCAAAGAAAGTTCCTTTATCTCTTTTTGCAACTCCGCGGTTAAAACTTCGTCGCTGTCGAGAGACAGAATAAAATCGTTAGATGCCAAAGAGCTCGCAATATTGTGGGTCTTTCCAAAACCTTGGAAAGAAGCGTGGAAAATTTTCACGTTCGGAAACTTCCCCGCAATTTCCAGAGTGGCATCCGTAGATCCCGTATCCAGTACTACAACCTCGTCAAATACCCTTACCGATTCCAAGGTTGCGGCTAAAGTCTCTTCCCCGTTTTTTACTATAATCGTTATGCTAAGCATTTATATCTCCGATGCCTCTTTTTTAGACAGGGCATCGACTGCCAAAATAGAGTCCAAAGATACATCGGCCGTATTTTTGTATCTGCCGATCAAAGTTTCCAGTTTCTCTGCGATATCGAGCCAGCTAATCTTTCCTTTCAAAAAGCGTTCTACAAGAATTTCATTTGCTCCGTTCATGTAACAAGACATCGTTCCCCCTAAGCGAAGAGACTCGTAAGCCAAATCAAGACATCTGAACGTTTCTCTGTCGGGAGCATCAAAAGTAAGCGACCCGTTCTTGATAAAATCATAAGGAGGCAAGAGTCCCTTAACTCTTTCGGGATAGGTCATCGCATAAGCAATCGGAACCAGCATGTCGGGTTCACACATTTCGGCAAGTATGGAACCGTCGACAAACTCCACCATACCGTGGATCTTTTGCTCGGGATGAACAACCACTTCAATCTTATCCGCGGGGGTGCCGAAAAGAAAGTGCGCTTCTATCACTTCAAGCCCCTTGTTCATCAAAGTGGAAGAGTCGACCGTAATCTTACTGCCCATGGCAAAGTTTGGATGGTTCAGAGCCTCCGAAGGGGTGATCTTACCTAAGCGCTCTTTAGTATACCCTCGGAAGGGCCCTCCCGAAGCGGTCAGAATAACTCTGCTGACTGCTTTCCGGTTTTCTCCTTCAAGGCACTGAAACACGGCATTGTGCTCGCTGTCGACGGGAAGGATAGTCACGCCTCTTTCTTTAGCAAGCGGCATAATGTAAGCTCCTGCCGAAACGAGAACCTCTTTATTGGCGAGTGCAATCGTTTTACGCGCCTTAATCGCATCTACGGTGGGTAAAAGTCCGACGGAACCCACAATGGCAGCAAGAACCGTTTCCACTTCGGGAAACGTCGCAATTTCTCGAAGGCCATCCATCCCTTCAAAAACCGGAATATTGACCCTCTTTCTTAAAAGAGCTGCTTTTTTTACGTCATAGACGGCAACTGCTTTAGGTTGGTGTTTTGCGATTTGCTCTTCTAAAAGATCGATATTTTCTCTAACTGCAAGAGCGACGATTTCTATTTTGTCTTTATGCCGAAGGGCTACCTTCAAGGCATTTTTCCCTATCGAACCCGTACTCCCCAAAATCGCAATTTTTCTGCGCATGATGCCCCGGTATTGTAATAAATCGGGATTAGAGTAGCAAAAAAGCGCAGGGATGCCAATTAAAAAGCCCGATCCAGATGAGGAGTACCCTCAAAAAACTGTCTCAAATACTCTTCCCAGCTCAAAGGCAATGCGGGCTCCAGATCTTTTTTAAGATCGTCGAAAACCTCTTTGAGGTTTGCAATCGTTTGTTTTTCAAGATCCGCCCAAGCCTGTATTTGCTCTTCCAGTAATTGGACGTCTTCGCTTGATACTGCCGTAAAAATTTTTTTTGCGAACCGTTCTTTACTCTCCGCATTAAGCTGAGAGCGGGTCATTTTTCTCCGTATAATTTTCTCGATTGTACGTTTTTCCTTCGGATCGGTAATTTTGCTGCATCTGCCTTTCAAAGAAGCTTCATCCATTTTCGCTCGCTCCTCTTCCAGAGCTCTTTGTCGCAACAAAACCGCTCTTGTGATCGATAGAATAACGACGGTCAAAATTACGGCAAGGGAAATAGCTGCGGGTACGGTACCTAAAGAAGCTCCCGAAAGAGCTACAATCACTGCAATCGCTCCGATCGCAATCGCAATCTTCACTCCGTTCATCCTCTCGTCGTATTTTCCTCCGGGCTCATGCAGGGTTTTGATTAGAGTGTTTATATCGATATACGCGCCGATTGCGGCTACGCCCACCGTGAAAACCGCGCACGCAACCACAAACCCGAAAGGAGGACAAAAGACGCAAGCCGAGACGACGCCTGCCGCCGTCACGGCAGAACCTAAAGCCCCGAAAATTACCCCTAACATATTAACCGTTTTAGCGGCCAAAATCCCTTCGTCCACGGCTTTAAGAAGTGCTTCCGTTTCTTCCTCCGTCGGATTTTGTTTTACCATATATTCTTTAAGCAGATCGAAAGCTTCGGAGCCTATTGCGAGCATAAGATTTTTTTGCCCAAGTTCGATTCTGTTACGATGGAGAGATTCAAGACCGATAAGATGTTTAGGTTCAAGACCAAGCATTTCGAGTTCGCTGCATGCAGGGTCGCTCCCTTGAAACTCGGTTACCACGTTCGATAAGAGCCGGGATGCAAGAATGTCTTCCGTATTGCCGTCTTGTAAAAATTTTACGGCCAAATCTTTGGCTTGTTGATTAACGGGTTCATCGAGCCAATCGTTAAATTCCGGTTCTTCTTTCGGATCCCATTCAATACCCGTCGCCTTGCAATACTCGGATCGCAGACTGTCCAAAGGAAGGGTTTTTATAACCTCATCACGATTGCCGTCTTTTTTTGCTTCCTCTGTAAATACCCCCTCAACCCAAAGAGTAAAATCCCCTTCGTTTCCGGGTATAATCTTATCGATTTTTTTCTCCTTGCAATACTTCCATTTGAGAGCTTCAAAGGCGCTTTCCCATTTAGTTTTTATTCGCTCTTTGCTATCCATGCCTCGAAGAAGTTTCTCAGCCATTTGATCAAAGTTCGGCCTCTCTTCATCCCCCGGATTGATCGTCTGCAGAAAATCTTTAGCTAAATTTTGCGCTTCGTTTCCGAGAAAATTTTGGACCCACCCTTTAAAATCACTTGCTTGATCTTCGGAAAAGATCCCCTCGATCCCTTTTTCTCCCCTATACTTATCTCTCAAACCATCGATTGTATCGAAGATCGTAGGATCCATCATTTTCTTTAACGACCCTACGGCGATCTTATTTTCTTCCTCAGCATTTATGCCGTTTCGCTTTACCCCTGCTTCTACCGACCAAACGTTCTCCAAAGAGTTCCAAAAAGACTTTCCGAGAAAAGCAAACCAAAAAAAGGAACACGCTCCTCCGATTACCGAGGAGATAAAGGTCGCCTGTCCTAAAGAAGAGCCGCCCGTTACCCCGGCGTTGACGTTTTTTATCGCGCTGGTAAAAGCTAAAGCTTTATTAATCGTTCCCGTCGCTCCGGTTAAGACTTCGGTTCCGCCGAGAACCGTTTCAAGCTCGGCTTCTCTTTCTTTTTTCGGATCCGCAGCTCTCGCTGCAAGCCTTTTCGATTCGCTTCCTTCGAGAACACCCTCAACTCCCGTACCCGTAAGTCCCGAGGAGCCGAGTCCCAAGGTAACCTGCGTAAATTGATTGCTTTGTAAAAGCGCATCAATCGGCCTTGCAGCCATGAGCAAGTCGTTTGTCGTGTACTGAATCGGAGCTTCCGAGGCGGAAAAATTCGGGGTGGGATCTTTTCTGAAATACTCTTGGAGATGTGATAGAAAGGCCTTCTCCCCGACCGGTATGGTAGGAGAGTCGGGACTTTCTATCGAGACTACGTGACCTGAAAAGCGAACCGCGCTTTTAAAGTTTCTTCCCGGCTCCGCCGGGATATGTTCAATAGGATGAACGGGGTCGGAATGATCGGACACAAAAACCACCTGATTATTTAGGCGTAAACTAATAGATGGTTAATTATTTTGAAATAAAAATATATTACGCTTCGGGATGACTCAACAAGTCGGACAGTTTCACGAGAACGTCTCGTAATACTTCCAAAGGCTTTTGGTCCGCGTTGAAAGTCTCGATTAGTTCTTTCGGATAGTGGCCCAGCAGAGCAAGGGTTTCTTTTTGATATACTTTGATTCTGTTATGCAAAATATTCTCGTCGGCATCATCGAGTCTTTTTTCCACCAAAGCGCGTCTTTTCATTCGCTTAATAAGTTCTTGCTGATTCGGCATTTCGAGCACGATTACTTTGGCAATTTCGATATACTCGTCCAAAATTTTCGCTTGCAAAGGCGTTCTCGGAATCCCGTCGAGGAGTAAAAATTGCTTCTCGGGAAAGTACCTATTGGTACGAATCAACCCTTCCATGAAGTTACGCCACACTTCAATCGTCACTTCATCGGGAACCAAATTCCCTTTTCCTGCGTAAGAATGATATAACTTTCCGGCGTCGGAGTCGGGGTCGAGACCTCGAAAAATATCTCCTGAAGACAAGTGAAAATGATTCCCCGCAGTACTTAAAAATTTACCGAGAGTTCCCTTGCCGGATCCCGGAGGACCGAACAGCAAAATCGTTCTGAATTTTTGCCCGAAACCGCTTGTTGATTGCATATTTTTTCCTTAAAATTATCCGAAGACAAAAAAACCTGCGCAGAGTGCGCAGGTTTCGACATTATTAATAGCTTTGTGATTTTCCGCAACCGCAACCGCCTCTGGCGTTCGGATTGGAAATTTTAAACCCGGAACCGTTAAGACCGTCGATATAATCGATCTCCGACCCGAGAAGTCTTGAAAGCTTGTTCTTATTTATGTGAATCTCCATTCCGTGCGAAGTGAAAACTACATCATTTTCGGAAGCTTTGGGAGAATAGTCGAGGACATATTCAAATCCGCTGCATCCCCCGGCTTTATCTTCGAAACGAAGACCGTAACCCGCTTTCCCTTCTTCTTCCAAAATCTCTCTGTATTTATCGGCAGCTCTCTTTGTGAGCACAACCGCTTCGGGATCGGACTTTTCCGCCAAAACTGCATTGAGTCTTCCAAGAAGAGCTTCAAGATCGGTTTCGCTAAAACCGTGACCGAGCACTCCCGACTCCAAAGTCTCCCAAGTTGCAGAGCCGCAACCGACACAGTGGAGTCCCGATTGCGTCAGCTCTTGTGCGAGCTTTTGGCTTTTTTGGGGGAAAGAGGTCAAAATTTCTTCAATCGTCATTTCTTTTGTAATCATCTTCTTTCCTACAAGTTAAAAATTAATTTTTACGCATCCGCCCCGGATACTGCACTGGCATGCCAGCCTTTCTCTGTCCGGCTCACCCAAGAAATCTTTCTCTTCTTGAGTAAAAGGTGACAGATTTTCCATTCCTTCACCGATCTCGATCACGCAAGTACCGCAAACACCTTCCGTACAAGCAAAAGGAACTCCTTGTTCTTCACACACTTCGGCGATCGGAGATCCGTCCGCGATTTCCGATTCTTCACCGGAATTTTCAAAAATTAACTTGGCCATAAAATACACCTCTTATCGGGTAAACACCGTTTCATTTCATGAAAGATACCATGATCCCCCCGAAAAAAACAAACGGTAATTTTACCTAAAAAGAAAATGACGAGTAAATTAATATAAAAAACACAATCAATTATATTTTAATAAATTAAATTTAATAATAAATTTATTATTTTTAAAAAAATGAAATAATAAAGATATGTTGCTATTATGTAGTTAATGAAACAAATTTATTTCGGGGGATTTATGAGCGACAACATACCAATAGGACAGGGAAGCGGAGCGCCTGCAGGCGCCGACGCGACAACTAAAGTAACGGCGCCCGGACAGCCGCAAGCCCCCACTTCAACAACGGCCAGCATTTTGAATACATTGGTACAGCAAACCGGAGCGGCAACGAACACCCAAAGTTTTGCAGCGGGGCTTGACTCTTCTTCGGAAGCGGACGGGTCAACCTCTTTAGATGCGGAATCCGAGAGTGCCTTTTCCGAAATTGGATCGGTAGGCGATCAGCAAGGCGGGGGATCGGGAGGCGACGGCCAAAACAACGGATCGGGTTCGAGCGAAGGGGGATACAATTTCTCACAGCTCGCCTCCGGAACGGGAGCTTCCGCTTCCCAACTTGAAGCCGCGCTTCTTAAAAGCTCGTATCAGATGGCTCAGTCGGCTCAAGAAACCGAAGTAGCTGCCGTTACCGATGCTCAAGCAGGAGCTACTGCCGGCTTAAACGAAGCCGTTCAATCTGCCGATGAGGCAGTCAGCGCGGCAAAACAAACTGCCGACGCAACTATTATCTCCTCATCCGTATCTGCGGGAGCTGCGGGGTTTAGCATAGGAGAAAATGCGGGGGCTTTTCAAAGCTCCGCGGCAAAAAGCAATTTACAACAACAGAACGCGAATCTCAAAGGCTACACCAATACCAGTAAAGCGATTGAGGCTCCGGTTTCCACACCTACCCGCTCTGTCACTGAAGAAGATGGGGTGGAGATGACCAACAGGGGGACAACAAGTTCCTCTTCCAATTCGAGCGCCGCATCGGAAGGTAGCTCAAACAACCTTAAACTCAAATCTTCGAATTATGACCCTTCCAAGCAAGATGCAGGACCTTTGAGTATAAAAGAATACACTCCCACCCAAGAAATTGTACCGACTCCGGGTCAATACACGGCGAACGACAGAGTCGAGCTGCTATCTACGGGTAAAGTAAGTAACGATCCCGACGGAGCAAAAACAAATTCGATTGTTGCGGATTTAAAGGCCGGCGGTTACAACAAGGAGTTGGGTTCCATAAAGGAAAAGGCTTCGAAGGGAGCTACCGCTACGAACCAAAACATACTGACCGCCGCTTCTCAAAGAAGCGTCTGGGCGGGGGCCATTACCTCTCTCGGAAACAGTATTGGTTCATCGGTCGCCGTACCGTTCACGCTTCAAGCCGCACAGGATACCAAGCAATCGCAGATCGATTCGGCGGAGGCATCGCTGTTTCAGAACGTGGTGCAGACGGACCAATCAACACTCGGGATTGGTACAAGCCTTATGCAGGCCGCTCAGTCTTTCGTAACCAGCGCGATACAAAACGTTATGTCCTGCTTCATTAAGAACAGCTAATTAGAGATTAGTTTCGTGTGTTAGATAATAGTTTTCGGAGACGGCGGGGAGGGCCTCCGCCGTCTTTTCCGTACCGTCCAAAAATCCTTCCACGGGGAATACTTTGGTTTCCAAGTTTTCCGTATTTTCGAGGGAAACCGTAAACGAGTTTTTATCGCTGTCCGATTTTATGAAAAATATCCTCTGAATTGTTGAATAAGGAGCCACCGTCTCCTCTCTTACCGCTTTCGACTCGAGCTGTTTTCTGGCTTTTCTGTAACTCTTATTCGTCATAATAGAATCTATTGAGCCTACGATCCCGAAAGGCGAGAAAAAGAAGCCCGCCACTCTTAAAGCTATCGACCTCGGGAGATCTCCTTTACGGGTTGCTTTGGCAACCTCCTTAGCCGAAGCTAAGGGCAGATCTATAGAGCTTTCCGAAAAAGCATAGGGATCGGCAGATCCGTTTTCAATCGTTACTTCCACCGCTCTGTATCCCAGGTCCAAAACGTCTCTTTTTAGATATTTTTCGCTCTCGTCCGAGGACAAGTTTTTAATAACAATTTTAACATTATCTTCCCTCTCCAAGAGATTTGTCACTACCGAGGGCGCGGGGGGGGTATTTCGGATCCCTCCGGAGGTCATTCCTAAAAGAAGGCAAGCAAATCCCATTATTGGTATTAAAAATTTGTTCTTCATTTAATACTCCAAGTAACACAAAGCATACATTTTACAATAATTTTTATTTAATTTCAATGATTTATTCAATATACGGTATGATTTAAATAAATGTTTATATGCTATTATTAAAAATAAATTTTAACTATTCGGAGGGGCTCATGGGGCTCAACATCGGCGGAGCACCGTCTCAAGGGGCGGGGGGCACGACACCTAACACGACACCTGCACAAGCTCAGGCAGCCGCAGCGGCCGCAGCGGCTGCCTCCGGATCGGGAAGCTCGACCGCCAATTCGGTTCTGCTGGGAACTCTTTTAGCACAAATCTCCGAAAATACGGATTCCTCTTCGGTAAATACAAACTCAAGCGACGTCGACGATACAAACGCAACCGGCAGCGATCTTGCCAATACGCAAAAAGTCGAGGGCGATACGGGAAGCGAATCGGATACGGGAAGCGATAGCGGTTCGGGTAACTCTGCCGACACGGGAAGTACAACGGAGAAGGCAACCGCGAGCAATCAGGTCGACTCCACAACAAGCATTACACAGGCCCTGAGCGGGAACCGAGTTGCCAACACTTCAAGCATATCAAATCTTACAAGTGCGATAGAAGGCAAAGACGGGCTACCGAGCGGCCAACTCGTTTCCCCGAGCACAAGCAAAGCGGCTTCGGGCTTTGCTCTTAATACGGAAAAATTTGCTGCCGACGTTACTTCTTTCGGGGCCGACTTTTCGGCTCATGCGGGCTCTCTCGGGATACCGAGCGGTGTTGTAGCCCAAGCTTCCGCTCACTTCCAAAATGCAGGGAATCTTGCCGCGAGACTCAACACCCTTTCGGATGCAGGAGGCTCGGACGTAGCTGCAACAAAACTGATCAATGGAGTGCAAGCCGAGTTAACCAAAGGGTTCCAAGCAGTTACACCCACTTTGATCTCGAATCCTTCAACCATGGAAAATGCCCTCTTGCTTGATCCCGAGATGCCCGCAGGAATTGCGGGTTTGATGGCAAGCGCTCTGTCTACTTTTGCCACAACTTCTCAGCTTACTCCCGCTTCTGCCGTACCAAGCGCTTCGGGAGCTTCGACCTCCTCTACCGTTTCCGGAAATGCACCCTCGTCAGACACTTCGGCTTCATCAACCGCCGCTTCTACAAGTTCCGGCTCTTCGGGGGCCTCTTTTAGCGGAGAATCCATTTATGCTCTTTCTCAAGCAATCGGTGCTTTTTCGGCAAACGCCGCAATGGGGGTTATCTTACAAAATAACTACCAGTCTTTGCAAAGTTCTTACAATGCCCAAATTTCTGCAGACAGCGACAAACAAGCCAACGCTTCCACACAAAACACCATCAACGAAGTTAAAGAGAACGAAAAAAAAGAAAGCGAATCGAGTAAAAAACACGGATTTCTTAGTATATTCACCGAGGCCCTTTCGTGCATCGGAGCCGCACTGGTTGTTGCAACGGGTGTTTTTATTGCCTGCGTGACCGCAGAAACGGGTGTCGGAGTTGCGGGAGGCGCCATGATTGCGGCGATCGGAGTCGGAATGATGGCTCAATCGATCAGCACGGCAGCAGGCGGCCCTTCCTCTTTCACGCAAGTCATTGCACAAGATCTTGCGAAAGCAACCGGAACTAACGCTCAGGATTGGAGTATCGCTCTCGAAGCGGTCGCAACCGTGGCAGCAACCGTTGCGGGAGGCATGACGGGTAATCCAATCATGGCTCTAATGATGTTCTCTACGCTGATGACCCAATCGGGACTCATGACAACTACGGCCGAAGCTGCAGGAGCCAGTAGCGATGAAGCTATGTATGTAAATTTAGCTGTAGGCCTTCTCCCGCTCGTAATGGGGGGATTTATGGCTCTTAGCGGATCTTTTTCGGGATTGGCCGAATCTGCCGAATCCGCGAGCACCGCAGCTGAAACTACCGCTACCGCAACTACCGATGTTTCCACTACCGCGGACGCTGCCACCTCTACCAATGTTTCCTCTACGACCGAGGTAAGCTCTTCCGGCACTACCCCCGATGCAACCGATGCTCCTTCTACCGCTCCGAATACTTCGGCTAGTACGGATGCTTCGGCTAGCGCCGACGATTCCGATGCCGTTAGCTCGGATGACGAAACAACGTCAACAACGTCGGACGCACCGACGGACGGGACAACGACCGATCCGACCACGGATCCAACCACAACTACCGAAGCTGCATCGAGCGGGAGCGGAACGGAATCGGTGGCGGAAATCTTTGCGAAAATGACGGCAGAACAGGAGACGCTGGGAGCGGAAATTCAAAACAACCTCACGGGCGCTCTGAATAACATTGCTTCAACAACGGCGGAAGACATAGCAAATACCGTCCAAAAAGCGGAATCTGCTACGGAAAAACTTACCGAATCTGCAGTTAGCGGAACGGATGACACCGCGGGAAGCGCGCAAACTGCGGGGGGAACAAAATCCTATGCGGTAAGAGAGGGGTACCTTTCCGATGCAACCTCGGCAAGAATCGGCCAAGTTGCAACCGGAATCCAAATATCCGGAGGAATTCTTTCGGGACTCGGAACGATCGGGCAATCTTTAATCAGCATATCGCTTGCTAAAACTCAGCAGGAAATAGCCGTTATACAGGGAAATCTGGAAACAAATAAAGCGCAGCTCAGCTCTCTTTATACGATTTTAAATACGATTGAAAAATTCAATGCAAATCAGCTTAGCGCCAGCGCCAACATAACGACGGGAGTCAACCAAGGTAATGCGACAATGTCGCAAGATGCGGCGGGTGATTACTCCAACATTTGGAATCCCGTATAGAAAATATCACTCCCCTTTTAAAGAAAATTTTCTTTAAAAGGGGAAAAAAGTTGCTTTATCGGAACACATACCCTACAATTTTCCTACTTATAGACGGGAAATTGCAAGGTAAAATAATGTCAAAAAAGAAAGCTAAAGCTCCAATTATTATTCTTGTGGCCATTTTTTTGGCTTTTATCGCGGGAAACCTAACGGGAACGGATGCTTCTTTCTTCGGAATCACCTACTATTCAGTTTTTGAACTTATAGGAAAATTATTCATCCAAAGCTTAACTCTTGTCGTTGTTCCGCTGGTCACCTCTTCCATTATCTTAGGAATCGCGAGAATCGGAGGGGAACAATCTCTCGGGAGACTTACTGCTAAAATTTTTACTTTCTATGTAGTTACGACTTTATCCGCAATTTTGATTGGCCTCTTTTTCGTTAATCTATTAACTCCCGGAGTCGATGATTCTTTAAGAGCTACGGTACAAGAAAGCAGCGGAGCTTTTGCTTCGGTGAAAAAAGAGATCTCCTCTCAGCAACCCGCCGGTTTCTCAAGACTCCTCTTAAACATTGTCCCCGGCAACATCTTTGATGCATTTTCCAAAGGGAACATGCTCGGAATTATTTTCTTCAGCCTCCTCTTCGGATTCAGCCTTTCCAAAGTTAAAGGGGAAGTCTCCAAACCCCTGCAGAATTTTTTCGAAGGGCTTTTCAAAACAACCATCAACATGACTCATATCTTGATGAAGTGTTTACCTCTAGGGGTTTTTTGCCTGGTTGCAAAAGTAGCTGCCGCTACCGGTTTTACCTCTCTTTGGTCTCTCGGTCGTTTTTTCTCCACCGTAGTTGGAAGCTTGCTTGTATTCAGCCTTGTGATTTTGCCTCTTTTCTTGAAATTTATTGCTAAGGTAAACCCTAAAAACCATTTCAAATCGATGGCCCCCGCTCTTGTCGCAGCCTTTTCGACAAGTTCTTCATCCGCCTCTTTACCGATCACTATGGATTGTCTCGAAAAAAGAGCAGGCGTATCCAATAGAATCTGCAGCCTGGTCGTCCCGCTCGGGACTTCTTTAAACATGTCGGGTTCCGCTCTTTATGAGTGCGTCGCAGCTTTGTTCATAGCTCAAGTGTACGGCGTGGACATGTCTTTTTCCGCTCAGATCGTTGTGGTGATTCTTTCCCTTTTAACTTCCATGGGGGTGGCGGGAATTCCTGCCGCCAGCTTGATAGCGCTCATCATCATACTTGAAACGTTCGGTCTCCCCGTAGAAGGAATCGGTCTTTTCCTCGCAGTTGACAGAATTCTCGATATGTGCAGAACAACCGTGAACGTTTTAAGTGACAGCTGCTGCGCCGTTTTAGTCGCAAAATCCGAAGGAGAAAAAGGAGTTTTACTTCGCTCTTCTTTTCCCGAGGAGTAAGTAGATGAACCCCCTTGAAACAAAGGTGCATTTTGCAAAGAATTTCAAGGGTGCCGATTCTTTTTACGAAGAGCTTAGAGCCCTCTCTTATCGAGTTTTCTTCCTTTCCGAAGAAGGGGTACCCTTACCTCTTCGAGAAGAAGCGAACAAAATCCTTCTTTCTAAAGGTTTCTCCGTTACAAGCCTTGTTTTAACCGGAGGAGAGAGTTCTAAATCTTTTACCGTTTTGGAAGAAGTTATCAAATGCATGATCCAAAACGGGATCGGAAAAGACGCCTGTATCTTGTGCATGGGAGGGGGAGCTCTTTCCGATGCTGCAGGCTTTCTCTCTTCGATTTACGCAAGAGGAACCCCTTTTGCGTCAATCCCGACAACTTTTTTGTCTATGGTGGATGCTTGCATCGGAGGGAAAACGGCACTAAATGTCGGGGGTCGTAAAAATGCGATCGGAACCTTTTACCCTCCGTTTTCGGTTTTGATCACAAGGTTCGCTCTT
>Ga0116227_10012107_pt1 | contig 14210 bp, 14 predicted proteins | sample S1TSphgellanicum_FD_89693 | JGI IMG/M metagenome (GOLD analysis project Ga0116227, IMG submission 89693) | Host-associated microbial communities from peat moss isolated from Minnesota, USA - S1T2_Fb - Sphagnum magellanicum MG | ecosystem: Host-associated > Plants > Peat moss > Unclassified... | reverse complement strand
AGCGTGGAGGACGAAGACCAGATGCAACACCATAGGGAACAGCACCTGGTGGAATTGGGCCAGGTCTTGGAGGAGGGTAACCCGCATTAGCATTGTACGGAAGAGGAGGAGATGGAAATCCTGCATTTTCATTGACTGGAGGTGGGGGACGTGGATATGGTTGTACTGGAGGTCCCCTGGGTGGAAAAACATCAGCTGCATTAACTGGTCTTCCAGGTGGAGGATACACATCACGAGGAGGTCATTCAGGAGAAGCGTAACTGGAAGGCGGGTATGCCACAGGTGGTGGATCTGGCACATAAGCTGGAGGAGGGTTGAAGAAACTGGAACCTGGAGGTGGTGGATAGCCTCAATCACAATCATAGGGGTCAGAGCCTCGTGGCACATAACCCAGATTGGTTTCATATGGAGGAGGTGGATATCCTCTACTAGCATCAAATGGTGGTGGTCCTCCTCCTCCCCTTCCTCTCCTGAAATCAGGAGGCAAATAACCTGCCGGAGGAGCTCTCTCCATGTACCCAGGAGGTGGTGGATACCCTTGGCCCCCCCTTGCATCTTCAGGACCCAGAGGTGGGAAGCCAGAAGGAGGGGGGAAATCATAATACGAAGGAAGACCTGGAAAGAATGGTGGAGCTGGACCTCCATAAGCTGGCCCTCCTCTTGGGTAGTAGCCAGATCTCGGAGAAAAAGGTGGATGTCCATCTATGTCCAGATCCTGCATCACATGAACAAAGAAAGCAACACCCAGGTTGAAGAGGAAGTAAGCACAAATGGGTACAGAAATTATCAAGTCAATCCTTAAGCTTTTTAGGGTTTTGCATCAACAAGGAAGAGAACTACAGACAGGAGCTACTGCTTTCCCTTCAGCCTTTGAGCAGAACATTTTCTGAAGCAATTGTTTGGAAAATTCAAGCAGCAGTTGGCAACAATCCATCCAGCCCACCAGAAATATGGAATTTTGGATCCTTCTCTTTTGTCTGTTATCAGATGGAGTTTTATGAATCCCACCCAATTCGACAAAGTGTTGTTTCCACAGAGAGAGATAGAGAGAGAGAGAGAGAGAGAGAGAGAGAGAGCTTGCACTGACAAGGAGCTTACGGATTCCTCTGAATCGTGATAATGAAAACGTCCTGCCATTGCTGGTGAATCTGCTGCTGCAGCAGCTTGCAGCTTTGTGTCTCCTCCCTTCTTCTTTTCCTTCTTCGCAACAATTTGGCTTCCTCCTCCTGCTTGACGTCTTCAACGCCGAAGAGCTTCCTCCAAAAGCCTCTCATAATCTCTAGGCTGGTGAATCTCCCTTGTAGTCCAAATCCTCACTGCACCTCGCATCCCCGTCAATCCTCCAGCAACCTCACAACTCCTCCGAGTCGGTCTCAAACTCCTCAATCCTTTGTATTCCCTCCCAATTCTATCAACAATCTCCAACATATTACTCCGCGAAAAAAACGTCAAGCTCCTCCTCATCCAGAGCAGCTGCTTCTTCAACTGCCAAGCCTGTAACGACACTTCCCACCAAACTTCGACTCCCCCCAAAACACACACACACACACACACACAAAGAAAACCAAAAAGAAAAAAAACACAACATACAAAACAAAAAAGAGATTTCTCTTCTTTAAATAGCTCCAGCAACTTCAAGTTCTACAACACACGCAGGGCTTTCACACACAAGTAGTCTCTCCAAAAGACCAACAACAAAACAAAAGTCATGTGTGATTGATTTGAAAGCCGGAAAAAAATAAATAAATAAATAAATAATTGCAAGCGAAGAGAACAAAGTGCTTATGATGCGCTTCGAATCCAAACGAGATTCTCTACCGCGAGAGAGAATCGACGACGGAGCGAGAGACAAAGCGAGCTTCGCGAGCAGCACATCCTCATGTCCAGCGACAAAGACGGAAGGGGAGAGAGAGACGAATGGCAGGCAGCCTCCGAAATACTATACGAATACACGTATAAAAATACGTACATACGAGATCAAGTACTAGTAAGAGTACACGTATAAAATACGTACGTACGAAATCAAGTACTAGTATAAACACCGTGCCCGAGGGAAAAAAAACTCTGGATTGGATTTATGGAATGTACTCTAATAATTAACTAAAATTAATTAAAATCTTCATATTTTAATTTGAAATTTTCAGTTTGAAAAAAGTGAGAAAAGAGGTTTTGTTTTTAAAAAACAAAAATGGGTAGAAGAAGAGATGGAGTGTGTTTTTATCAAATTTATTACCAATTTTTTTAATCTAATTTTTTCAATCATTTATTTATTAATTAATTATATATATAATAGAATAATGTACTCTCATAGTTAAATTAAGTTTCAAATTTTATAATTTTATAATCACCTAGCTTTACTTTTACAAGAACTTCACTTTGGAAATGTGTGAAAGAGGTAAATAATAATAATAATAATGGGTAGAAGAAGTGATGGAGTGTTTTTATCAAATTTATAACCATTTTTATGAAATAAAAATTTTGTCATAAATTTTGTAATTAATAAATATATTATATAGAATAATGTACTCTCATAGTTAAATTAAGTTTCAAAATTTTTTATTTTATGATCATTTAGCTTTATTTTTACAAAATTTAAAAATAATATCAATGGGTAGAAGAAGAGATGGAGTGTTTTTATCAAATTTATAACCATTTTTATGAATATAAATTTTGTAATCATTTATTTAATAAATAAATAGATTATATAGAATAATGTACTCTCACAGTTAAATTAAATTTCAGTTTTTTAAATTTTATGATCATTTTGCACTACTTTTGTGAGAAAAAGGTGAGAATAATGGTAAGTAAAGAAAGGTGGAGATTTTATGATCAATTTAATATCTTTTTTTTTTAATTATCAAATGAAAACCATCATATTTTTTCTCTTTTCACAATAATCACATCCAAGTAATAATATAAACACAAATAATAAAAATGACTATTAAATTACTCTTTTCACATTCAAGGTAATAAATAATAAGTAGAATAAAAAGAATACCCATTTTTTGCTCTTTTCACATTCAAGTAATAAGTACAATAAAAATGAGTACCCACTTTTGGCCCTATTCACATTCAAGTATAATATATGTACCATAAATTGGGTAACCCTAAATTATCTTATGGACAAATTCAAGTAACAAGTACAATGAAAATTGAATTATCCTAAACCCTAAACCCTAAACCCTAACTAACTAACTTACATGGGTTCTCTTCCAACCACTCTTCTTTGTTGGGTAGTGCATTTTTGGGTTTAGAGAAAGAGGAGTAGGTTTGAATTGAGGTTTAAGTAATTGGCTTTGTGAATTATAGGTAGCCCCCAATTGGAGAGAATTGGTTTAGGGTTTAGGGTTTAAATCAACCCATTATTATTTTTTTGGACCAAATACATCCATATTTTGGAATGAAAAAAGTTGTCTCTTAATTCTTCATTGGCACGGATGATAAGTGTTGAGCATGTGTAGTGTTTGTTTCTTCTCTCTATCCAAGGAAAACATAGCACCAAGTACCCCATGTTTGGTAATAAAGGGAATGATAATTATATTTTTAAAATTTAAAATTTTAAAAAAAAAAACTCTAGGCTTAAACAAGGTTCTAAAACCCAAATTAGCACCAAATTTGAGTTTCACCTTGGTTTTTTTTTTTTCCTTTCTTAATGTATTTGCTGGGTACATATATCACATGAAAAATGAAAATAAAATAAAATAAAATTTTGTCAACACTTTACACTAGAAAACACCCTTGGACCTAGGTATTCTTTCTTTCTTTCATGATTGCCTTTCCACAGATCACTCATTGTTGTTGTGTGTACTGCAGATATAAATATCGAACCTTGTGCAGTTAGACCTGAGTTCCAGGGTCTTTGTACACCGAGATTTAGTAAAATTTCATTACTTTGCAGATACCAACCCTTCAGTAGAGGCTGAAAGAGGAGGGTTTGAGGGAAGGCCGATCAAAAGGGTATCAAATATATATATAGTTTAGTGGAGTTTTTAAAATATAATTATTAATTAATCACCAATATCTTATATATGAAAACTTTTGGGGATGAGAAATGAAGCAACCCCTGATTTCGTCCCGTCATCCATCCAGTCATCCGCTTGTAATGTAATTATTATCATTAACCTTAATCCGAACGGACGGCGGCAGTTGAGAATTGGGATCAGGTTTTTTTTGTTACTTTACAATGGGGGGGGGGAGTAAGGCCCATGGGTCGGGTGGGTTTCAGAAATAAGGGGTCTATGGGGAGGGGCCTTACCCTATACTTAAGTAATTTTTAGGTTTTACAACATATAAAGACTTGCAATAAAACTAAATTTTGTCAAATTGGGAATTGGGATCAGGTTTTCTTTGTTATAAGTATACTTTTAAAATAAATATATTTATAAATTTGGTAATTTTTTTGAATTAGTTGACTTTACACTAGGGAAACAAAAAAAATTCCCAATTTACACTAGAACTTGGGATCCCTTTTGTTTCCTTGGTTACCTTTCCCACGGAATGGACCTCTTCACCTATCTCCCCCCCCCCTTCAACACAACAACCCTCATTAAACCAATGACGAAGAGGAAGAGGAGGCCCCTTGGGAGGGCTCGCACGTCCGCCGGAACCGTCTGGCCCGGGAGAGGCACACTCTCGGTTTAAAGGAAATAAATATGGTTTAAAGAAACTGGGGGCCTTCACAATGACCAAAGGTCATGGGTTCCCACATCAATGCCTATCCCAATAGCGAACGCAACGAGTACACGCTAGTATGTGTTCAAAATGTTTGGAGATGGGAATACACATACTAGCCTTGGATTCTAAAGAAAAGGCACATTGTCTTGGACTCTGTTGGGACAGATCCATTTTTGTTGACCTAAGTAAAGGCTTTTACCAAGGCAAGGGTACTAGTGTGTTTGGACTCATTATAGAATGCAATAGCTTAATGGGTTTTGGCCCCCTAGGTAATAATAAATAATAGGTCTATTTTTATATGAGGATTTTTTTAAAAGATGATATTTTGGCTTGTGTTGAAACTTGAGATTAGTTACTATAGAGTTATAATAATATCTTGAAGGATTGATTTTGGTTTTCTTTTAGAGGATTTTTCGAAAATTGTATTTTCGTATGGTTGAAATATTTGAGCTTCCATAATTCTTCTAAATTTGCCATAATATATTACTTCTTAATGTAAAATGGCAAGGCCACATTGTGACACACCCCTTGTTTGGGTTATTGAAGTTTGTTCCAAAACAACTACTATGAGTCGCTCATGATTCATATCATGAACTAACTAAGCATCTAATATTTCCTTCACCCATGATTCATACCATGAACTAAGCATCCAATATTTCCTTCACCCATGATTCATATCATGAACTAAGCATCCAATATTTCCTTCACCCATGATTCAAATCATGAACCAAGCATCCAATGTTTCCTTCACCCATGATTCATATCATGAACTAAGCATCCAATATATCCTTCACCCGCGATTCATATCATGAACTAAGCATCCAATGTTTCCTTCACCCACGATTCATATCATGAACTAAGCATCCAGTACTTCCTTCTATCTACCCCTCTTCATATCCACTCATGTCGTTTATGAAGTTTACAAATTTTGTATAATTGACACGATGAAACCCTAGCAAATTCATTAAACAAAACACCCAACAAAAGGGGAAAAGAAGGAACAAAGAGAGAGTGAGAGAAAGGACCCAAGTCCAAGGCTAGGAGAAGAGCAAAAGCCTTGAGCAAAAGCCCAAAGGGGGTCACTAAGAGAGACAAAGGAACAAATCATGTTCCCGAGCCCACCCCTACAAGTTGCAAAAAGCATATTAGAAAACAAAAAAAGGATGAGAACATGTACAAAACTTATGAGCTCTTTATGCACACCATTCACCCAAAAAAATTCTATTTAAATTGTTAGCAAGTTTTTGTGGTGATCATTCATAGGAAAAAATGGTCATCATCATCCCAAGGAAGATTTAGCCAAATATGGCTATATAAGCCAAATGAGAAGTACATTTTTCTTTTTAAATCAACCTTCTATGTTTGTTTATGGCTACACACTGGAAACCAAATATAGAAATCTGAAAAAAATAATCTTTTTTTCACAAATTTTTTTAATACTGTAAATTTTTAAAATGTGTTTGGATGAAAATGTTTTCAATATATTATGGAACATGTGAAATTATTTGGAATGAATGTAATGAGGATAAAATATTATTTTAAAATGTTAATGAAACATTGTAACCAATGTTTTCAAACAAAAAAGTTGTTTAATGAACTCTTAAAGGCAAAAATGTCCATGGATGGTACCAATAGAAACTACTTCAAGGAATTCCTTGAATGATTAAAACTAGCCACATCATATTCTTGGCTGCTTTCATTTAATTATTTTTTCAATTATACATTTTTTTTGGTCATGTTTTTACATTGCATGCAAAAATATATGGCCTAAAATATTTGTTGGAATAAACAAAATGGGAATCACTACAATTTTTTTCCTAATCATAATGGCTATTTTCATACTCATGTTCATACAATTTTGAAATTCATAATTAAAATATTCCTACTCAATTAAATACTTAAAAAATTAAAATAAAATACCATCAAAAGTATCTTAAAATTTTAATTCCCAAGAAAAAAATAAAAACATGTTTCAAATTTATATTCCTCACTAAAAAGTTTAAGGAAAGGAAACAACATTACATTCTTAAAATGTTTTTTAAATGTAATGATTAGGGAAATCAAAATAAAAAATATTTTTCATATTATTAAAAATTTGAAAATCTATACAAGCTAGTGAATGTAGTAACCAAGTTTTATTAATGAAAATACTTGTTTATTCATTCTTTATAATTTAAAAAAGCTCAACGGGTCTAATAAATTAAGGAATGATTTTCTTAGTCGTTCCACCGAAGAATGCTTTTTCTTAAATGAATTAAAAAGACTTGAAAAATGACATAATTTTGAGAAGATTCTTTCAACATATCTTCACATAATTGTATAATGCAATATATTTATGAGCCATAAATTTCTGAAAAGGTCTTTTGCAACTTACAAATGAAATATTTCAAATATATCTCAAGAATATTTTTAAATAACTAGCAATCACCTAAGACCTTGATTTTTTTATTCATGAATGTACCATTGTCAAAATTGTTCATGGGTTGTTGTTAGAAGATAACATGGGTTATCATTATTAGAAGAAACCATGGAACACAAGAAAAGACCTAAATATAACCCTAGAAAAACTCCGAAAAATGAAAAAAATAAAGCCTAAAAGGAACCCCTAGAAAAGTCCCCAAAACCTTTTAACACAAGCTTGAAAAGAAAGCTTTTAAAAACCCCTAAAACAAGTTCTACAAAAATCTTCAAAAGAATGTTTAAAAAAAACTTAACCAAAAACCTAAAAGTAGCAAGAAGAAATGAGAAATGCTAAAAGAAACAAGAAGGAAAAAAAAGTAAAAAATTAAATTAAATGGACAAACTAAGATTATTTTTTTTTCTCACAAATGAAAATGTTGTGACATTAATAACCTTACAAGAACAAAGATAGAGAAGCCTCAAATGGGTGACAAAAATAAATGGAGTTGCCACAAGTGAAAATGAGAAAAAAAGGAGGAGTGAAAGAGCCCATTTATATAGTTATGTATAAAAACAACCCTAAAAATCAAATGAGAGGAACTCAATACTTCAAAATAGAACTTTCTATTTTGAGGAGTCTCCATAGTTTCATTTCTTTGGAGTAATTGGCCAATGAAATTTGGCTCGTTCCAAAAATGAATAAATTGCATTTGGGAGGCATCTCATCTAAAGTCCATCACGAGATTCACTTTATCTTTTTTTGTTGGCAAGTTTGTTTTTTGATAAATAGAGTTATCCATAAAGTCACCCTGACTTCACCCTGTCTTTGGGCCTGCTTTCACCCTCAATCCCCTGTATATGCAAAGTAATGAAATTTTATTAAATCTCAGTATAAAATGTTGGAACTCAGCATTTAATGCACAAGGTTTGAGGGTAATTGTAGTAGTTGTACACGTAGGAGGAGCAACGAAAATATACATGTGTAACGTAAGTGGAGGCGCTCAGGAAAAAAGGAAAGACAGATTGAAACTCAGTATACCACCAAAATTGATGCAAAAACTAGTTTGGGTTCCAGTTTGTTATTTTGCTTTGTAAAATTTTCATTCGACAGATTGAAACTCAGTTTACCACCAAAATTGATGGGAAAACTAGTTTGGGTTCCGGTTCGTTATTTTGCTTTGTAAAATTTTCATTCGACAGATTGAAACTCAGTTTACCACCAAAATTGATGGAAAAACTAGTTTGGGTTTTAGGGTTTAGGGTTCGGGTAAGGAACTAGTGGGATTCGGTGCTCTCAGAAGGTCCGCTTGTTTGGCGATGATGGAGCCTGCTCTGTTCTCAGCTGCAAATCTGTTGGACGCTCATTCCTCTGGTACCTTCTTCTTCTTCTTCCTTCCTTTCTTCCTTCCCTCAGCCTCATCCATTCCTGCTATGATGTATGGTGTCTTCGACCACCATGCATTGTTTCTTTGTTTCTTTGCAACATGCAGCATCGGTAATAAAGCAAGCAAGCCGTGCACGTGAGGTGATGGTAATGCATCGACACCTCCTACTCCTCATGGTGACGACAGTCTTGTTGTTCTTTGAAATGTAAAATGATGTGAGATGGGACGGGTGGGGGGAAATTGTATCCTCCCGGGGGATGTTTGTGTGTGCACAGATGACTCTGGTGGTTCAGAATCAGAGAACGACTTTGTTCAGCGAGATCATGCATTTCCTGGTGGCATGGTAACTCCTCTGAAGTTCATTGCAAACGAGCTTCTAGGGTTTAAGTAGTTGCTTTTGTTTGCAGTTACGACTTTTTTCTTTAAAAGATCACCCAATCCCACCTTAATGGATTGATTTACCCAAAAGGAACAGGTTATTATTTTCTAAATTGGGATTACCATTCTTTTTGGGTAGTTGGGGTTTTTCTTCTAAGTTGCTTCTAAAGATTATATAAATCAGGGTCTCTGAGTTCAAATCTAACATCCCTTGGGTTTAATTTGTCCATTAAGAGGCCTTGCTCTAGAAGGTGAAAGTTAACCATTGTGAGTGCTGGTTTGCCTGGGCCAAAAGGCAAGAAGTGCCAAAGAAGCATTGATTCAAAGTAGGTGCATTGACCATGTGTTTGGTTTTATAAAAAAAATTGAACCATAGTTATGGGTCAAACCCAGTTCTTTCACTTCTCAAAACCAACGATCAAGGGTCTGTATCAACTTTAGCCAGTGATTGCTCTTTTCATAACCAGCTAGGTAGGTTTTTTTTTTCTTTTTTGGGTGGATATCACAAGGTATCAATATGTATAGGACTTATTAGTTATCAATTTCAAGGTCAAAGTAATACCCCAATTATCAGCTAATAATCACCAGTTATGCACAAGGGCCAATTCTCAAATATTTGCCTTCAAAACAACTAGTTATACTACTTAGGTCGAGTATATATGGCTTATTATTACTCTTATTATTATTCTGTTTTCCTCTGTCATGTACATGTTTGGAGTTTTAGTATTGACAACCTACTTGGATGGAATTTTCATAATCCAGATATGTTATTTTATTTTTAAACTTCAATACCTCACACATAAGGGTCTATCCAATTCTTGGAATGATATGTACCAAGTGAGTTCGTTATCCAATGTGTTTTTAAAATCAATACTCAACCAATAGGTTATCAATAACTGAGTTGATAATTAATGTTTTCCATATGCCCAACCAGCCCTTAACCCCACTAATTCTTTCTTTAAAAAAGAGACAATCACCCAACACTAGCATTAACCATTGACATCCGGTTACATACAAAACTTCAGGCACACAGTGTATTGGGAGGGAGGGCACGCTACCAAGCATAATAACTCCTTTGCTGAGAGCCATTTTGGGGGTGGGCATTTCATTTTCATTTGCCCACATTAATTTTTTTACATTTTTACCGCAATACTCATTGGGTACCAGAAGGATATTTCTCGGGTATACATTTTCAATTTTTACTGTGGTACCCTCTGAGTATCAAAATTCTTAAAATTAAAAAATAATTACTGCAACAGTTATCACGAAGTGAAAAGCTCTCGGGCCAGGGCAGTCCCCAAATAACCAGCCCTCAGCCTGGGAATGCCCTCACGAGCTGGGGCTTTTACCCCACACATAATTCTTTGCAAAAACATTAAGAGTCCATTTGAATGGACTAGAGCCACGGGGAATTCCGGGTGTTGTTTCTTTTGAAGTCCAAGGGTAGTAGACCCAGGATTAAATAATTTCAGAACCGCCCCCTCACCCCACCAACAGGGGCCGGGCCCCATGAATGGTAGATTAGTACCTTATCCTAAGGTCAGTTTCATCATTAAATAATCCTAAAAATAGTGAAATGAAATTTTGTGACCATATGACGTTGATATGTTGGAAATCGTCATAATTATCATGGGCTACATTCTGAATAATTTCATTTCTCATATCACGATATTATAGTAGATGATGAAAATATATATAATTTAAAAAAATAATTAAATGAATTCATTTTTTGAAGGAAAAAAATTATTCATTTTGTCAACATGGAAACTGACCCTAAGCTACAGTATGAGTGTTGTGAGGGACTTCTGAAAAGTCTGTTTTTATAAAATGCAAATGCACAATTCTTCTATTTCAGTTCGCCTAATGTGAAACTGATTCTATTAAGGTAAAACTTCCAAAGGTTGGATCCAATGCGCTGGTCCCTGTCCCTGTGGGGGAGCAGAGCCCAACAAAGAACCACATGGATGAACCACATAGATATATAAACACATAAGTTTGGGCTTTTTGGATGAATGAAAATTTGTTTTTTTTCTTGACTTAGTCCTTCCTGCGCATGCCAATGGTGAAATGTCTCTTTGATCTCACTACTTAAGGTATCTTCGGTGCAGGGACATGCTTTGAAAGACAAAGCCAAAAAAAAAACTTTGCTGTATTTGTTCATCAATGGTTGGAGTGCACGAAATCATCAATTTTGTGCATATTAATTATTATGTATCTAGCCTAGCTTAACCTACTCTTGATGAGCAATGTAAAATTGATGTAAAAATGTCCAAAATTGCAACCCTTTTGACTTGAATCTTATAAAGGTTTTGAGGTTTTCACATGTCTTTTAGACTAAATTTGGAATTAAAACCATGTTGTCTTTATTTCTTCATAATGCATGAGTGGTGGGTGGGTGAGTATTTTGTTGTGCAAAATACCCACCATGAGTCGAACCAAGTACCGGGTGAGGGTGCAACGCGGACCTCCATGCTGATGGTGGGTAATTTCAGCTTGAAATCTCTACCCGCAACTCCCGAACCTAAATGCCTTATTCCCAAGGCTCTACCCTACACCTTGTGTTTTGAATATTGAATCTAGTATTCAATCCCCATACTCTGAAAACCTAGTTTGAAACATATGTTTTAAAACAAATGCATAATTATCTTTTGTTATGGTTTTATTCCTTACAAGGTATTTGACAGACAAAATTGGCAACTAATCATATTATGGTCTTCAGAACCTTTTGTTATTTCCATATTTCAAGGGTTGTAAGTTGTAACTTGTTGTGTATTAAACCTAATGTATCGTTTATTTCAGCTTGCTTGTTTTTATTTCTTTTTCTTCTTTTTTTATCACTACCTCAACATAATTTGCAAGAAGATTTATTGATACATCCTTAACACTTGCACATTCCATCAAGAGGAACATTTAATCTTGTTTTCCTTATCTAATCTTGAGATTATAAGTACCAATCCCATGGATTATGTTTTTATTCCCTGTAACATGTTTAGTTGCACCAAAATTTCAATACTAGTATGGGTCATCATGTGGATTGGATGTTTTCACAGTAATTTTGAAAAGTTTCGATGGATTAAAATTTTCTAGGTTGAGTAGTTCCATGGATTCTTTTGCATCCTCTTCAATAATTGCCTTGATTTGTTTACTTTTGTGTTCTAGTTTGGCCTTTGCATCTCCATTGAGTTTCTTGATGTTCACTTTTCACTATCTACATTTGTTGAGCTAGTGGTTGGGTTTTTCGCAATAGTTGTAATTTCCATTTCGCAAGTTTTTGGAATCTGAGGATGCATTTGATCTATTAAGTCTCTTCACATGCACCTAGAAAACTTCCTCATCATTGTTGGTTCCAAACTTCAAATGCCAATGATCATTTTTCATGTTATAATCTTCTCATTATAACATCAAAAGGTCATCTCAATTGCTTCTCCATAAGTGGATTGAATGAAAGGTTTGTAAGACTTTGGTAATGCATTGAAAATTATTTCAATAAAATCTTCATCAGCCATCTTGACTCTAATTGCTAAGAGCTAAAATAAGATTGTTTTGAACTTTCTTAGATAACCTTCAATGCTTGAGTTTTTTGAGTTTTTTGAGATGTGTAACTGCTACAATTAGTTCTAAAGATGTAGCCTTCAAATAATGCCCTTGATTTTATATTATATCTTTAGATGCGCCAAAGCCAACTGTGGGTTTTCAAACTGATCACAAACTAAACAACATCTCATATTTGATAGAGGTAATCAAAATAGCTAATTATCAAATAATCCAAATAATTAATTTTGGGAATCCAGATGATTAATTATCTAAAATTTATTTGAATTTAGATATTTAATCATACGAAAATTAATCAATTAACCATTTGAATTGTAATCATTAATTCAATAAATTGATTCCAATGACATTTTTTAAATTTTGATTATTGATAATTAATTTATGTATTAAAAAAATTGCGTAATTAGTTGTACAGTTTGTAAAATTAAAAACAAACACAAAGAATGTGGGATTTTTTTTTCTCATTGGAATTCAATTTATAATTAACATGTGCAACTAAAACATTTAACCCATTTGTTTTGTCTTTGAATCCCATCTCACAAATTGTCTTACAACAAGCTAAGTCTACAACATGAATAGTCGAAATGGATGGAAAAAATCAATATTTCAAAAAACAATTCACCCAAAAATCTTCACAATGTTGTGTTAGATTTTGATGGATTAATGAAAAGTCACATGAACATGGTGTTACCATGGTAGTTGCAAATTAGTCACATTAAAGTTACATAATAGTTGTTTATAAAAAAAACCCTGACCCTCCTACCCACTCAACAATGAAAAAAAAAAATTCGAAAAAAACATGGGCCTTTCCCTTCCTCCTTCCACATGTCAAATGAAGGAGAAAAATAAAACATAAACTTGAACCCCCCCTCCCCTTCAACAGTAAAAGAATTAAAAAATAAATAAATCAAGGCACACCCCTTCCCCCTGAACAATGAATATAACTAATAAATCAATTCCTCTGGCCCTTCTCAATAGTAAAAAATAATTTATGAAAGTTACAAGCAGTAAAAAAAGTAACAAACTTTACCCCTTTCAGCAGGGAAAAGTAACTTACAAAAGTTATAAGCAGTAAAAAAAGTAACAAAATGTAACAAAAAGTGAAAAAAATCAACAAAAACAGCCCATAACTATGCTAAAACAGCCCTGCACTACAGTCTGTTTTTGGTGGTCAAATAGCCCCCAGCCCCGCGCACTGCGAGCGTAGTGCGCAGATCATATACATTATATAGATAGGCCCACCTAATATGGTCAAATAAACCCTATAACGACTTCCTATGTAAACGATTTCCTATACCTATAGGGTACCTCTACGATGGTTTAGAACATATTCCACCTTGGTTCAAACCTATACATATGATCTTTTTTTTTTTAGTTTTTCAAACAGCCCAGCACTGCGGTGAAATAGCCTATACATATGATTTGAGCATTACACTCATAAGGTCACAGGCTCAAGGCTGTTTGACCACAAAAAACCTAGTGCAATGCCAAGCTATTTCAGCGTAGTGGATGGGCTGTTTTTTGTTGACCTTTTCCACTTTTTGTTACCTTTTTTACTACTTGTAACTTTTGTAAATTACCTTTTATTGTTGAAGGCGGGCAAGGTGAGTTATTTTAGTTCATTTTTTGATTGTTCAGGGGGAGGGGGTGCGCCTTTATTTATTTATTTTGATTTCTTTTACTATTGAGGGGGAGGGGGTGGAAGTTAATGTTTTAGTTTCTCCTTCATTTGACATGTGGAAGGAGGAAGGGAAAAGGGTTAGTTTTTTTCTTAAATTTTTTTTTTCATTGTTGAGTGGTTAAGGAGGGGGGTTAGGGTTT
>Ga0116227_10012103_pt1 | contig 14216 bp, 14 predicted proteins | sample S1TSphgellanicum_FD_89693 | JGI IMG/M metagenome (GOLD analysis project Ga0116227, IMG submission 89693) | Host-associated microbial communities from peat moss isolated from Minnesota, USA - S1T2_Fb - Sphagnum magellanicum MG | ecosystem: Host-associated > Plants > Peat moss > Unclassified... | reverse complement strand
GAAAGGCCACCCTTTTGCATTTGCAGTGATACTTGGACAACAGACCTTTTGAGAAAAGCACGACATTTTTGGAGTCAACTCTTGCATGATCATAGCTCCCAAAAAAACTGGGCAGCGATGACACTGTCACAAGATGTAGGCTCCATGCCACAAGCTCTTGCATGCTCTTCATCCATTGCAATAGCAGGCCATATTGGGTAGCCTTTCACCTTGGCCCACACAAGATCCCCTTGCCCTGGCTCATCTTCAAAAACGTCCATACTAACAGCAAATGCTGCTAATTCATCAGGATTAGCAGGTCTTTTCCTTCTGTCCTGTGACTGCTGAGCTGTAGCTATCGAGAATCGCAGCCTCTATGCAGCTGAAACTTTCAGCATCACTCGCTCCCATGCCAGAATAATCCACTCCTCTTCAGAATCCTCATAAGTGATCAGGTGCTTGTGTGTGTGGTCATTGTAATCACCAACAACTCCAGTGTACCACTCATCATCTAATGGCCAGACGACCTTGTAACTCTGACCAATCAGGGACGTTGAAGACACAGCACCAAGCTCAAACTCCTTCCACTTACACAGTTTCTCCTTCTGGAGATTGAAACTCCAAATTGCTTTTGTGAGCTTCTCTGTCTGCAGAGTCATCTCACTGGATTCTTTCACCTTCTCTATTCTATCACTGCTCAATTCCCAGGTGTGATTTAGTTGATCAAAGTCTACCATCATCAAAGTCTCTGCACCCATGTCTTTATCAGCTTCTGAATCTTCAATAAGCTGTGATCCCTGCTGATTAGTACAAGGAGGTGAAGCAAGTCTATGCCTGGGGAATGTCAAGCTCTATCCAAAGAGATCCTTCCACAATGTCACTTCCCACACTCTTTGGACACATGTCAATGACAGCAACACCACACATCCCCCTGCTCTCTCTTCTTACATTCAGGATCCTCTGATATTCTTGTCTGAGTTAGCCTGTGAGTTAGCCTGAATTCATTTTCACCCTTTTCTTCCCATGTCTTACTTAGGAATCACTCCTTCCTCCTCCTGCAATTGCTCTATGTGAGTTGGTTTTGAGGGTCCTTAACTCAGAGGGGTCATTTCTTGTCCACGTCCCCAATGAAACTGGAAAGATTTCCGTCTCCTTACTCTTGACAACTGGTAGATCTGGATATAGATCCATCATTCTCCACTCACTCTTGCTCTCAGAATCATCAGGTAACCGAGGCTGAGGTGCCTTGAGTTCCTTTCCCCATGGGTGACCTGCTTTTTTGCAAAAATGTGTTCTTCCAATTCTTGAAGAGACATGAACTTGCCGGAATTTGAGGTGATAGGGTCTGCAGATGTGAGTCTTGCAGGATACTTCATGAGCTCTGCATTAGGCCCTGGTACTGTGGATGCTTCATCAGGGCGTATATTCATCATCTTGAAGCTTTGGAGCAGATGTTGGTCAATAATTTGCTTTATTGCCAGCCTCTTAGGCTTTTGCACCCCATTTCACAAGATCTGGGAACTTTTCTTGTTGTGTCTATAGATATGAAGTAACTTGCTGGATGCACTCCAGTCTTCTGTGCTGCATCCTTGGTTCCAATCAACCTCTTCCTCAGAAAGTCCTTCTCCACTTCCAGAGTTCTGAAATGCTAACCCCGAGTCACCATCATTTGCCATTTCTTCACCCTGCTCTCCTCCAGCTTGTAAGTTCAAGGAGGGAAACTCTCTGGTGAAGCAATCTGTGAGTAAGGCAAGTTTCTGTTTCTTGACAGATCAGGATTTCCAAAGCCCATTTGGTTCCTCTGTGACTTCAAACAGTGCGTCTTTTGACATGTAACTAAGTCCAAATGTGTCTTTTCAAAAATTAGGGAGCACAAATATAGGAAACTTGAAATCATAGACTCTGGATAAATCAAGAGAATAATAATAATCAAATGACCTTCTATCAAACTTTGTTCTTTGTCAATTCTTTCACCAAAACTATTGGTTCTTTTTGGAGGGGTTTGAAATAATGAGAACTAGAGGTTCTTTGATTCTGAAAGCTTTTAAAACACAAAACTGGAGGTTCCTTGATTTTGAAACTTCAACCAATCAACAACAAGGAGTTATCCCAAATGTCTAAATTTACCTACCAATCACCAGAGTTTCATGGTCAGCTGAAGTCAGGCGGTTGGAGGTTTTACTTCAAAGACAGCAACCGCTCTTGCAGTCACTCTTTTCACTCCCCCACTTCCTTTTCCTGTCTCTTGCTTGCACTTGTCATGCACACACACATATGCATCCACAAGCTCCTTGTGGAATAATTTCCAAAAGAGCACACACAAAAGAAGTGGTCACACACCTATTGAATGAAGGCTTGAGTTGAAGCTTGTTGGACTTCATAGGAGGTGAAGAAGCTCAATTTGGCTAAATCTTAGATATAGAGTTCTTCAAATCACACATGCAACAAAAGAATTGCCCTAGATGAAGGACTTTGGTCTTTGGCCCATGATGAAAGCTTTTGTTGATTGTGTGAAGGATGCTGTAAAGCAAGTGGTGTATGGGGCTTTTGGAAGAGCAGATGATGATGATGATGACATCTCATCCTTATCTTCAATTAGAAGTAGCTTGTGGCCTGACAATGTGTTGTCCCAACGAGCTAAGATGGGGAGGGGTCGAAAGTTGGAAAAAGACAATGTGCTCAGATTTGTTGCAATGGAAAAGATCCCCAATAACACCAATGTATGGCAACAACAAAAACAACAATTATTGCACAGACCTAGTTTTCAAACATGGGCAGCTACTGCCGACCTCAAGCACCTCTCACAATTGGACCGCATCTCTCTTATTAATAGTCTCCTCAAAGATTCACATGAAGATAGTTCAACCTTCATTAAGAAGGTTCGCAATCGAATTGACAGGCAAGTCATTAGGATAACTTGATGTCATGAAATTTGGTCATTGTCCAAATGTGTATCAATTTCAAGCATTTCTTGTTCTTGTTCTTTGATTTAGAATTTTGCTTATTCAATAATGTAACCATTTTCTTCTTCTTGGTGCAAAAAGCATGAAAAGTGGTATTCATCAACTCTAAAGCTTCAACATTTTTTTTTTGTAGGGTGGGGATAGAGCTACCAACAATAGAAGTGCGGTTTGAGAACTTATCAATTGAAGCAAAATGCCATGTTGGGGGGAGAGCACTGCCAACACTTTACAATGTTTTTCGCAACAATTGTGGGGTAGAGTGTTCCAATCACCCACACCTAACCTTGCCTCACCTCCTTCTCTATTTGCATAGCAACAACAAACTCAATTCTATTTATTAACACATAATCTTCCATCACCACACAAAAATAAATGAAAAAAATTAAAATTAAAAGTAGTGAATATGTGTAAAATCTATGGTTAAATTAACAAAATTTTATTCAATGCCATCATTTCTATTCACAGATTTTCCTTGAAAAGTTTGGTCTTCTTACAAGTAATCAGAGGACAAAGATCAAAATATTAAACAATGTCAGTGGAATTGTGAAACCAAGAAGGTTGATAATGACTTTTTTTCTCAAATGCTATGCTAATTTCTTCACACAAGATTTTTCAAGTTTCTTTTCATCTTGCATCTCTTTTACAATTTTGTAAAATGTTTTTGTTGTAACAAAATTTTGTTTCATGCCTCATTTCAAGTCTTTTTTCCTTGGGCTTAAGAGATCTGAAAATAACAAACATAGAGTTACATGTACATAGTTGATATCCAAGATGACTTTTTATTAGGTTTTTTTTGGCTTGGACTTAAAAGATTTGGAACAACAAACATAGAATTACATGTACATTGAACTGATATGCAGGATGACATTGTTATTAGGTCCACCTGGTTCAGGAAAAACATCATTATTGCTTGCATTGACTGCAAAGCTCGACAAAGCTTTGAAAGTGAGACTACTCACTCTAAATCCTTAGACTGTTTTTCTCTTTAAACCCATCAAATCACAAATTTTTTTGGTATCCATTTCTTGGTCCAAGTTTTTTTTCTTGCATACATACATGTGTTTTTTAGTTCCACTATTCAATTCCATTCTTTGAGCTTTCAACTAAAATTTGTCAATCGATATCTTTTCATTGCTTTATTCTTCAAAGACTTGGTATGGCTTTCAATCAAAGCTCATGACCATCATTATCATCATCAAGATGTCCAAATTTTAACAACTCTTCTTCGCTAATTGAAGAAGTTCACAAATGAATTTGGGTTGTAGGTGCATGGAGAGGTGACATATAATGGGCACAAATTGCATGAATTTGTGCCACAAAAGACATCAACGTACATTAGCCAGCGTGACCTTCACCTTGGGGAAATGACAGTGCGTGAGACACTCAACTTTTCTGCTCGTTGCCAAGGAGTGGGCTATCGATACCGTTAGTGCTAAATTTCTATACACATCTACCAACAAACCTTAAGCAAACTTCTTTTAAGAATTTCATCTATGTACTTAAACATCTTTAAAAATCATGCTACAAGGAAGCCATTAATACATAACATGGTAATATCTTTTGTCATCTTATTTCAAAAGAAATAACAACATGTGTAGTGGGAACATTTGTACTTTCAACAGAAATGCTTTCGGAGATTCACAAAAGAGAGAAAGAAGCTGGAATTGAAATAGATCCTGAGTTGGATTTTTTTATGAAAGTGCGCAATTTTTTGCTTCCCCAATTTGGCATTTTTCTTTTTTTTTTGCAATGCAGAATTCTTTCTATCTCGAGCTTTCAATGTAAATTGAGTCTATCCTTTTTCATCCACTATAAAAATTCGTGATTTGTATAGTTTTTGTGTTTTTTTTCAAGGCACATCATCACTAGTTTCACACCCAAATTATTGTCTTGACACAATGATTTAACTTATGTTGTTGATGACAAACAAAATAGGCACAATCATTGGCGGGTGTTGAAAGTAGTATTGCAACTGACTACACATTACGGGTACATAGATGTTCCCATTCAATTTGAGGTAACTTAGCTTTGTATAAGAAGCTTAGGCCAAATGGCTTGAAGGTAGTGCTTTCTTTCTTTTCTTGTTTACTGAAGTCTTGAGGTTTTTGTAAGTGCAAACTTGGCAATTGTGGTGTTATAATTCAATGCAGATTCTAGGCCTTGAAGTGTGTGCTGAGACACTCATTGGTGATAACATGCGAAGAGGCATTTCTGGGGGACAAAGAAAGCGAGTAACAACAGGTAAAAAAATACACCATAATTTGAAAACCATCTCACTTTTTCATACATGGACATGTTAAAATAGCTCTTCTTTTGTATTACAAGATTATTTGGGTTGAGTTCAACTCCCATGCATGCAACAATTGTAGTCCAAGAAACAAATTACATAAATATCCAATTTCTAGTTTTGTAACATGTTATGTCTTAAGTCCACACGAAGTGTTCAAGATGTTGATAAGAATCGCAATGTGCATGGCATGTATATGTGTGTGTGTGTGTGTGTGTGTTTTGTTGGGTGTTTTGTGTGGTAGGTGAGATGCTTGTAGGACCTAGTGCGGCATTGTTCATGGACGAGATTTCAACAGGCTTGGATAGCTCAACCACATTCCAGATTATCAATTGCTTAAGTCAAATTGTGCATGTGCTTGAAGGCACCATCCTAGTGTCATTGTTGCAACCTGCCCCTGAAACTTTTCAGCTTTTTGACGACATCATTCTGCTATCAGAGGGTGTAGTTGTGTATCAAGGACCATGCAACAAGGTGGAGGAGTTCTTTGATAGTTGTGGGTTTAAATGCCCTCCCCGTAAAGGCATAGCAGATTTCTTGCAAGAGGTAACCTTAACGTTCATTATATACTAGAATCGTGTCAAAGTTATTAAATATGTACACATCCTTTTTCCAATTTTGCTGAGCCCCAAGTGTCTTCATCTTCCATTCATCTTGTTAGAACACTTGGGTCTTTTAAATAGAGCATGCAAGTCTCAGGATCTGAGGTATATTATCACACACAGGTGACATCTCAAAAGGACCAAAAGCAATATTGGGCAGATACTTCGAAACCATATTGTTATGTTTCTATTCATGAATTTGCAAATGCCTTCAATACTTTTCATGTAGGCGTCAAGTTGAAGGAGGAGCTAGGAGTTAAATTCCCAAGACACAAGAGTCACACCGCTGCTCTTGCACACTCTCATTACTCTGTTTCTATGAAAAAGCTTTTGCAAGCCAACTTTGCTAATCAGATTCTCCTAATGAAGCGCAACTCGACCTACTATGTCTTCAAATCAGGACAAGTGAGGATCTAATTCAATTCATGTCTTTCATGATCCTTTCAATTCAAAAGTTGGGTCAAAGTTCTCATGCAAGTTGGTTGTTGTTGTTGTTGTTGTTGTCATGTATCAAAAAATGAAAAGAAATCCTCAAATTTCCCAAGTTGTGATTGCAGATTGCATTGGTAGCTTTCATCTCCATGACTACTTTCATCCGCACAAGGCTACATCAAGAGACAATTAACGATGGGTTGTCTTACATGGGTTGTCTTTTCTTCACCATAACAGTTCTCATGTTCAATGGATTTGGGGAGCTTGCTTTAATCATCAACCGACTTCCCGTCTTTTTCAAGCAACGGGATCTCTTATTCTACCCAGCATGGACTTTCTCCTTACCCATATTTGTGTTGGGTGTTCCAATCACACTCTTTGAATGTGGCATCTGGGTGCTCATGACCTACTTTGTCACTGGCTATGCACCCGAAGCTCAAAGGTCTGTCACTTTCTTTACTCTTTCATGTTTTTTGGTCGAGTCTCATTGTGTGTAGAAACTGATTCTTGCTCCTGAAATTTTGTGCTGAATAATACATTGAATTTAAAATGTTTGTTTTTCGTTGTTATATATATTTGTTTGGGCAATCCAAGAGTGATTTGCTTCCACGTTCTCATTTCCTCTTCACTGGCATGATGAGCATGTATATGTATGTTATATATTTGCAGGTTTTTTAGACAATACCTTCTGCTTGTGTGTACACAACAGATGTCAGCTGCACTGTTCCGTGCAATTGCAGCTGTATGCCAAACAATGATCCTTGCCAACACAGTGGGTTTTATTGTGCTCTTAATCATCTTCATGCTGGGAGGTTTTGTGATCCCAAAGACGGACATCCAGAAATGGTGGATTTGGGCATACTGGATCTCTCCCCTCATGTATGCTGATAATGCTGCCTTTGTAAATGAGTTCAAGGCAGATCGTTGGGCAAAGGTAGGGTATCAAACTAATCCATTTTTCCCCATCAACCCAATTCCCTTTTGCACTCCATGATTCCACAACTGGGTAACAAGCCAGTCATGCATGGTCCCTGATTTTTGTTGTTTGAACGTTATTAGTATCGACACAAACGCAATCAACAAGTGAAAAATGGGCATCAGATCATAGTGATCTTATTATTTATTAGAGTTATCCTTAAAGTCACGCGATCAGGGGGCGACAACGGCCAGTTTCGGCATAATAGGGCATCAAACACGTAGCTGGAAATGAAAATTTTACAAAAGGAAATAACTGGGAGCCAAACTAGTTCTTCCACCAATTTTGGTGGTCAACTGCGTTTCATCCTGTGTTTCCTTTTTCCTGAGCGCCTGCACTGATGCTACATATTTTTTCACTGCTCCCACCTGTACAACTACTATAATTACTCTCGAACCTTGTGCATTAAATGCATTTCATACCCAGATTTAATAAAATTTCCTTACTTTGCGGATACCACTGAAAGAGGGGATAGGGAGCGAAAGCAGAGGAGGTAGGGGGTGAAACAGACGGTGACTTTTAGGATAATAATATTGTCACTTGAAAATAATGATAATCATGCTAGTTTGTGCTAACTGACTAACATAACTGTAGATCTGTTTCTGTAATACTGCAATTTGAAATTCATAGTAATGGTGGCATGTCGTGCTGAATGACTAATACGATTGATTGTGATTGGATATCATTTTAATGGCTAAGTCGGAAATTTGGGTTGTGTGATAATTTGGTGCACCATTGGAATGGATACTAACAGATCTGGCTGCAGATGTATGCAGGTAATGTGACATTAGGGGATGCAATTCTGATCTTTAGGGCAATCCATACCCAAAGCTATTGGTATTGGATCGGTGTTGGCGCACTGATTGGATTTGCAATCTTCTTCAATCTCGTGTTTACTGCTGCCCTTCACTACTTGAATAGTAAGTCTGCACTCACTCCCTTCAAAGAGTGATGTTTTTTTTGCCCATGAAAAAAACAAATGGCAGAAATGCTGAACACTTCATATTCAGCTTTAATTTCTCCAAATTCAATTTAATTCAATTCTTGCTTTGCAGAGTGAGAAAAGAAATAGGTGTTTTTTTTTTTTTTTTTGGGTTTTTTTCCTCCTCCTAAAATGGGTCATAAAACTGGGTTGGGGGACCAGCGAGGAACACACCCCAAGCAATAGTATCAGAGGAGACCTTGGAAGCAATGAGAAATTCAACTAAATCAGACAGTTTTGAAGGTCTGCATTGTGTTTCTTCTTTTGTGGGTAATTTTAGATGGTTTTTCTTTGGGGGGTGGGGAGAGGGGGCAAATTTATGAGCTTCTTGTTGCCATTCATTTGGTTTGCATCTTTTGTATGTTCATTCAACCAAGTCAAGGAGTTATGTGTATGTATGGGTTTGGGTGCAAATTCTTTGCAGGAGTTAATGTTCCCTCGATCCATAATCAGAGGGAATGGCAAGCATCGAATCCATACCCATTGAGCAAAAAAGAAAGAACATCAGTTTCCGAAACTCATGAAAACACACATCATCATTATCATGATACCGAAGAAGCTCTGAGTTTTGGGGACAGCTCGAAGCAGAAGCTACTGCAGCGGGGCATGATTCTCCCCTTTCAAAAGTTGTCAATCACTTTTGATGATATCACTTACTCTGTGGACGTGCCTCAAGTATATAGCAAACACTTTAATCTGTCTCTTTCTCTCTCTCTCTCTCTCTTCACTCATCGCCTCACAATCCTTCATACTTGCACAATTTCTTTTCTTTTTCATGTCCCTTGAAAAGTCAGCACCAAAGCACTGAGTACACAATAAAGTTACTTGTAAAGTGTACTCTGTTGGGCATGAGTTCGGGTGTCAATTTGGACCTCCACTTGTGATTTTCATGCCCAGTCAGAAATTATCCATGTAGTTTAGCCAAAGTGAGCACCAAATTGGTGGAGCACTTGGGGGTGTTTTCCATTAGATATATGTCTGATGTTAGTAGTTCACTTGACTCAGTTTTTTTATTTCCTCTGGCATGTTATTGTTTTAAAACTTTTGTTCACAAACTTGGGTGCTCAGAAAAGCTAAGTAAAATTGCATCCTAATTTAATAGAGATATCCGCAAAGTCAGGAAAAGACAGCACCAGTACCATAAGTTTGGTCATAAACAAGGTGAGATTCAAAAAAACCTGCCAAATAGTACACTAGCATTCAAGGGGTGGGAGGGGGGAAACTCAGAGAACCATCAATTTTGATGGTTTACTGAGTTTCACCCTCTTTCTTTTGTCCTGAGCGCCTCCACTGATGCTACGTATGTTTTCACTGCTCCTACCTGTACGGTTACAAAAATTCCTCTGGAACCTTGTCCATTAAATGCTGCATTTCATACTGAGATTTAATAAAATTTCCTTACTTTACGGATACCACTAAAAGAAGTGTTAGGGGGTGGAAGGAGGCCCAAAGACAGGGTGAATTTGTGGATTTTCTCTAATGTTTCTGTTTCTGCAGGCAATGAAAACGGAGAAGGTAGAAGTGCAGAGATTACAGCTGCTGAGCAATGTGAGTGGAACATTCCGGCCTGGCATCTTGACTGCTTTGGTTGGTGTAAGTGGAGCTGGGAAAACAACGCTGATGGATGTTCTTGCTGGCCGCAAAACGGGCGGTCACATCGCTGGTGATATCCGCATCTCTGGATATCCAAAGTCTCAGAAAACTTTTGCTCGGATTTGTGGGTATTGTGAGCAAAATGATATTCATTCCCCGCAGGTTACGGTTATGGAATCCCTTGTGTATTCAGCCTGGCTTCGACTGGCTGCAGAGATTGACTCTACACAAAGGATGGTACAAGCTCTTGGTATCATCATGGAATAAAATCCCAGTCATGTTTTTACTTACAGATACCAAAAAAAAAAAAGTTTGCTATTGTTGACCACAAATTTGGGTTTTATGATGATCACTTTTTACCAGTTCCCTCGGCCAACTCCATCATCACTACTTTCATGTTGATCCAAATACTTACAGCATCTGCAACTGTGCTCAGTATGTGACCCTGCAAAAAAGTTTCTCACATCTGACTTTTAGTTTTTTTCCAACCCCACCCATACAACTAAAACTGGGACTGCAAATAGGTGGGAGACTACTAGTAGCAACTTACCAGGATCAATCAAACTATCTAGCCAATCAACAGCAGGTGTTAGAGCTTGCTGTGTCTTTTACAAATTACCTCAGCAAATTGTGCAAAAATGTTGGGCCAAAACCATTTAATTTGCTGAGCCAAACCCACATAATTTGACGTTTCTTCATCCAATTCTAATTTGCAGAGTCGCGAGTTGATCCTGGATCCTCATTTGGCATAGCACTCTTTTTTGCTTGCACTGCAGAAATTCGTGGAAGAAGTGATGGAACTGGTGGAGCTGGTACCGTTGCGAAATGCACTAGTGGGATTGCCTGGTCAGAGTGGGTTGTCAACAGAGCAAAGGAAAAGGTTAACCATTGCAGTGGAGCTGGTGGCCAACCCATCCATTATCTTCATGGATGAGCCAACTAGTGGGTTGGATGCACGAGCAGCTGCCATTGTGATGCGCACTGTGCGAAACACTGTTAATACTGGTCGCACCGTCGTTTGCACCATCCATCAACCTAGCATTGAAATCTTTGAAGCTTTTGATGAGGTTCAACCAGCTCCACCCATAATACCCTCTATTTGGGCCTATGGCATTGTTTATCACATTCAAGCACTGTTTTCTCTTTGGGCAAATTTTTGCATTGTGATGACAACAAAAAGCTTTGGGGGAAAAAAAAAAAAACTGTAAATTTGAAAAAAATTGCCAAACTCTCAAAACCATAAAATTAAATTATTATTTATAAATTTTTTAATATTCAATTTCTAATTTTTAATTTTTTTTAATTTTTTAAAAACCCTACATTTAGCATGTTGTGATATCATCTTTACTCCACCCTTGTTTTATTTGCAAGAATGTGGAAATTCTGTGGATCTAGTTAAATTGAAGATTTCAGCCTGTTTGGGTTGTTAACAGCCTCTCAACTCAAGTGAACATTTGTAGTAGGTTACAAACATAGTACCTTGGCCACTTTGACACATGTTTGTCGAATAATTAATTAATTAATTAATTATGAAGATACCATTTTGACTAAAAACTAATATATTCTTCAATATTCCATCAGATCCTTTATTTCCCTTCAGAAAAAAAATTCTGAAAATATTTTATTTTATTTTTTCAATATTTCTGAAAACAATATAATTAGTGTCCAAACTATCAGGCCCAGGGGCATTTATTTAATACAACAATCATGGTTCGGGTGTGATAGCTGCTGCTAATGAAGCGAGGGGGTCAGGTTATTTACATGGGACCTTTGGGTCATCACTCACAATTGCTGATTGAATATTTTGAGGTAGTGAATTCAACTTTTTCAAGCATGGGGAGGAGGGGGAAAAAAAATTCCAATTTTTTAAAAAAAAATTGAAGCAAAAATTGGCCCTTTAATAAATACAAGGAACTGATCTTGATTTTTTCTTAAATTAAAAAAATTGGGTTGATTTTAAATTTGTAGGCAGTACCCGGAGTGACAAAGATCAAAGAAGGTTATAATCCAGCAACATGGGTACTTGAGGTCAGTTCCATTACAATGGAGCAGCAAATTGGTGTTGATTTTGCACAAGTATACAAGAGCTCATCACTTTACCAGTAAGGTTCTTTATACATGAAAGAGAAACCCAAAACCCATAAATTTTAAATTTTAAATTTTTTTTTTTTAAAAATTTAAACAAAACCTGTCTGCTTAAACCCTAAACTAACCCTAAACCAGCCCTAAACACCTAACCTCATAATTCAAAATAGTGTAGGAAAAAAAAAAAAATTAGTTATCTTTTTTATTTTCTTTCTTTTTTTAAAATATAATTTTCATTCCCTGGGAAACTTTATATACCATCATAGTACCTTGGCAGCTTCCACACTAATTATATTATTTTTAGAAATGTTGAAATTTACACACACACACACACACACAAACACAAACACAGAGACAGAATTTAAAAAACAAAAAACTTGTGAAGGAAAATTCAAGAATCTTTTGGAGGGAGAGTTGGGAATATTCCATTTTTGACATAAAATTTTCAAAATTAATTAATAAGTTAATTAATTAATAATAATTTAATTAATTAATAAATTAATAAGTTAATCAATTAATTAATTAATAAGTTAATCAATTAATTAATTAATAAGTTAATTAATTAATTATTCCACAGACATGTGTTGAAGCTGCCCATGTGCTACTACTACTAGTAGTAGCTACCTCAATATTCATTCCATTGTTAGGTTGCTCACTCGCAAGCACGCACTCACTTGCGAGCATGCACTCACTACTACACTAATCCAACATTGAATTGGGCATGAATGCAAAAAATGATGATACAGAAGAAACAAGGCTTTGGTAAAGGAGCTGAGTGTGCCTCGTCCAAACTCAAAGGACTTGTTTTTCCCGAGAATGTATTCACAATCGACGCTTTCCCAATTCACTTCATGTCTATGGAAGCAGCATTTGACTTATTGGCGTAGCCCGGGCTACAATCTAGTGCGCATCGTCTTTACGCTTGCAACTGCGATCATCTTTGGTAGCGTCTTTTGGAAAGTTGGATCCAAGAGGTAAGCACTTGTTTTATGGGACTTGTAATATAATTATCATTATTATTATTATTATTATTATTTTGTATTGTTATTTATTTTTACATTGCATCCATTAAAAAGAATGAATGAATAAAAATTTGTGAGTTAAAAATAATGCATTAAAATTCTTCAATTACATCAAAGAATGAATAATATTTAATATTTTTTACATGTGACCTATAAAGATTTTTTTATTTTTTACATGTGACCGTAAGTTTTTTTTTTTTTTTTTAATTTCTTTTTTTTTCCCCGGTTGACATTGTAGAGACACATCATCAAACATTTTAACTTGCTTGGGCGCGATGTATAGCGCGACAACATTCATTGCATCTAATAGTTGTGGTACAGTTCAACCGGTGGTGAGCATCGAGCGCACCGTGTTTTATAGAGAAATGGCAGCTGGGATGTACTCACCTTTGCCCTATGCTTTTGCCCAGGCAAGCATATTATGATTTTACTTACTTACATATGCCCTTTTGATTGAGCATGTGAAATTATATTCAATTTGTTGGCAAGGATATTATTGTGTTTAGATTCATTATAGAGTATAGTAGCTTAAGGGATTTTTATAGGCCCCTACTAGGTAATAATAATAATAGGTCTATTTTTATATGAGGATTTTTGAAAGATGATATTTTGGCTTGTGTTGAAACTTGAGATTAGTTATAATAGAGTTCTAATATCTTGAAGGATTTTGGTTTCTTTTAGAGGATTTTTTGAAGATTATATTTTGGCATGGTGAAATATTTGAGCTTTCATAATTCTTCTTTTGCCTTAAGATGATACTTTTTTAATGTAAATGGCAAGGTCATAGTGTGACACACCCCTTGTTTTGTGGAGGAGGAAGTTTTTCAATTGCCCAGAAGTTTTTTGTGTTTTTGGTGTTTTTGGGGAGTAAAAATTTGCTTCTTCATTGTTGTTCTAAGTTTTGCTTATGGGTTTTGTTTTGTTCTTTAAATTTGCTTATCATCATCGGTGTTGTTCTAAACCTTTTTTTTGGGACTAAAACAGGTCGTGATTGAAATCCCTTATGTTTTTGTCCAAACGCTCGTTTATACGCTCATCACATATGCCATGTTGTTCTTTGAATGGACAGCAACCAAGTTTTTGTGGTATTTCTATTGTGTCTTCTGTTTGATCATCGGATTCGCTTACTATGGGATGATGATGGTCACCCTTACGGCCAATGAACAACTCGCAACCATTGCTGCAACTTTCTTCTATTCTGTCTTCAACCTCTACGCCGGGTTCATGATTCCATTACCAGTAGGTACCTTGCTACTAACCCATGATCAAGGGCTTTTTTTTTTTTTTTTTTTTTT
>Ga0116227_10012102_pt1 | contig 14217 bp, 4 predicted proteins | sample S1TSphgellanicum_FD_89693 | JGI IMG/M metagenome (GOLD analysis project Ga0116227, IMG submission 89693) | Host-associated microbial communities from peat moss isolated from Minnesota, USA - S1T2_Fb - Sphagnum magellanicum MG | ecosystem: Host-associated > Plants > Peat moss > Unclassified... | reverse complement strand
TTAAGGAGAAAAAAAAAAAAAAAAAAAAAAAAAGTAATGCCAATCAATGAGATTGTCGAAATTGGTGCATTGAATTGTTTTCAAAAGTTGCCTTAACGAACTAGTAGTACTTACATGCAAGATATTCAAGTGGCATGCAAATTGCAAGGAACCTTTAACAAGAATTTAGAATTTTTAGCCATAATTTTAGCTATATATTCTACTCAAAGGTGCTCCCTCATATTCAGTGGTTTTTTTTTTTTTCCTAATTTGTGATGGAGGTGGGTGGGCAATCATCCACAAGAGGACTTAGCCAAATTTGGCTACATGTTACAAAGGAGAATAGAAAAGTTTAGGAATCATCTTATAGTTTGGCAGCATGCTGGAAATTTAAATACAAAAGTAAAACAAAATTTAAACATCTTTCTATATTTGTGGTTACATTGTTGAACCATGTATAGAAATCTGGTGATTGTTCTTAGATTTGGGTTGAATTATTGCTATTAAAAATCTGAAGAATTGCTTGATTTTAGCACTTTCAATTTTTAACATTTCTTTTTTTTTGGGTTAAATGTAGCCAAGAAAGAAAGAAAATAAAAAGGCTAAAGGTTATGCCAGAATCTTAGTAGAAAATATATTATATATATTCAGCATCAAGAGTGCTGAACCTGTTAAGCTAGCCTAATAGAGCTTTACTTGTGCTGTTTGTTGGCCTTGCCTACCAAGACAAGGATATTGTGTTTAGATTCATTATAGAGTTTAGTAGCTTAAGCAATAATAGGTCTATTTTTTTGTTATATGAGGATTTTTGAAAGATGATATCTTGGCTTGTGTTGAAACTTGAGATTAGTTATAAGAGTTAAAATATCTTGAAGGATTTTGGTTTCTTTTAGAGGATTTTTTGAAGATTATATTTTTACATGGCAAAATATTTGAGTTTCCATAATTCTTCTTTTGCTCTAAGATACTTTTTAAATGTAGATGGCAAGGCCACATGGTTTGGTCCTAATATTGTGAAGTGGCAGGAAAATGTGATGGGCTAGAGGGAGGAAAACAATACTCTAGCCTGACCATTGTTGCTCTACAAGGAACTTTCAATGGATGGGTTGTGGATGAACATGATGAATGCCCTTCAGTTTGGCTTCTGCCTTCCAATTTGGGTTTTTGGGGTTTAACTGATTGCTCCACAATTTTAAAAAGCCATTGGGAGCCCAACTTTTGTTCCCATTTGTGGACCCCCAAAATTGGGTTCCTTAATATGACATTCTTTCTTCATGTCTTTTTTGGATTTTCAAAAGTGTCTCACTGATTCCCCTTTCTCTTACAAAAGTTTCTTTTTTTTTTCTTTTTAAAATGTCAGAAATTCTCCCCCCCCCCCCCAATTATTTGTTTGGAAGCATTACGATTATGTCTATGCGATGAATCCATGCCAAACTTTATAAAAGAAAAAGCACCAATCCAAATGGGAATGGGGAGGAAAAAAAGAAAATACTAAAATACAATAAACCCTCTTTATAATTACATCCATTTTAGTCACATTCTTGTTTGTGTCACACATTTCTTGGTAACCATCTATTTTAATAAGAAACACCATTCGTTTGAATCTCTATCACATTCGTTAATAGCACAAAACATTTGTAAAGTTTTTTTAGTAAATGTGATTATAATGAAAAGAAATTTAGACAAATATTAAAGTTTTGTAAATTGTAATTCTCTCTGGCAATGTTACTGTTGCTATGTATTCAAGTTGTGCAAACTAACAATAATGAATCCAATTGAAGAGGAAAGAAGGAGACAACTTTTTATTGTAAACAAGCAAAATATATGTGAACTTGTTATGAAAACAAAAAAATCTAATTAAAAAAATTTAGTTCTTAAGATACACAAGGAGCTGAAACTCAATGTAGATCGTCACATTAAAACATGCAAAAATCATAACCTTTTTCAAGTCTAATAATGCATAATAAAACTTAAAATAAACCATGTAAGAAACTTAAACAATTGTTGACACCTTTATTCCAGCATATAAAGGCTATTTTGCAAGGTTTTTTTAGCCTATAATCACAATCTTGTAAGGGCTTGTATGGAATGTGACTATACACATTTAAATCACAATTCATTAGTGTCACAAACAAAGTGGTCACCAAGGGTGTGATTATAAAAGGGGTTTACTGTACTAACATCCAAAAGCAAACAACGATCACCCACCAAAAACCAACCTATGTCCTAAACCTCTCACTAGTTTCCTAAAGGGCAATTGGGCAAGGGCGACAAACTTGAAAAAACATTAAGCTTAGAAAAGGCCTCCCTAGCAACAATAGCTTATTTCAACACGCAAGCAACTTAAATTCTTACAAAAGTCATTGACACCTTTTGTTTATAAAATGTGCTCAAAATTAATTAAAAAATAACCCCATATGCCTTGAGTGAGGTCCTTTAACTGACCATGCCACATTAACACATCAATGAAAAAAAATCATTGGCTTATTCATATAAATGTTTAAATACCTTTATGATGAAAAGGAGAAACACATTTTCAAGGTATCAATCATGGTAAAGCTGATCTTTTGCATGCATAACAATCATCATGGTCATCTCCCAAGAAATGGTTGCTTGCAAAGCTAAATTCACTTAAATGAAATTTGCAATGATAACATCAACCAAAGTGCAAACCCATTTGTGAATAACACAATATCAACCCATTAACACAAAGATTAACGGAAGGAGACAAAATAACATGTGTATGGTCACATAAAACCTAACATCTATGACAATGGAAGCAAAGACAGACATTTTGAACATCTCAAGATGTAATGTGTCCCCTTCATTGAAATACTAAAAAATGTGTGTCCCCATCAAGTCCACAAGCTATGGGTTAAGCTGAAAACTATTACAAAGGGGGAGACCAACTTAGTGCACATTGGTACTAAGAAAATGTTTGATCCATACAAAATGATGGGATGTTTAAGCAATTAAACAATCAAGTATGTGAACTAAGACTAATGCAAAATCTTGAGTGAACTTGAAGAGGACCAAAAGTCATGTCAAAAATGATATTGAAAAAAGAATGTTTGTCCAACCATTCTAAAATGTTCTTTTAAAAACAATATGTTCCATTTGTGAAAACTACTTAAAGGGAAGAATGTCGGTTTGCATTATAATGCCCGATGAAAGTTTCGTGTCAACTAAAATGGAAGTAGGCAACTATATATACTAATGAAACAACATGTTTTATTGTTTTATTGGTCCTATACACTATTGTCAACAATTAAGGTGAAATTTGTCTAGGGATGTTCACTAATGTGGCAACATTGTGAGATTTTAATAATATATATTTTAAAAACTAAGTTCCATGACTTTTTTTTATTATGCTCCTTAATGATCTCCCCTCCAATGTTGTTCCCTAGTTTTTTCTTCTTTTCTTGGCTATAAGGTTTGGTTCCTATACCTTTTCCAATTCCTTAGAAAAACACATTGTAATTTGTAATAGAATGGGCAAAAAGTTTTTGGAACCAAACTTGGTTCATATAATTTATAGAATTTCATTAAATCAAAAGTTGATCCTTTTGGCTTAGTGGTTAATCCCAACTTGCAACCTTTTTTAATTCGCAAAATTTCACCAAAAAACGAAGTTTAACATTTAAATTTTAAAAATAGGCATTTTTAGGGTTTGAATCACCATAAATGAGGAAAAAAAAATTCTTGTTTTTTAATTTGATTTTTAGAATGTCATGTTTTTAATTAGATTTTCAATCTATAGCCAAAATATGAAAGCATGATTAAAATTTCATATTTCATATTTGGTTTATAGCTAGATTTGGGTAACTCTTTGTAAGGATGACTATCGTTTTTTCTACATCTTCCAATTATGGATGATCACCACTTTGGCTGAATAAAAAAAATTCCTAAGAAAAACACTTGCACCCCAAGCCACCAAGTATACAATAGGTTATAGAAATTCCCCTTGAGCTTTCTATATTAAGGACCTTTTTCTTATAGACAAGCTCTAGTAGGCACATGGACCTTTAATTAAATATACTCATGGTAGTAGTAGGTACCCATTCTTCTTCATTCATATTCATTTTTAGAGGTTCCCATTGGCTCCTTCATCATCATGATTCACCACATCACTACTACAATAACAATGCACATTGAACAAGTGTACAATGAATGGGTGTTTTTTTCATTCATAGTAAATCATTGTTTTGTACATGCACTTGTGGTTCCATGTTTTTTCCCTTGTCAATTGTGAATGTGAGAATAAGGGATGAATAGCATTCAACAATTGGTTGGAGGAATCAAACTCATCCATCTATGTGAACAATAACAAAGTGATTTAAAAATATGCTACTAAATTGCAATGAATTTAAGCCCTCCTCCCTTGCTTGAAAAAAGACCAACTCCAAAGACAAATATATATATATTTATTATATAAATTGCATTGCACCCATCCTCCTAGCTATAATTTAATTAAATATAAATAGGTTCCTTATAGTTCATTATGAGAATGTACTCATAATATATTTTATATATATCTTTAATATATTTTAAATGAAGTATTCTTTTAATATTTCAATATTTCATAACAAACCAAAAAGTACCCTTTTGTTTCATGTGTTTCATAAAATATACGAAGAATGGCCTCACAAGGCATCCATCCATTGCAATGGATACTCATATGCATCCACATTGTCCACTCCATTAACTCCAATGTGGTTAGTTGTGGATGAAATCTTGAAGGTTGTTGGTGTTATATTTTATGTTGTGGAGAAAGCGCTTACCCATAAAGCCAAATTATGGCAAAGTTCAAACATGTTCAAGGAAAAAATGAAGGTTTTAAGTCTAGATTGGAGATTAATTTCTACCATCCCCTTCAAAATGTTATCACTATTGTGTTAGATGGCACTAACCTTAGCCTCAAAAGGAGGTTTGATTTTCTTGATTACATGAAATTTAAATCAAAACCTATTAAAAATCCATCCCAACCCAATAATCAATCAATTGTGTTTCAAGCATAGCTTATATTATCATTTTTCAAACATAATGATAATAATTAGCATCTCATGCTAATGTGATTTCCACACAATTATAATCAATAGAACTTTGTATACTCAATTGTTCCATTTTCCCCAAGTCCCATATTTATTTCAACATTGGCCATTGCTTTGGTCATTGCTCAATAAAGATGTGGAGCCTCATGGAAATGCATTTATATCATATTGAATATTGAATGACTTTTTGGCCAAGGAACAAAATTGAACAAAATTGGGTCTCCAAAATTGTTTCCAACACTAAATGTGGTTTTTGTGTAAAATGGATGAATATACAAGTAGATTTGTATTTCATAACTTGGTCTTGGAGCATGTTAAAAAAAAAATCTGGATAAATGGAGGTGAAAGACTATTTTGCTTGCCATGAACTCCAATTTACTAGAAGGAAACTGGATGTAAACAAAAGATGTAGGTGTCTGAGTGTGATAAAGATTTCAAAATGAACATCACTTGCTAATGGAACTTTTGTAAATCTAGATGTGTCTTTTTTTAAAGGCAAGCTAGTAACTCAATATGGGGCAAAATTGTATAACACTACACCAAAACATAATTTAAGACAATTTGTAACTAGTGTCCAAACTTAATCATGTAATCATATGTGAACACTAGTCATAAACATTCATATGATTATAATCATAAATATTAATACAATTATGACTACATGAGTATTGATCATACTAAAAGACATGACACATGTCATAATTTAAACCATTCTAGATTAACTTATGTAAGCCAACTTAATATAGTAACATAGTTAGATTTAAGATAACTTAGGTAGTAAAAGAAAAACTTAGATCAGACTAGGTTTGAGTATATTAGCTTAGGTTAACCTATGTTCACTTAGATAAACCTATATGAGCCTAAATCAACCTAGGTTTAACTAAATTTAACTATGTTTCACCTTAATCAACCTAAATTTAGCCTTGATTAACTTAAAGTTTTGCTAAGTTTTTCTTTGGTTAGCCTAAATTAAACCTTTAGGTTTTGCTAAAGTTTAACCTAGATTAGTTGAAATTTAACTTAACTTTATTTTTGGATAGTTTACATTAATTTAAATTTATCCTTTATTTTTCCTAAGTTAGCATAAATTAAACCTAGGTTAAATCAAGGATTAACTTACATTAAACAAAAGTTTAACCAAGGTTAGCCTTGTTTTGCCTTCATTTGTTTAAGTGAAACCTAGGTTTAACAAAGCTTAAAGCTACATTTAACCAAGGTTTAAGCAATTTTTAGTCAATTTAACGAAGGTTAAACCAATTATGCCACTTGACCAATTTAACTATTTAATTATGGTTTAGTCAATTTATCCATGTAACCAAATTAACCAAGGTTTATTTGAGGTTTAACCAATTTAACCATTTAACCATGGTTTAACCCATTTAGCCATCTAACCAATTTAACCATTTAACCAATGTTTAATCAAATTAACCATCTAACCATGGTTTGACCCACTTAGCCATGTAACCAAATTAACTAAGGTTTAATTGTGTTGTAACCAATTTAGCAAAGGTGTAGCTAATTTAACCACTCAACCATAATTTAGGTAATTTAATTGTAATTAATTTAACCAAAGTTTAACCAAGGTTTATCTGAATTCTAATCAATTTAATCAAAATTTAGCAAATGTAGCCAATTTAACAAACGTTTAGTCTGATAAAAAAATGGATTTTTTTGCTCCTTTGGGATTATTTGATATTTAATGGTACATGTGGTTGAAATGTAATTAAAATTAACTTACATTTAACCAAGGTTAATTGAAATTAATTGAGGTTTAACCTATGATTTAATTTAGATTTAACCAACATTAGCCTAATTCTAGCCTTTGATTTAGCATAAGCTAAGCCAACATCAACCTAGGCTAATGTTTAACATATGTTTAACTTAAGTTAACCTAGACTTAACTTAGATTTAGCCAACATTAGCTTAGTTCTAACTTTTGATTTAACTTAATTTTATCCGATATTATTTTAAGTTTAGCCTAGGTTGATGTTTAACATAAGTTAAATTTAAATTAACATAGGTTTAACCAACATTAACTTAGGTTTAACTTCGGTCAATGTTTGGCCAATAATTAACAATTAATATGAATTAATCAATCCAATTTAAACAATTAGTGCATTAGTTCAATCAATCAATCAATTAATTAACTAAATAAATGTCTAAATTAGATTGATTAATGAAAATACTTACTTCAAATAATTAATTATCAATAAAAAAATCAGAATAATTAATTATTTGATAACTTGATGTCTTCTACCGAAATTCATATGTAATATTTAATCTTTAACAATGAATTATTTTTCAATAATCTATTCCCTAATAAATATTGGTTAATAAAAAATTATTTATTTATTATGAACTGATTAATTAGGACGAATAATTAACTGTTAATCTGAATTTAGATAACTCGTCAATTAATTAATTCCAATAAATAATTATCTGAATTGAATATCTGAAACTTAATTATTTAAATTCATTAATTAGTCAATTATTTGGATTAGAATAATTAATTCAGATAACCAGCTCAAATAATCAATTCAAATAATTAATTATAAGATAATCCAAATTATTAATTATTTGAATTGGACTGATTAATTAAAAAACTAATTCATATTCGTATTTTAGGTAATTAATTCACATATATAATTATTAGATAATTACCTATTGAGTTGTACAATTTACAAGATTAAAAATGAACACATAAAATGTGGATTTTTTTTTCTAGTTACAACCCAATTTGCAACTAATGTGTAATTAAAAAATTGAACCCATATGTTTTGTCATTGAATTTCATCACACGAACTATATAAAAAAGATGTCTTTTTTTGTGTGTTCACATTAAAATACATGCATCAATTTAGGATGAATTCAAAAAAATTTAACCCTAAAAACAAAACATAATATAAAATAAAAATATTTACATGGTTATTTTTTTAACTTACCTACCTTCTTACCTACTTGTCTACCTTTGGTAGGTAAGTACATATGTAGTGTAGGTAGGTAGGTATGTAACTTAGGTATGTAGGTATGTTTTACTTACTTAGTTTTACTGATTTTTACTTGCATATTTAAATAGGTAGGTATAAGACCTACGTACCTACCTATTCCTATGTATCAACCTTTTTAGCTACTTAAACTACACCATGTATCACAATCTAAAACCATATAAAATGAACAATCATAATGGATGGTGAAAATAAATATTTACAAAAGAAAAAAAAATTCACCCCAAAATCCTCATAATGACACATGTCAAATTTGGATGGATCAATGAAAAATAATGTCAACATGATGTGACCATTATAGTTGCAAACTAATTACATTAGAATTGCACATTATTGTTCCTATGTATTTGTAATTGAATTGCACGAGTTGTATATGTATACGATTTCACATACGATGCAACAAACTCATGCAACTTGTTTGATAACATTCATGTTCATAGAAATATGTTAAATTGCAATGAGTTGCAAATGGTCATTATAACTCAAAAACCAAATTGCACAGCTAATTGTAAATCACCCCATTTTTTCATATGTTTATGTTTTCCAATCCCCTATTTTTCTATAATATTTAGTTTTCAACATTTTCAATAATGGTTATGGCAAATCCATTTTCTATTAGCAATGATCATTTTGTTAACCTTATTGGTTGATTTCACTTTTCAAAAAAATCTGATAAAATGTTTTAAATATCAAATGTTCATGTGTGAAATGTTAATAGCATAATCAATTGTCAATATTTTCTTAACAATACACCATATAGTTGTATGAATGCTCTGATTTATCCATTGTTTACCCACTTATACCCACATTATAAACTTAATGTATATATGATGAAATATTTATGCCTACCCTTGTGTAGGGGTAATTGTTTATAATTTACCTTTATATGTGTTAGGATGTATGATTTTTTGCAAAGCTTAATACCCATACTCTTACTTGGTTTGGAAATGTTATGAAACTTACATATTATGGTGAACATTGCACATATATACCTATATATATTTACATTATTAATATATTAAAATTGATACGCTTGCCCAACTTAGGATTAGACAACTTTTGTTTTTCAAGGTCCATGGAATACATAACAGGTTACGAGTTTTGGTGTTTTATTTGAATATTGTAGTACATGGGCAACTTCATCATAAATAAATTTATTTTTTATTTTGTCGAAGTATTTGAAAAAAATTAAACCTTGCTGTCAAAAATTTCAAAAATTTAGATTGCAAGAATTGAACCTTAGCCTAGTACAAATAAGCACCTTAATTGTGAACACACTGATCATAAGGACAATAACTAGAGAACTTTGAAGTTGAGTTAAAATTGAATATTTAAATTCCTTGTATATTGAAAAGTCCAAATTTAAAAAACCACATTTTGAATATTAAATTTAAAAATAAATAAATAATTCAGCACTTGTGTGTTGAACTTGCCCATGCACTACAATGTTATTTTTTTGGTTTTTTCTTAAGTAGGATGAGTGATAATCTAACGATTTCACTTTTGGTTTTGTTGGTTCCATTAGTTATGATGAACACAATACTAATGTGAATCAATAATGGGGAACTCTGATTGCATTATGGAATATATAATAAACCTTTGTGATGTAGTCATAATCATATCAAGAGTCACATTAAGTGCAACCAATATTTGGTTTTCCATGTTTTAGTGTTAAATATACATTAATGTTACAAGTTTTTTAATGTGTTCACATAAAAAATGTTTTTAATAAATTATGAAAAAATGTAAAACAATTTGGAATGAATTGATCCAATTCTTATAATTCACTCTACTTTTTTAGCACTTAAAAGCAACTCCAGTGACGCTAGGTATGTGAAATGCATAGTAAAATTGGACCAAGAAAATCCAACTTGTGTCAGTTTGGCTCAGGAAAATGGTTTTGGCTCAACATTATTGCTCAGGTTGCCGTGGCTGGTAAAAAGCACAACAGCCTTGTGCACTTGTAAAAAAGAGTGTAATAAATGGCTTGAGTGACCCAGCACCCATCAATGCACCATCCAAAAAATCCCAACCCCAAGACAAGGTTTTGGGGAGTTTTTTGGATGAGATGAAGCCCAACCCCAAGATAGGGTTCTGGGTTCATAGTTTTTTTTTTTCTCATAAACCTTAACCTTTCACGGTTAGGCTTTTTTTTCTTCCCCCACCCCCTCCCTACCTACCTCCTACTTTTCCCTTCATTCCTCTTTCTCCTCCCTTTTTCCCAGTCATAATTTCTTCTTTTTTCTTTGGTTTTCCTTGTTCTTTCTTTGTTTCTTGTTTCTACTTTCTGTTTTGTGTAGCTTTGTTTAAGGTCTTCATGATCTCTTTGTTTTTTTTTTCTCTTTTTTTGTTTTTTTAATTTTGTGTCTTTATTTGAGATTTTTGTGGTCTTTTTATTCTTCTTTCAGTTTTTTTTCTTTTTTTGGTCTTTATGTGTGTGTCTTGAGTTGTGTGTGTGTGGAGCTATGGAAGAGGAGGACATGAGCTACAAAAAAGGGAGGAGAGAGACAAAGAGGAAGAGCAACATGACGAGTAATTAGAAGAGGTAGTTTTTTTGCAGTCTAGCTCCTGCAAACCAATAATGGTAGTAGAGGTTTGTTGCCATTGCCATGAGCTTTGGATTGCAATAAAGGTTTGTTGCCTTCACCAAGATTTTCTTAGTCATGTTTAAATTTTTAAAAAATTTTTTTTTATCTTATTTCTTTTTGTTTTCAGTTTTGTTTTCCTTGTTTTCTTGTTGGTTTTTGTAATACGTTTTTTTTGCATTTCAATTTTTTTTTATTATTTTTTCTTTTTTTCTGTTTTTCCTGTCTTTTATATTTTATTATCAGTAATTTTTAAATTCTGGTTTTATATTTCTTTTTAAATTTCTTGTACCTTTTTAAAAAAATTATTTCTATCTTGTTCATTTTTTAAAAAAAATTTCTGGTTTTTTTGTTAGTTTTCTTAGTACTGGTTTTTTGGGGTTTCAAAATTTCTGTTTTCTTGGTTTTTTCTTGGATTGTTTCCTTTTTTTTTCTGTTTTTTTTTTTTTTTTAAAAAAATTTTTTTTTTTTTTTGTTTTTTTTTTGGTTTTTTTCTTTTTTTTTTTTTTTTTTTTTTTTACTTAAAAAAATAGTTCTATATTTCTGGTTTTATTTATCGTTTTAAAAAATTCTTTAATTAAAAAAATAATTCTATCTTGTTTGGTTTTTTTTTGTTGGTTTTCTTTTTAAAAAATTGGAGTTAAAAAAATCTGTTTTCTTGGATTTTTTCTGGAAAATTTCCCCCTTTTTTTCTTGATTTTTTCTTTTTATACTTCTTGAAAATTTTGGTTCTATATTTCTTGTTTTATTTTTGTCTTATATTTCTCTCTTGTTTCTTTTTTCTTGTTATTGGAAATGGGATTTTACATAAATTTTTGGGGGTTTGAATTTTTTTGTTTTTCTAGTTTTTTGTTTTTTGTTTTTTTCAAAATTTGTTGTTTTTTATTCTCTTTTTCTTTTTTGTTTTATGTTTTTTGTAACTTTTGAAAATCTTATTTCTCTTTATTTTTTCTTGCTGGTTTTCTTTTTTCCCTTCTTTTGGCTTTTTCAATATTTTTTAAAGGGTTTTTAATTTTAATTGTTCTTTTTGTTTCTATTTTTTGTGTGTGTGGGAAAAGGTAAACTCCTTCTTTGTGTGTTGGGCAATTGTTTGAACAAAGACCCATGCCACATGCAAGTGGGATCATTTGTGAAATGATGGAGTATGAATAAAATCAACACCAATGCCTACATTGGTAAGAGTCGTTTCTTTCAATGTGCAGACTCTATTAGGCATTCCAGCATGGGGTGTGTGGGGTATCCTCCCCATGTAATGACCAAATTAAAGAAGGATGAGAATCTTGCTAGTTTAATTTGGGCTAATAAGGTTTTTTATGCAAAGGGCCTTAAAGATGTTTGGCATAGCCAAAATTGGACAATATCTTCATCCAAAAAGGAACATGGAAAAAAGATCATTTGACTTGTGAATCAGCATGAATTGGAGATGATTAATGGTTGGTAAGTTCCATCACATTCAATTTTCAGTTCAAAAACTTGCATTGTGTTTCAAACATGTGTTCCAAATTTATACTCATTGGTTTGTGTGTATGTTCACTTTCGGATTCGAAGTACCACCAAGGATGCTTTCATAGTTGATTTGGTGAAAATAATTTTGGTAAATTGGTAATTGTGCACCTGATAATATGTTCAATTTGCACAAAATGTAGTGGCACATTATTAAAGTCTAAATGGATTATCATTGAAATCTATTAATAAGAGTTTTAATGATAGCGAGGGTGAGAACAATTAACTTGACATTCCATTTTTGGATTAATACACATTTTGTACCATGCGTACGACATCCATGAATTTTCCATGTCACATTTTTGTAGATTAATTTAGCCTCCATGGATATAACCCATTGGCATTGGAAATATATGTATGTAAAGATATCTACTTATAAAAGTTTTGAATTTTATTTGTATAGAAACAAGGTTATTAAGATCTATATATAATGTATGTGCATCTTACATTGAACAAAAAATTGATTGGGTGTATTGCTAATACATGAGGATATTGCAATTGTAGTCTAAACATTTGTGGAAGTTGCATTAAAACCTAAAGGCATGATTTTGTGCAATACCTTCATTGTAAAAACAATCCCTTATTTCATGATTAGAATTTTGGGATAGTTTATAGTTTATATATGCATGATGAAGGTATTGCATTTACACTTTTACAATACCCTCATGACAAGACAAAACATATTCATTTCATCAACTTAATATACCCATAACAATATTGCATAGGCTTTTATCATTTTTTGGTCCATGCAATACCTTAAACTTAACCTTAATACACCCAAAATAACCCCAATAAGAATAGGGTAAACCAAAAAAGGGTATTGCAATTGAGTTAGATTTCTTTACCTTAGTGTTATGTGAGGCCACAATTAAATATTCGTTAACACTCATATTAAGGTATTGTATATAGGGTCAACATAAGTTATTTCCAATATGTTTTTAAGGTATTGCATTGTTGAAATAGATAAAATGAAATAATTTCAATTGGCCAAAGGGTATTGTGAAACTCAAAAATGATCCAGAGGATATGCATTACCTTAATGAGGGTAATGTAAATGTGAATATGGTTGGATATGATATTGCCAACATGTCCATAGGGTATTGCATAAGACCAAAATAATCCAATAATTGCATTTTTGAATCAAATGAGATGAAATATATTATCTTGGGCATTAGTATTGTATAATAACAAAATAATCCATTGCATTTACATTACTTTGACAAGGGTAATGCATGTGTGAATTGGGTTGGATATTATATTGTCAATGTGTCCATAGGGTATTGCATGGATGAAACAAATTATATAAAATAGTTACAAGTAGGTTTACTTGTTTATTGTAAAACAATAAAATGATCCAGTGCATATGCATTACTTTGATGAGGGTTGTGCATATGGGCATTAGGTTGCATATGTTATTTGCAATGTGTCTTTGGAATATTGCATTGTTCAATTAGATGAGATGAAAGTAGTTAAATAGGATTGAAGGTATTGCATTATAATAATTTTGTTGTGCTCATGCATTAGTATGATGAAAGTATTGAAAAAAGAAATAAGATGCAATATGATATTGTCCCTTTGCCCTAGCAATATTACATTTCAATAAAATCATCTAATAGGTGTGCATTACCTTTATGAGGGCAATGTGATGATTAATTAATTTTGCAAGTTGTGCTAAGGGTATGATATGAGTTCAAAATCTAATAATAATTGTGAAGAAGTTCAATAAGGGTATTGCAAGAACGGTTATATCAATGAATTGATGTGGTTGGACTTAGATATCAATTCCATTTGCGATACCTTCATATGTGATTTAATTGTTGAATTTTATAAGGCCATATAAAAAAAAAAAAGTTTAGTTACAATACCTTTAGTTGGGGTCATTGCAAAATTGTTTTTCATAGTTATAAAGTTACGTAGTCTAGTAGGGAGGTAGGTAGGAAGGAGAATGAAGCAACCTACCTAGTATATTGCAATACCTTCATTGACTTGCATCGTCATTGCCTTGGTGGAGATTTAGTGCATAGGTAGATAGGTTGATGGGAAGGTAGGTAGATGGGTGAGTAGGTGGGCAGGTAGGTAGGTAGGTGGGGGAGA
>Ga0116227_10012101_pt1 | contig 14218 bp, 12 predicted proteins | sample S1TSphgellanicum_FD_89693 | JGI IMG/M metagenome (GOLD analysis project Ga0116227, IMG submission 89693) | Host-associated microbial communities from peat moss isolated from Minnesota, USA - S1T2_Fb - Sphagnum magellanicum MG | ecosystem: Host-associated > Plants > Peat moss > Unclassified... | reverse complement strand
TGAATGCCCCCAAGTGTCAAAATAAAAATGGATCAGTTCACCAGTTTCAGCAAGCTAAGCATCTCTCTTAGAGAAAAGCCATGCTTAAAGCTGAAGGAGATCTGAGCACCTACATATATCCTCAGCAGCAATGGATGGCTACATGAAAAAATGACATACAAATGAAAGCCAAACCATGACTCTGAACCCTGCTAGCAAGCACTCCATGCAAAGGCATATGCTCTAAGATGGACTATGAAGTAGCTTCACTGATCATGCACATCCTGAAAGGTTCAGCAACAAAAGATACTAAAGATGCCTTGCCATACCAAATTCCTGCATGGAGAATCCAAGGGCTGGCAAAATGAATGTTTAGTGGTCTTTTCAAAGAAGTAGAAGAAAAGATCAAACCCTACATGACTCAAACCGTTTCTGTCCTCAAACAGCAAGAGTCATACGCCGATTACCTTTCCTTGAGCTCTGTCTCGAACTGTTCAAGCTTACATCGTATGGCTGGCAAAAAAGAAGCCACAAGCGCCTGCGTAACCCTGCTCCTTTGGACAGCGTCGGCAATCTGCGACTGCGTAATAGAGATCTCAAGCTGCAGGTCGTCCAGTTCACCATAACAAGCTTCCGGTACCTTCATGGTTCCTTCCACATCTTTCTTCAAACCTTCGTCCGTGTAAACTTCCATCTTCACCTTCATATCAATCTCGAAAGAATAACCTACTCTCTTCTTCTGTCTCACCGTCACCAGCGTAGCATCACCACTACAGCTTGAAACCTCCACCACCTGCGCCTTGCCATCTTCAAACTCCACGGGCTCTACTCCTTGTAACAGATCCTTGATACGCTTCCAAGCCCAGGAGTTGAGGCTCTTCTCCTCCCATGTCCCCGCTTGGTTCCACAGCGACCCTAACGGCAAGGGTTTCCCATTTCCAACAACCATCTCTCTTTCCGTCAGCTTCCTTGGAAGAGGCGCCGGAGCAGCCCCAGTCATCTCACTACGAACCCAGTACCTGTAGGAAGAAGCTTTCTTCGCTTCCTCGTTCTCCACCGCTGAAGATCCGCCTGCATCTGTTGCGTCTTCCTCCATCGCCACCTGCGGCAAAGCAAAATCCTTCACAGCAAAAGCTTTTGCCTTCTTCACAACACCACAACAAAAACACGCGCCTTTCTTTTGTCACATAGCAAAAGCGGCAAAGCGCGAACAGAAAACCATCCAGTATTCATCCACGAAGAACAATATTATGAACCCTAATGTTCCGCTGAAATGGATGCTACCTCTCCACCAACGGATGTTTCCCATCCATGTAGGTCACATCTATAATTAGTAATTTTTTGACTGTGGTGTTCATTTGACGTTACCTACTTCTTTTTTCTTTCTTCTCCGTAAGTTTGGAACCGGTGAGTTAAAGGGTCTAGAATGTTCCTTAGTTGGGGCCTAGAATGTTCACTGCAATAAAGGGAAAGCTCAGTTTGGACCAGAACGTTCCACGTGGTGTAGAATCTTCCCCTTGTAGAACAGTTCCATCTTACTTAATTTCCGCCACTTTTTTATTTTTATTTATTTATTTAATCCTTTTTTATCCTTTTTCCCCCAAAAAAAGTTCACTTTTCCTTTCTTACTTTGTTTTTCCCTGGTTGTGTTTTACCAGGCTACAATGTTACAACAATAGTGGTTTAATTTTTCTATATATATATTATATTATATTATTTTATTTTATAATTTTTTTTTAAAAATTCAATTTTGTGATGTTGCTCAAAGTGGCAATCATCCATATGTATGTTTAGCCAAATTTTGGTGAGATTCAAAATATGAAATTTATAAAAAAAAAATTTTAAAAAAACTATAGCACCTTTTCATTTCATAGGCAATTGTGCTGAATTTTTTTTTGTCCAATTTTGAAATTTAAAAAAATTATTTGAAAAAAAAATTCAAAAAAGCAAGGGAATTTGCACCAAAAAATTCCTTCTTTCCCAAAATATTTTTCACAAAAATGGTGATATTTTGACGCCAAAAAAAATAATCAGTGGGCTACAATAGTACCTTCAAGGATGACATGTGTTCCCCTCATGGATTTCTCATCCGTGTGCAGGGACACACAAGTTGTTAATGAGCAAGATGACATATTTAAATTGATTAATAGGTAGCCATTTTCAGCCACATTTTCCTTTTTAATGCGCTGCTTGGTTGGTTGTGTGTGTATTTTGGTGTTTTGGAATGAACAAGAGAACATGCTAGTTATGTATGGTCTTCTTGCGCATTCCAACATGTAATTGACCTTTATTTAATCAGTTGAGGTCAATCTAACCATAATCTGCAGGGTATTACAAGACCGAGCCCTATTTGCAAATGTAATTTATGCACAAAATTGGAATTAAAAGCCTTAAAAAATCCAATATGTACCAGGGAAGGGTCAAGCCCATGCCCATTATGTTGCGTAATGTCCCAAACAAACCCATTAAGGTGAGCTATATAGGACACACCAAACATGATAGGCAAGGATGAGACATGAGACCATTCCATGATATTAAGGTATGGGGTGGTAGAAATTTTGATCACCATCATGAATGTGTGATCATCATCTGAAGATGATTTCATATAATGTGATCAAGGAAATCACATAATTTGTCACCCCAAACCTTAATGTTAATGATTTTTGTCACTATGCAAATGCATGATTAAACATGTTAATATTTGGAAGTTTGTAGTTATCATTCTTTCTTGTTGTGGTTATGTCATTGAAACAAGAACTTTGTGCAAAAGGTTGCGTCCCACATCTCCATAAACAATGTCCTCAACGAAGCAATGTGTAAGGTGATTATTGTCTTGCAATTTTCAAAGCAACAAGGCAACAAGTTTTTGAATTTGGAGTGATTTTTGTCATTTGAAATTAATTTAAAATTTACAAAATTTGGTTTTTGTAACCAATCAATACCTCTTCATTGTATTTGCCCTTCTCTTTGCCTTTTCACATCACATGGAGAAGTTCTCATTGATCATTTTATTTGCCTTTTCATACTATTTTACCTTCACATTAATTGTGTCTTTAAAACCTTGAAAAGATTTTTGAAAAGATGTATCCCTTTGAGCCTAAAAGATGATTCGTGGGATAACAATTTCAAGTTTAGACATGAATTGAAAGAATTATTGAATCTTGAACAATTTTGTCCAAAAAAATCAATCAAATAAAAATAACCTTTTAAGGGAAATTGCAGTACATTTTTATTATTGTTTGATGAGTTCACAATTGGCTCAATGACATAGGTCACGCTAGTATCATTGAAATGGGAAGAAAATAATTAATTTTTTAAATTAAAATTTTGTGAAGAATTGGACAACATTGAAAATGAACCAGAGTATATTTGGACTAAATTGCACCTTTGATGATCTTTAATTCATTTCAACCCTTTGATATTTACCATTTGAAATTGACCTTTTCCTAATTTGCATGTTTTCGAACATTAATCCCTTTCATGAAAAGAAAGCGGGGAGGTTCATGTACAAGATGAAAACTTGATTTAAAAATAAAAAGGCAATGTGAACAAGATAAAAAAAAATTGTGTGTCACTAATGTATGATGATGGATGGTTTAAAAGTAGGTATAAAATGAAGTAAACATTGTTTCTTTCAAAATTCTTGATAATGTATTTGCATGTGATTCATTTTTTAAAAAAGCAAGATGCATTTAGCAAATAGGCTAGTGCTCAATCCAAAAGTGTGTAGTTACCTTATGTGTTTTAACCTATTAAGTCACGCATAATGCAATTGATGAATATATTCAAATGGGTAAAATTTAACAATGGATACAAGGAAATTTTTGAAACCCAATATTTGAAGCAACCTACACAAATCGATTTTGAAACATGTACCAAAATTAATAAGGCTTTAAGTTTCCCAAATGTGTTTGCTAGTTTAAATTGCATGCATTCTTGATGAAAAATTTGCCCAATTGTTTGGCAAGGGCAATTTCAAAATAAAGATGGTAAAAAGTCAATCATTATGTATTTGGCATGCATTTTTTGGCCTTCCTTTACCACAATGATATGAGTGTGCAAATATGTTTTCACTTGTCACCTATTAGCTTCAAGGGCCAACTTCAACATGAGTTTGTTGTCATGCCAGTACATATCCAAATATTATTAACTTGTTGACACAATTTACCTTCAATGGAGTAATTTATTCAAACAATTCATGAACCACAAGGAAAGAAACATCAATGTTTATTTAAAATGCAAGGACTTAAAAAAGAAGGGAAATGTTATTTTGGGGTGCTTCAAGCATGTTTTGAAATAATTCTAAATAGACAATGATACATTGCCATAATCACTAGTAGAAATCTTCAAATATATGACTGAATTTATGACTATTAATATTCCAGTCATAAAGGACAAAAATGACTAGTAACCCTAAAGTCATTATGAACGAGTCATTTATGACAATAATCATTTAGGAAATGATGTGGCAAATACCATTTAGTAGTCGTAAAGGACATGTGTGAAATCATTAATGATAGTTTAATCATTATTTTATTAGTATTATTATTACAAATTGGGCCCAAAAACTTGGGAAACATTTTTTTAATCTATAATATTTATTATTATATATTTATAATATACATTATGAATAATAAAAATTTATTTTTATTTAAATTATTTTTCATCCTATCAATTGTTGACATGTGTCACCACCTATATTAAATTTCAAACCTAATTTAAGTGAGTAAATAGACCACCTAATCTACCTATTTGAGTTTGCTTAAATAATGATCTAATTTAAATAGTCCATGTAGGTATAGAATATTCAATCAATATTCCAATGTTGACCACAACGCATGTCATTTGTGAAGTTTGATCTTTGAACCCCAAGGATGGAATTCAATTCCTTTACCATCAAGCCACCCCGTTTGTTATGTAAATAATTTAATGTTTATTTTATTGAAAACGTAATTCATTTAAACATTACAATAATCAGTTGTATCTTATTGATACTTTGTCGAAATGAAAAATTTCAAAACTACTTCATAAATTCCTTCAATAATATACACAATTTTATTTTTATTTTTAAATGTAAAATTGGTTCAAAAGAAAATTGTTTGAATTTTGTTATTGAATAACATTTTAATGACCATATTTTGAAAGAAATAAATTCAAACACATGATTTGTAAATGAAAAAACCTTCATGGCTAACACATGAATAAAATAAAACTTTCATATTTTAAACCTTCATTTGGTTTAAAAATTTTATATTACAATTTTGCTTCCAATATATCATAATTTTATTGATAATTTTTAATTTACACCTATGAATCCATGTAATTTATCCACATAAAATATTTATTAATGGATCATAAATCAATTATATCTATATAAATTAAGTGTTTTTGTATTAGTCATATTAAATATGATATATAATTCAATCTAAATATTTTAATTTAATTTTTAATATATAAATTAATAATAAAATACCAACTATTTTTCTGAAATTATATTTTCTATTCATTTTTACACGTGTAAAATATATTTATTTATTGTATACATATATTATATAAAATTTCAATTAAATTTATAATATAATTTTAATTTAAAAATAAATTATATATTTCCCACGTCTACCATTTCTATTTTACTTTAAAATTGAGATATATAATTTTATTTATAATATATCATATTTTTACCATTAAAATTTGTTTCAATGTATAAAATTTGCTTTCGTCACATTGAATATTTAAAATGGATTATATATCGAGTATATTTAAGAAAAGTTTAATAAATTTTTTTATATATCCTATATGTATAATATTAATCAAAATAAGTTCTTTACATGTTGTAGTTTATTATGTATGTTTGTATTTTAGTAAATTATTAATATTCCTTTTTTTAACATTCTAAAATAATTGTATGACCACCTAAGGCACTACATCATCTACAGTTAATGATTATATAGTTATACAAGGTGCCACATTGTTCATGTAGTAGTCAAAAAATTCATCTAATTTGTTAGTTAGCTACTTCAAATAATTAATTCTCTAAATTTAGATAATTAATTAGGTAGTCAATCATTTAAATTTAAATTATCTGATTTATATAATGACCAAAATATCTAAATTACACTTATTGATTCAATTAATAGTTAATTATGCATTGAATTAATCAATCCATACTAATTTAATAAATAAACTATTAATTAATATTTATTATTCAATAAATTACTGAAATATATTTTATTATTAAATATTAAATATTTAAATTAATTATATGAATAAATTTTAATTAACTAAACACTATTATTTATTTATTTATTTATTACTATATTATTTAATAATAATAATAAATTATTATTATTATATATTTAGTTAATTAATTAATTTTTTGAAGGAATTGACCAAATAATCAATTATTATATATCCGTTATTATTAACATAATTAAATTAAATTAATAAAATTAATTATTTCATAATTTGTACCAACTAATCAATTAGTTGATTGTAATAACTCATCAATAATTAACATGATCATTATATCATATTAATATGACTTTTTCATTAGTATAATTTAATCATACATACCTTAAAATAGACATGGTATATTTTTAAATATAATTTATAAAATCTATATGATTTAAATCTTTTTAATATGCCCATAATGTGAACAAATATATGCATAATGTACTTTTAGTATGATTTAAATGCATTTAAATATGTTAAATACACTTAAAATATGTTTAATATACATTGAATACAAGTCAAATACATTGTTAATGTAATCCACAATAAAGTAATGTGTATTAAATGTATAAAATTAACATAAAAAATAATCAAATTGCAGTAAATTTTGTGATTAAATGAACAGAGGGGTCTATTTTTGGATGAAAATTTCAAAAAATTAGTCAATATGGAAGGATGTGTAATTTTGTAATTTCACCATAGTCACAAAAATAATAACAAATTTAAAAAGATGATGAAAAGTTGTAAAAATGACAAAATACAATTGCAAATGACAAATAATCACATGTAGTTGTAAATTGAATGGTTACATAATATAAGAGTTCTAATAGTGTTTCCACCTCCATCGCCTTGCACTTTGTAATTGATTTCCATCAGCTTGCATTCTACATTAGCAAATCATCACCATGGACTTTATATAGTAATGTTTCCATTGTCATGTGTGTTGTAGTTTGTCTCCATTGTGTTGTGCTCTACATCAAATCTATAATTATTTACATTTTGTAAGGTTTCATTAAAAAATCTTTATAGTCTATAGTCTATTGCTTGCTTCCATCTTTGCATCATTTAGGTAATGTGTTTTATATATTGTGTTCTCCTCCATTGTGTTGTTTACATTGTCTTTCTATTATGTTGTTGCATTATATTTCCATCATGAAGTTCAAGTTGTTTGGTTGTTCTCTCCATTGCATCACCTTGTGCCTTTGTCGAATTTTTCCATTGTTATTTGCCCTTCGCAATTTTCCATTGTGTTATATCCACCCCCACACTTGAAATTTTGCTTCATTATGTTGTTGTGCATTTTGTTTTCAACTTTTCTTTATGTTTTGTTTTTTTTGGATATGAAGGCTATTGGTTTGGAAATAAAAGATGAAAAAACAAAGGTCGAAACTCACCCCATCTTATATTACATCCTTTTTTGGTAGTAATATTCCTTATGGTTAGAATGATCTTCATCAAATTCAATTTGAAAAAGAAATTTGGTCATGTTTATAACTAAAGAATTGGTGCATTTGTCTTTTGTAGAATCACCATTCTTTAGAAAATTAATTATGAGGTAGAATGTTTGTGTTAGTTTTTCGTTGAAACATTAATTAATGAACATGATATTTTCTCATGGGTAGTTAAAAAGACCAAAGAGAAATTCATCTATGAGATTTTTTAATCTTGCAACATTTTATGGTGAGTTTTGATTTGTGCATGTCAAAAGGAGGAATTAACATTTTTGTTCTCATTCTTTAGTTTTTGAACCATAATTGAGAACTTGGTCGTGTAACGATTGGTTCGTTTGAAATTGTATACACATTTTGAGACCGTTACAAATGAATGAAGTGTTAACAACATATGGGTTGAATGTTAAAGTCCTTGCATAAGTAAGAGATGAAGGTGGGAATTTCTCAACTATGACCATTTATTACCCTAATTTTCATTGTTTTTGTGGGGTGTTGTAATTAACAACACCATTCATAGGGAGTTGTTGGTGCATGATATGTATATGCCAATATGCATCAAATGACACCAAAGTTATTGTTGGATTCACATCAATTTCCATCAAAAAATTATGTTAGTTTATTTTGTAAAAAACCATTATTTGGACCCAAAAAAATGAAAAAGGACGCCAAGAATGGTATGGGACTTGTTTGGATATTAACATATGTCCATGCAAGTTAAAAACTCTAGTGATAAAAATAAATAAAAATTCAAAAGTGATTTTATTCCAAAAGGCATTGGAATTTAAAAAGATTATTGCTTATTATGGATGACAACAATGTATGGCCTTTCAAGGGCTACATGTTTACAAGTCTAGGTTGTAGCCAATATTATTTTTGATACACTAGTGCTTAAGGTTAACCAATGTTTTATTAACCAAAGCCAAGGTTATGGGTTGTTATTTGATGTGTTTATTTTTGCAATTTCTTGTGTCACCCGATTATGGATACAATGTTTATGACATGACTCCTCAAAACCCAAGATTTTGATACAAAATTTCAAGTTTTGTGATACAAATGCAAAAGCAACTAGTAATAATTTTGGAACATTTTCTTTCATTTATGTTATTTTTTAGGAACATAAATTTCATAACATATTGAGTATGTATGTTGACCTGCATTTCAAAGGTTTAACAATATGTTAGGAAGGAAAGAATTTAGTTGATTATAGATGAATATGACAAGTATGTTATATATCCTTTGTTAATTCATGCATGAAAGATTTTGAACCCATTTGTTGCAAGTGAAATTATTACTTTTACAATGAATAGTTCTGAAAGTACATCATTACGCTATAATAAATCATGATTTTTATATAACGTTCAACTTGGCTAAATGTTCGTATTGATTAAAGGGGATGTTCTATTTGATTATAGGCCTAGGGCATGAAAACCCCATGTTGTGTTTTACTAGTGATTTTGATTAAGGTGACATTTTTTACCACATGTCAATTTGAATATCTAATCAAATAGGACCCCAAAAGAAAAATGGTGCTTTAAATGTTTAAGGCTTGTCAAATAGGCCTTATTATTGAATTATCAAAATGGTATGCTATTAGTTCATGTGTGGTGATTACTTAACCTCATGTGTTTATCATGAAAACATTTGGATTGCATTAGGCTATATGTGATCACATGTTATTCTACCTATTTATCCTACCCACTATAAGTTTAGACCTATGTACCTTACCCTATTCACTTACATACCTTACTTAAGACATACCTACCCTACTTATATGTACCTACCTACTTTACCCAACCCTATTTACATATGTACCCTAACAACCTACCTTACCTACCTACCTTGTTTTGTTCAATCACACAATGAATGGAGTTTGAATTTAGCAAAAATCATAATTTTAAAACATATTTGAATTTGTCAATGATCCATATATATATTTTTAAAATTTAAATTTTTCATTTGATCATTTATAAAATATGTTTATTTTATTGAATAGATTTTTAAATAAACTTCAACATATGTTTTTATTCATTTCATTTGAACAAAATTTGAGATAGACAAATTTGTGTCAATTTTGGGATTTTTTAATAGTTTCATAGTTAAACCTATAGCTTGATGGCGAAGGCATTGGGATGCCTCCATGAGGTCTTATGTTCAAACTTGGGCAAATAACATATATGAATTTTTATATGGTAATGTATTCATTTTACATATGCATGGTAAACATATTGACCTATTTTTTTATTACATATGATGATGCATCACCTTTGAAAATGTAACATAATGATGATACATGGCTTAAATAAGATCATAGATAATGATGGTTTAATTGACCAATGTCAAATTGACAATAGGTCATTTTTATTAGTCAAAATATTATATAACCCTTTAGTGGAAAGGACAACAATCAAGATGAACAGTTATAAAATGATTTGTGCAAAATAACATTTTTGTCAAGTTGGACATGGGGGCAAAAAGACCAATTGGGGGTCCTTTTGACTATTTTTGCTAATAGTAAAGACCATGAATTCTTATAGTGTTATATGTCCGCATCAAGGGATGGTTCGATTAATGGTTCTAGAAACAATTGAATCATTACAAACAAGGAAAGTAAGTGACGATGAGTGCAAAGACCTTCTTGCATGGTTGAAAGTTCATTAATCAAAATTTTCTTACTTTGCATTTGTAGCATGATAGATTCTAGGAATTGTTGGGGCACGGTTTGAATCAAAAAAATGTTCAACATTGCAAATATATGCACAACATGTGGCATTGTTGATTAGGCATAAGAAACTTGGAGATGTTTGTGAATGTCTATAAAATTTGGCTTCATAGTTGTAAGTTGTGGAAATGCCAAATGTGGGTGAATGTGATGGATGGAAGGTGGTAGATCAAAATGCATTTGTGGGAAATTGTGACAATAAGATTTTATGGTGTTTGGGAATTATTTGTAGATTATGTGATCTTTGGGAAATCTTTGGGGATTTTATGGTGTTTTGAGATTCTTTGGGGATTATGTGGTTTTTGGGGAACTACCATGAAAAAACACAATGAAATGACAAACTTATCTTGCCAATTGAAGGGTTATTTGATCTAAGATGACTCATTAATTTTTTTTCAAGGTTTGGTGTTGTATGTTAGGTTTTAAGAAGTGAAGATGATGAATTTGGTTGATGGAGATGTTACTATCTAGGAACATTTTTCCTTCAAAGGATGGATGTTGGTTCCATTCCAACCCGTAAACATTGGCTCAAGGGTTTTTCATATTTGTTAAAAATAGAAGCCAATTTATAAATTGCAGATTGAATTAGGTTTCAGAATAAAATTGTCCATTATTTTTAACATTATTATTTTGGGCAAACATGTAAGTATTTATAAAAGTTGGATTTCAAACTTGTTCCATACTAAACATGTCCATTGATTGTAGCCTTGATGTTTTTGGCATACTCATGATTGTTGAAAAGTTGGATCATATTAACTTGTTTATTTAATATTAATCTTGTTGTGTGAATGCTTGCCATGTATGGTTACGATGGAGGTGCATTGAAAGCACAAAAGGAAACCAAATTTTGGCCTCCATGAATAAAGGCACTTATTCTATTCTTATTGGAAGAATATTGGCGATTTTTGGGTTGGACATTATTTTATATGATACTTGTTATGTGGTTGCAAATTTGCATTATGTTCTTTCTAGGGAGTTGTTTATAGGATTTTACTATTAGATAACGCAAAGTACAGTACCCATTAATTTTGTAGGAGACAAATATTTTTGACTTGAACCCTTTTCCATCTTGAGTTTCATGCACATGATCTTTATTGATTTTTATTTGTGAAAGTAAATGTTGGACAATGAGAATGAAAATATATTTCCTTGTAAAATGTTCAAGTCCATTTTGATGGGTTTTGGGCACAAATTTGTCCTTATGTGAAAGTAATTGAATTTATTTTTTTGTTGGTTAGCCTTTTTGCAAAGGCCTTTTAAAAGGGTTGGAATAGTTTTGAAAAAACCATTTACTTTAATGCTTAGTTCTTTGGATAAAACAATTATGTATTATTTTATGTCTTTAGCCTATGGGTGCAAACAAGATATAATGAGCAAACATGATTACTTTAGAAAAAGATTATATGTCTTTTTTTTCAATTTTTTTTTCATATGAATGAATTTTGGAACAATTTTTTTGTAACTTGTTATAATAAATGATTATAGTTGTCCAAATACATGACATGTTTTTTTGTTTATCATTTTTGAATAAATATGAAAATTTGAAAATGTCATGATTCCTTGTAAATTATGTTTCATTTTTTAAAATGATAATAATTTCAAATCAAAACCAATTTTTTTTACATTTTATGTTTTCTCGTATAATAAACCATACTTTTTTTAACACATCATGTACATTTTACCTCATTTATGTGTGGCAAATGACTTTTGAAGTTATAAAATTCGAGATCAATTTTGGAAAGTTCTTTAAATTTTTAAAGTTTTAGACTTCCACATATTTTAAAGTATGAGTATTTAAAAAATGTGATTGATAAGTCTTTATCTTTTTAATTTTTTTCCCATCAAATGTGTTTTATGAGTTTTTTTGATAGTCCTTTGCAAAATTGTTTCCTATTTGATGCCATAGGTGTTCATTTTTAGAGGTCTTAAATCAAAATTTAAACTTAAAATTTCATCAAATGGATTTTTGGTTTGAATTTTTTGACATTCATATTAATGAAAAAAAAAATTTGCCATGATTACTATGGCTTTAAATGACAAAACATAAATATTTATCCAATTTTGACTATTTTTCTTAGCAATCCAATGGCCTTTTTGGCTTGTTAGATTACGAGTACACCCTTACGGACTTCATATATTGTCTACAATGAAAAGAAGAATGTGTACTTTTAACGACTTAACGAATGAAACCATTGGCCTTTTTGTTAAGGGAGTTTTTTAATGTATGAGTTTGATTTCAATTCCCCTTTTCTAACATGTTTTAATATCTTGAATCTTTCCATGTCAAATGACATTAAATGAATATTCTTCAAAATGTGCACCAAATGATAACTACATCATTTCATAACTTTTGGAATTAATGATTTTTTTACTAACACATTTCAACCAAATTTCAACATGAAAAATATGTTTTCAACCTATGCAAAGGATTTTTAATGGAAATAATGGCCCATATATCACCATATTTCAATGTTTTCGCCCCCAAATCACCAAATTTTTATGATCTAAATAAAAGTAGGTAGCTGTGAATGTGAATATGGAAGGATCTTTTTTTTAAAAAAATTTTCATATCAATATGTAATGAAATTTGGTTAAATTATTTTTGGATGATTATCATTTTGGTTGTATCACAAAATCTTTAAAAAGTCATAAAACAAACAATTTTTTTTTTTTATACAATAAAACCAACTTGCTTTTAGTATTTTTTTAATTTTTTCAATAAAAAAGGGTAATTGTGAATACTTGTGACTTTTAAATCCAAGTTCAACTTTTTTTTGGAAAAGTTTGACAAATTTTTGATATCACAAAATTGAAGAAAACCGTAAAACATAGGCAATAAAAATAAATTAACAGAACAATTTATAGGTGTAAGTACTAGGGAGACATCTTTTAACTTGGGCTTCATGTTGCTATGCACTATTAATGACAATCAATTAATGACTTAAAAAAAATTATGAAAAAAAATTCCATTCAAATGAAAACATTGAATGAAATTGCATGCAATTGGAATTGAATTGAATTGAAAAAAGATGAGATACAAATTATTACAAAAAAATATTGAAAATTTGTTTATACATATGATGTTGAAAAAAAAAAGGCTGTAAAAACACGCATCCCAAAAGATGCCTTTTCATCCCTCTTTCGATTAGACAAATTGTAATTTGAAATTGTCCAAAGGATGACTCATCAACAAAGGACAACTTATACAACCAAAAGAGTGAGAAAGTTGTTGGACCTAAACCAATTTAGATGAATCATTATTTGAGTGTTGAACCTTTTCTTATTATGTCTTTGAAATCATTGCTTATTATGATCAATTCTAATTCAAAAAAGAACTAATGAGAAGAGATGATCCTCCATTTAACTTTGACACTCCTTTTTACACATCAATCACTTATATCTTATTGCTTTTATCAAAAGAGTGTAATGAGGTGAATAAGGAGCCTCCATAGCTCCATTTTGGGGAGCCTCCCAAGTTCAATTTTTGTTTTGTTTTGGTAACAAACAAATTTGATTGGCCCATCATTCAAAATAAACGAAACTATGGAGGCTCCCCCAAAATAACAGGTTCTATTTTGAAATATAGAGTTTCCTCCCCTTTGGCCGATATATGTAGGTGAAAGGAGAACAACTTTTGCCAAAAACATATGAGATAGAAGTGAGTAGCTGTGGAGAACATGTTGGGGGACACATTGGGAACTTGGGGAACCTGATGAGAACCCATTGGGATCTTAAAGGGAACATTGTGGGAACACATTGAGAACACATTGGGAACCAGGGAAAAATGAAGAAAAAAATCTTCCCCCCCCCCTCCCCTCCCCTCCCCTCCCCTCCCTTC
>Ga0116227_10012100_pt1 | contig 14218 bp, 8 predicted proteins | sample S1TSphgellanicum_FD_89693 | JGI IMG/M metagenome (GOLD analysis project Ga0116227, IMG submission 89693) | Host-associated microbial communities from peat moss isolated from Minnesota, USA - S1T2_Fb - Sphagnum magellanicum MG | ecosystem: Host-associated > Plants > Peat moss > Unclassified... | reverse complement strand
TTTGTTTTGTTTTGTAAGCAAAAACAAAACTCTCCTCCGCAAACCCCCCCCCCCCCCCCCCCCCCCCCCCCCCAACACCCAAAAAAACAAATCTTGGGAAGCACCTTTCATGTAAAATTTACTAGAAGTATTAATAAGTACCCACATTATGGATCAACATTGTTTTTATCTCTTGATATTGTTGGCTTGTTATCAATTGCTTATTCAAATTTTTAACATGTAACCAAAAATTCAATTGTGTATATCATTATCAACACACAATTAAAATAATAGGTTGTGACCCAAATTTTGGTCACAAAAACTAACACATCACTATAAATTTAATCACATGTTAATTTTTAGTTATGTGTTTTTTTTTAATTGAAAAATGTATGGGAAAAGAATACACAAGACCAAAAATTTTACTAGAAAAAAGGGACAAAAACTTTGATCTCCTAAAAATAATGTGCAACCAAAACTTTGCTTACATGTAAAATGTGCACAAGAAAAATTTCAATCATGCAAAAAAAGACATCCTTTACATGCAACCAAAATTTCAATCCCATGAAAAAAATACACATGAACAAAATTTCAATTGCATGTTAAATTCATTTATATGTGCCAAAAATTTCAAGGGTGTGTTACAAAGATACACACAACTAAAATTTTCAATTGTGTGTTAAATTAATTTACATGTGACCAAAATTTTGGTCACATGTTTAAAAGAATGACTAAAATTTAATTGATTATAACTTCAATTTAAAATATCCCATCAAAGGTAAGTTACATGTGCCTTTAAATAATGTTTTTACATACAACATGATATTTTATTTAATTAGTTGCAATTTTGAAAGAATTTTAATCAAAATGAAAAAACTCAAAGGTTTATCAAAGGTGAAGTTAATGAAGTTCAAAGGTGCAAACTAATGAAGTTCAAATTGTGAAAGAGAAGAATTCCTTGGTTTTCTTACAAAAGAAACCATCATACCATTCTTGTTCAATCTCAAAGGACAAATTTAAATACGTACGATCACACAATCATTTCATTCATTTCAAACATTCATGTGTAGATTGTACATCTGAATGTTCACACAAATGCATTCATTGAATGTGCAAAAGGAATGTAGGCTACTAAAGTAAGTCTAGGAATTGAAGCTAATAGATCACCACAAAGTGTCTCAAAAGAGGGGTGACCAATGCACATGGAAAAGACATTCATTGTTCAAAGTACAAAAGGGTGTGAAGACACTCGTGGGCCATTTGGGTGATCAAAATTTGGAGGCCACAAAAGAAAACTTACACCTAGATTGGACCATTTGCAAATGTGGCTCATGCTTATAATGCAACTACCCTTGAACTTTAGGTCCTACAATTCTTCTCAATTTCACCTAATTAGTTAATTCACTCCCTTGACCTTCAGACCTCTCAAACAAGTCCATCCAAGTTGCTATGAACATCAATGCAATATCTCCATCTAGATCCATTTACCCAACAAAAAAAATGCCCCAAATGCTTGAAGCAATTGAGAACAATTAGAAGAATGTTGATCTTGTTAATGCAAATGCTAAGCACAAAATAAAGAAGGAAAAAAAAAGGGGGGGGTGGGGGGGGGGAACCCATGGACATCCAAGAGTTGTTGGAAGCATGTGACACAAATAACAATGATGCAACAAAAGAAACACATGCAAAAAAATGCAACACACAAAATAAAACACAGTCACATTATAACTTAGTTTGAAGCTATAAACATGACACAAACTAACACAACAAAGGTTGCAAATTCACAAAATAAAAGTGGGGGGGAAAAGTGACAAAGATTTTCTCCAGGTGCTCACACTAATGTTTGAGAAATCTAGAAGGCACATCGATCCTTATGTCCATAGACAAGGAGGAAAAAACAAGCAAGGCGATTCTAGTGTCAACACAAAAACATACAAAAGTGCAAAATGATGAGCTATGGACAAAGATGATGAGCACACAACAGACATGATGAGAACTTCCTTATTGAAAGAAAAAGCAGAATAGTCCAGGTTGATATCATGAAACCTCACAAATGCTGAAAGAAATGATTAGGGCAAAAGACAATTTTAAATGAAGAAAAAAAACCTGGAAAGAAAATTGCTACGGTTTGTTTATGTAGGAGAAGGGTCTAAATCAAGACCCTTCTCCTATACTTATAAAATGTGTCACATACGGGCTGTGCTCTTCTTAGAGTCATATGATCCAAGAGTATAGTTATATGCTATTCTTTGAGTTGTTTAAATTAATAATTATGTATTTAAAAACCTGAACAAAAATCATTTGCACACTATTTTAGATCTGGTAGACACTGGTAGAGGCCCACATATCTGTTATGGGTGAGCATGCTCTAAGGGCACAAAAGCCAAACATGGTCAAGAAGATAGATCGTTCGATTGATGTCCTCCTTGCTTCCTATTGAGGCCAAAAGGTTAGATCATGCTATGGAGCCCTGTATCATACTTTCTGTAATGGTGACAGACCAAATGTTATGAAAAACCATGGATTTGCTGCTTTGACATCTGTATAGTAGTATACTACATGAAGAACATGATTGCTTTAGTTTATCACTTCAACTTATAAATGACAATGCTTGTTGCCAATTTATCGTCCAGAGATTGAGTTGGAGAACCCAAAAGGTCTTGAAGAGTTTTGCAATTTATGTTGGATCTTAAGGATTGATCAATCAATTCCACCAAGAACTGAATAAATTTAGTCCACATTTTAGTAATGTCTTAAGCAAAAAGGAGGCTCCCAAGTGCTAACAAAGCACGAGCAAGCTTGAAACAAAATTGCAATGTGAAGCAAGCAAAAAGAATGTCAAAACCATCAGCACAACAAATTAATTAACTGTGTGAGGAAATACTAAACAAAAAGAGCTCCAATTTAATTCAAAATAAACCTGTTTACCCAGTAAGTTGAGAATCTGAACTGAAAATTCAGCTCACAAACAACCAATATTGTGAACTGGAATTTGAAGTTTTGGAAGTTGAAATCTGTCTGCTTTTTTATTCAATGTGCATGAAACCAGTTGAAATCCTCCTTGACAAACATCCCCTGAAAAGAGCCTCTCTTCTAAGTCACACAGTGACCTAGTCTAAAACTGGGCAACCATTCAGTCCCAGAGGGCCACAGAACTGATCGTTCTTCAGCTCAAGGCTGCACAAAGAATCAGAGTCACCCTGGAGCTTTTAAAAGAAGGTCCCATTTCCACTATTCACACCATAGATTGGCCTTAATTGGTGTGACTGAAATCTTTTCACGTGCAATCTAGAAAGCTGGCATTTTATTTCATTTTGCCCACTGATTGGGTTAATTCATGTGCAACACCTAAACACCTGGATTGAACAAAGATCCAAAAACGAAATAAAGTGATACACTAAGCTCAACCAGGTTAGAGATTTTGAGGATTAAATTAAACAACTTTCTCGCCAAAGTTTTTGTTCACCAGTAAAGAGGTCACTTGCACAGCATCAGCGACTGTCAAGAAGACCCACTGTTGGCCCAAACGCTCAAAGAAACCTGAGTTGGCCAGCTTCTCCAACACTGATGTTGCTGGGTTTGAGATCGCCAGCTGAAACACAATTCCCAATAGATTGTTATCAGATTATAATGGGTCTTCTCTATCCACCTAATAAACTTCCCAACTGTTTGGATGGCTCTGAAGCAATTTGTGGGCAAGGTCCTGATTTTGACAAATGGGTGTTCAAAAAGGAGTCCTCAACCTAGTTCCATCAATTCCAATAATATTCTGTACCTGGATGTTTTTCTTCTTGAATGCAGTGTCCAGTTCCTCCAAGGCAATGATACCCGTCACATCAATGTTCGTCACCGCTGTAACATTGCACATACCATGTGAGTCCTGTATAAACTTCAGCTACAATCTCACTTGACATACTCCTATCATCACCCAAAAAAAATTGGTCTGTAATTGGACAATTATAGACCAAAAAAACCTCAAGGTGAAATCAAAGGGGATGTCTGATTTAGTGCAAGTACTGTCTAATTCAATGAGAATCCTGCAGCTTGAAAACACACAAAATAGTATTAAATAACAATCTGAAAGCGCAGGTGCTTGTTTGGTAGCAAACAAGGATTGTGAAGTTGGAACTCACGAGTCAAGTCCAAAATGATGTATTGGACAGGCACACCGTTGCCAGAAAGAGCCACATTGTCCAGCTCATCATGCAGGTACCTCAAAATCCTGTGCAACACATGAGGCATCAGTTCTCCACAATAATTTAGGTCTAGTAAATTTCAGCTGAAAATCTTCGTACCAAATTCTGCTAGTCAAGAGAAAATTACCAGAAAATTTGGTAACAATCCTGGTGTCTGGAAGAACAAGGTGCTAAATCCTTGGATCAGACAATTGTTATTTACAGCAAATGTTTTGGTGATCAGTATTCAAGCCTGTGAAGGGTTTAGAAGTCTAATACAAAAAGAGATTGGACTTGTTGAAAAAAGTATGCATGGGTCAACTGGCAAGCAGGAAACTAGCTGACCTTTCACGTATATAGTTGGAGTTGGAGAAGTAAAGGGGTGCATCCAAACGAATGGCCAGAACACCTGGCAACCGTATGGCATCCTTATACTGGTTCACATTCCGGTAAACTTTAGTCCCAGGGATGTTGCCCAACAAGGCTGTGTGTGGCCTTGACACCGTGAGCAACAGCTTCACAAATGAAATACAAACCTGCTCAATGCACCATTCACACAATCAGTACTCACATTAATTCACTGGCACTATCCACAGCTTCTCCAATCCATTCCCAGAAACCTAAAAGGTTCACGACCCAGGCAATGTGGTTAGGTTTTACTGGAAGACAGGCAATACAAGCAACAGTACAGCATGGAATATATGAGATCCTGTTTGTCCTTTACCCAGATTCATGATCATGGTGCTAGCAATGATGAAGTGAACACTGATTTGGGGGCAGGGTGGATGCTTTGCTTACAGCAATAAGAAGGCCGATTTCAACGGAAACGAACAAGGTGCCAAAGAAAGCACCCAACATTGCAATGAAGTCAAATTTATCAACCTTCCAAATGAGGTATGCTGCCTTGACGTTGATCAATGAAATAACGGCAGCAATGATGACAGATGCTAGGATGGCGTTGGGTGTATATTTGAACAGTGGTGTCAGAGCCAACAAAACAACCATCACCACAAGTGACATCACAATGTTCGACACTGTTGTGTATGCGCCCGCGTTGTAGTTCACTGCAGATCTTGAGAAAGAGCCTGGAGAATTTTTGCCACCAGAAATTTGCAGATCGATCAAAATTCACCCATCACAAACTGCTCAAATTCACTTCTGCACTGTTTCAGAGACTGCAAGTGTCATGTTGATTCATAGGCAATCTTGAAACCTTTTTCATTCTGACAGGATGATCAATAATTACGAGTGCACACCTGTTGTGACGTAGCATGAAGTGGCAGAGCCAGCCATGTTCATGATGCCAAATGCAATAAATTCCTTGTTACCGTCAATGTGATAGCCTTCCAGTGCTGCAAAAGTTCGTCCAATGGCAATTCCTTCCTAATATATTTTCCCATCAACAAAACATTTTCTAGAGATTAGTCTTCAAACAGATATTGTCCCATGGAACGCAGCATAATTGTTCCAATTTGGTTTCCAGCACCTTCCTGATGAATATACATATGATCACAAATCACAAAGCTGAAAACTTTAAAGTTTGGAAAGAAAAAAAAAAAGATCACCCATCTTACAGTGATAGCAATGAGACCAGCCACCAAACCAATCTTGGCAGCAGTGCCAACAAGATGTCCCGAGAAAATTAATTGATGAACAGATGATGGGTTAATTCCCTTCGTAAGATGACCAACCTGCAAAAAGCATGAACAGATTACTACTTCTCAAGTTCAACATGTGTACAACAGGAAATATTTTGTTGAAGACTGTTGCGCTCATGAGATTTGGGGACCAAGACTCAGGATTTTGTAACCAACACTCAATACAGTCTTCATTCCAACTCCACACAGACCTGTTGGATGTTGTATTCTTGTAAAAGGGTACCAGGCTCTGCTCAGTTTTAAGGTCTCATCATCAAAACATGCTGATTAAAAAAGAAGAAAACTTACGATAGCCACATTGTCGTTGTTAATTTTAAAAATATAGGTGAATGCAGTTGCCAAGATCACAGACACAAGTGGTGCAACAGCTGTAAGCCAGAACATTTTCTTCCACTTATGGGCCTGCAGTTCATAAAAAAAGGCACCAAACCAGTTCCAATAAACTCAGTAGTCTGGTAGCTTTGCTGCATAGAATTTCAGCCGCCAAAGTATGACTATATAAAAGCAGATTTTATTACCTGAAGAATCCTCAGCTTCTGAACTAAAGTTTCAATATTGCTTAGTGATCTTTACCAGCCTCTAATTGGTGTCCACAGACTGGGGACTGGCATGAAAAAAAAAGGCTCATTAAGAAGCAGAGATTGCAAGGAACTGTAATTACCAGAAATTTTGTAAATAGAATAAAAAACAAGAAGACAAGCGCAATCACTATCGTACGCCAGTTCCACTGCACATAAAAGCAAAGAGGTGCACTGTAAGCTCATGAGTTCAATGATTTCTGCACCTCAACTTCAAAAGCAGAAGTCATTCTCTATTCCTCTCAAAAATCAATTTGCAGGCTTTAATGTAAGGAAGGAAGACCCACACACTAGGGTTCTTCTGGAAGCAAGAGTTGGGAATGGTTTATGGGAAAAGCAAAGGTGGGGGTTCTCAAGATATTGACCTGATGGGTATGCTGGAACACAGAACGCAGAACAGACACAATATCAGTTTTGGTAGTAAAATTTGCGGTAGGGATATTGAGTAAGCCCTTGAGCTGTTGTAGCCCAATGGTAATGGCAGCACCCGCCATGAACCCCACAACTGTGGCATGTGACAGAAAATCAATCATAAAACCCAACCTGAAACCACAAAATGCCACAAGGAAATTTGTCTGAAAATCCTGACATACCTTCAAGTGCTCTGGTATGCATAGCCCTGATACTTAGCACACATGAGGACCAAAAGAAATTAATACAAAAGGTGGTGTAAAATTAAGGGAAAATTTTAGCTGATTCAAAACCTTGATTCTGCAGTGAATTTGGGGGTTACAGAAAAGGAACCTTAGAAAGCCCAAGCCTGCCTGGAAGACACCAGCGAAGAAAGTCGCAGACAAGGCGAGTCGAAGATATCCTTCTACATCTGTTGTAGGATTTATCTCGTTCCTCAATAAAGTGCCCAGTAAAAGTGACACCACAGCTACCGGACCAATTGCAATGTGCCTTGAGCTACCCAGGACTGAGTAGATGAGTGGAGGCACAAAGCTCGAATCTGGTGGGGGGGGAAAAATTTTAAATTATTGTAGATGTAAATAAATTTCACGTCAACTCCAACACTGCCCCCATCACACACCATGGCTCTGTCTCTATACTGGATTCAATTGGAACAAAGGTTTTACCACTGGTTTTTAATTTTTTTAACAGAAAGATCATGGCCATAGATCGAACCAAATTACATCAAAGAAGAAACAATTTCTAGCTATGGGTCAGAGTTGAAGCACACTATGGACTGGGAAAAGCCGGGGCTTACAGAGGCCATGCACATAATTCAAGTTCGCCAGTTTTGCATATCCAAGATCCTGCATATGATGACAAGTGAGCAGCTCATCAGACCAGAGAATTGGAATTGGACTCTCTCTCTCTCTCTACCTGGAAACCCCTGGAGCTAGCTGCACACAAAGATTTACTGCTGCTGATCACCAAATTAGTGTCTACAACATTCTTCTTTGTAAAATCCCCATGAGCTTTGAACTTGACGCAAGAGCATCCTAGTACCCACTGAATGAAATGGCAAAACATTCTTACCACTGACATACATGCCAGTGTCTTCCCCTACAAAAAATCTAACATGACCCAAATCTCCTATTCACGCTGCAAATCCATAAGATTGAAAAGTTGTGCAAATGGGGGCTGGAAGCATTTGTGCAAATGGGTACTGGAAACATTTGTGCACTCGGGTGCTGGAAACAAAATTGTACAATTCGCAATCTGCACAAGATCAATTTTTTTGTGGTGGGAAGTTTTGGGGCAACTCTAGCTAGGGCTGTAATGGGTTTGTAGCTTTGAGGAGGATTGTTTGAAGTCAGCAGCAGCAGCAGCAGCAATTGGGGCATGATTTGGAAAACCCTCTTGTGTAGTAAGGAAAGCTAGCACTGGATGGAACAAGGAATATGGACTGCATGAGATGAGAAATTGGTTGCTTGCCTGTGGGACTGCGAGACTGGCGATGGTAAGACCAGCGACGAAATCACCGATGAGCTTCTTGAATGTGTAGTGAGGGAGCCATTCCAAAATGGGGAAGACGTATTTGATGCCCAAGATGGATCTGTTCCGCTTGGACTGGTGCTTGAACTGCCGGAAACTATCGTCGTAGAAGAACGTCTCTTTGGCCACCTTTAGGACCTGCGTCACTGGATTGCTCTTGGGCGGTAATTGCACTTTGTATACCAGCGGCGATTCCTCGCCACTGGCTACTGCAGCCCCATTCCCTGCTGCGCCTGGTCCACTAGCCATGGCGGTGGTGTCTCAAACCTGTTGGAGAACTCACTGGGCTCCCCTCTTCTCACCTAGCACCAAAACAAAACAAACCCACCCAAAGGAAAAAAAACAAAACAGCAAACAAATCAGACACAGAAAAGATATTGATGATTCAGCTACTAAAACAAAACCTCAGTGCTACTTCCTCACAAAAAAAGAGAGATTCTGAAAAGCCCCTGTGAGCACAACCTTCCAATGACTGCAGCTTGATTCCAGCTATCGAACTAACTACCTATCTATCACCAGCTCTAGTGATGGTAGTGGGTGGACGGGTGGGTAGTATAATGTTTTTTTGCAACGTAATAATATGTTCATAGAATTCAAGCACACAACCTTAGGTTAATGCCACTGGAAATCATTCTACCCAAACCAAAAAATAAATAAAAATCAAACCATTTGGGACTTGCTGCAGAGATGTTAACAACAAAACTATTGCTTGCTTGCCAAAATCTCTGGAATTTGCGAACTCACCTCTCAGTCACCACAGAAGATGAAGAAGATGGACACAAGGGTGGAGGTGAGGAGGATCTCTTCTAGAGGAAGAAATGGGGGTTGGAAGGGGAAGGGTAGATTCCTCTTCGGCAAAGAGAAAGGGCATTTGTAAGCGTGCAAGAGCGGGCTTTATAGTGTCAGGTGCTCATCGAGCGACGCGCAGCTCTTTGTTTCGCCAGAAATTTCATTTCCTGTGTGTCTCCTCTCGCCATGGTTTCGCCAACTGAACGAACGGACACACACGGCAGGCGAAACTGAAAAAGAGAAGGGGGGCTATAAAAAAAATATTTTAAAAATTTAAAAACTTGTTGAAAGCGGAAAAGAAGGGAAAAAAAAAAAAAGGCTTGAACATTTTTGGTATCGTATCCCCCCAAAACCGCGAACACCAGAAAAGATATTTATTTATTTATTTATTTAATCAATTGGGAAACGGGATTCCGGTCCCTTTTTGCTGCTTTGGATTTTATTTTTTTATGTTCCCACCTACCACCACCCAAAAAGCCACTACCCCTTTTGCCTTGACTCATGAGGATATGCCATGCAACCACTTTCGCCAAAAAAAAAAAAAACGATTTGAGATGGAAAATTATATGGCACGCTAGCCCCCCAGGGGCAATGGCTTTTCGGTCCTCTTCGGTAGCGCAAAGGTCCTCGGTTTCAACTGGTTGGGTTGGTTACCCATTGCTGTTCTGCCACTTGGCCTTGGGAGGTTTCTCTACTTCACTGGCCTGGTCCCTTGTCAGTTCTGTGTCTTGCAATGGATTTCTTTTTCTTCCTTCATTACCAACCAAACCCAAAAAGGGGGACAAAATCCACTTTTAGGAGGTGAAGAGGGCTCTGCTGTGTCTTCTATAATCGGGCCTAAACCCAGGTATCACCAACAGCTTTGTTAGTCTAATCTAGTAACATTGTGTTCCCAAACAAAAACAAGTTATGAATTTCAATGACCAAGGGTAGCTTATAAGGAAAATATGCAACCCTGAGATTGGATTGTAACTTGATTTTGTAATACAAATTTCCTCACCAGCCCAGTCCATGTTGCAGCATGAATCATGTTGCACAATTAGACTCCTTTCTTATGTTCAATTCAGAATTGAACTCATATTTTGCCCAAGCCGTTCAAGAAAGCCCAGTAGTTTAAAACGGCGTTTAGGGCTGCCCAAAATTCAACCGCCCTATACCCAATGCCCGTTATGAAAGGTTCAGGACCCTTTACTCCTCACCCCCAATTGTTGCTACTTTGAATGTGTTATAAGCATATGCAGCAATCTTGCCTAAGAATCTGAATTGAAATAAATAATGGGCTGTTCTGCATCAAGTTACTTATCTCATATGGGTACCTAATAAGGATTGCCCGAGTGAGCCTTACTCATGATAAGGCCCTCCCACCTTACCTACTCCTTCATATTTGGGACTCCAATAGTATTCTTAACATCAAAGATGGCTTACTTCCAGACAAACATGAAAGGTTTGTTGGGATCATATAAGTTCCGAGACTCGTAATAGCAAACAACCTGGACCAATCATTCAATCTTATCAATGAAGCCTAAAGTGTTAGAGTGTGCAGTGGCTTTTGCTAGTCAGAACATCATCTGCAAAACTCCTGGCCCAAAGCCATTTTAGTTGTTGCAAATCAAAATAAATTTATTGTTCTTCATCCAAAACATTTCGTGCAATGCACTCGTGACAGAGGCTTTAAAAAGTGTCCTATTATGTCTCACAGTTGTGCCCCTGCCATTACCCACTGTCAAAAATGGTGACAAACAGTTTTGGGAAATAAAAGTCCATGCAGCCAATGAGAAGGCTCAGTGTGCCCTCACGAGGGGTCCAGTTTTTTTCTTTTGGGGGTGGGGGGTGGCGGGGGAATGTCACCAGTTTCAGACATAAAAGTTCATGCAGCCAATGAAAAGGCTCAGGATGCCCTCATGAGGAGTCCAATTTTATTTTTCTTTCAGGGGGGAGGACCCATCATGTTCCCAAGTTGTTCCCCAAAAGCACCTCAGTTTTATCCCATATAGTTTGCACAAAGTTCAACTCGCAATGCCTTTGTATAAAAAACTGAAAAGATGGGCCGTAGGGGAAGTACATTTATTTCTATTTTGAGACTTGGGGGTCCAAAGATGTGCTTCTATCGGGGAGTGCCCAATGTTCCAAAAAAATTTGGTCATAGGTCAATCAATATGGCCCCTTCCCTAAATAAATGAATAAGTAAACGTGAGTGCACCCATGAACTAATTAATATGAATCACACATAGGTCTTATATTCCAAGGATAGGGCCACTCTTGGTGATTTAACAATTGGTTTCACAATCACACTTGGCCTAAAAAATTTAATTATTGATGTGGTTATTGATTGCTTGACTAATAAAGTAGGAACAACACTTCCCTCCACCAAGTTCTCTAAATTTTTTGTAGTGTATAGAAGCATTTTCCATTTCATCCACTGCAATCAAATTTACAATTTGGAGGATACATACGAAGCACTAATATAATTAATAAACACTAGTTATAGAGTTTAGAATTGGGTGTTTGGAGTTTCGAGCTGCTATGAATGGCAGCCAAACCTAATGATAGGGTAGAAACAGCGGTGACGACTTAAAGAAATCAAAGGAGGTCGAGTCCTCCTCACAAATTGCTCTTCTGCTTTTGAAGCCCAAAGAACATTTGTAGCCCTTCAACTAGTGCTTCCAACATTGTAGATATTGCTCAATTCGGTAAAGGAATGGAGAAAATATGACATGTTTGTTGGAAAAGAGTTTAGTGTTTGGTGATAGGTGAATTGAAACAAATTTGAATTTTGAACTTAAAATTTTTAATGATTGTATCTTTGCCTTTGGAATACAAATAATTTTTGTGAACCCTTTGTTGGGACACCCATCAAGTTTTAAGTCACTCAAAACAAACTAAAAATGAGGAAGATATAAAGCTGGAACTAGAGAGGGGTCTAAAGCTATTTTTCCAAAATATTTGAAGCAAACAATCACTCATCTTCTTCCTCTTTGTTTCTCCTTTACATTTTTGTAGCTCTCCAATTTGTGCATCCAATTACACAAAAATCTCTCAATTTGATTAAGGAATAAGGAAAATGTTATGAACCAATACTTACACTACCACCATGATGAAAACCAATGTTGATAGATCCTTGAATTGCAAGAAGTTCAAGTCAAGTTATAAGATCAAATTCTAGAATTTTCAGATTGAAAATTCAAGTCAGGTTATAAATCATGTTCTAAGATCTCTGGAATAAAAGTTTCAAGTTTCCTTGGAATTGCAATTGGAACCTAATCAAAAAATCGGTTTATTTTTTTAATTAAATTAAAACTTAAATTAGGAGTGTTGTCCCATCTCAAAAAGACTTATGTTCTCTAGATACATAAGTACAATTTATTGATAATTTTTTTTAAACTCAACCTTACATTTTTTTTTTTTAATTCTTCTGATTGGTTATACATAATTAACATTACATAACCTTTTATCTTGGGATTTGTGCGCTAAGTTAAACAAAGAAAATTACTATTATTTTAAACAAATTATTATTTTATTGGTTATACATAATTAACATTCCATAACCTTTTATCTTGGAGTTTGTGCAAAACAAAATAGATTTTTTTTCCTTTGATTTTGTGTAATGAAAATAGAACTGGACCTTGTCTTCAACCAAACCAGTCCTAAAAAATTCTCTGTGAAATTGACTAAAACCAAAGATTTTAAAAATCCAAAAAACTGATCTCAAGATCAGAACAAAGGTTTTGTATAAATCTTTTTTAAAGTTAAATTTAGGACCACAGGGGGGGGGGGGTAGTAGAGGCCAAAAATATATATAAAAAACTGATCCCAAACAAGGACTAAATCAGGGTTACTGAGTCCAAATTTAGCATTTCCTCATTAGCTCTAAGATTCGTTGAGAAGGTGAAGGTACCAGAGGGGGGGGTGCTGGTTCACCTTGGACAGGGTTCCAGCCAGGGTTTCTTTTTCCAATTTTGTGATGTAGCTGAGGTGGCTATCATGTGGAAAGTGATTTAGCCAAATTTGGCCCACATGTACTACTAATATGGAAGTAGGAAAGAATCATAAAATCTTTCTATATGTTTTTGGCTACCTACTGGAACTAGTAAATAAAATTCTGTCGATTGGTAGAATTTTTTTTCGAAATCTGGCGAAATTGGGCGCCAGATTTTTTCATGAAAAATCCCTTCCTATACTTCGAAATCATATTTTTCAGGTAGGGATGGATTTGGCGAAAATTCGCCAGTAAAAGAACCCGCTGGTTCCAGCCACAGAGGAAAACCACTAAGACGATGCAACGGTTTGGTAGCATTTTTTAACAAGGTTTTTTTTTTTAATAAATTATTATGCATACAGGTAGGTTCCAAAAAAAACCCGTCACTTGTTTAATGCTAAATCCCTCTTGGAATGCAAGCCAATTGACATAACATCAGAAAATTGAAATATTATATATATATATATCACCGATCAGGGTCTATGTGGAACCGCTGGTCTGTGTCGGTCTCTTCTAGGTGTGTACATGGGAAAACTTTATTCCGAAGTTGCGCTAGATACTTGCATTTAAAAAAAGAAAAGAAACAAGTGGTGCAACCTTTGGAATGCTCGGGTTGTCAACTTGTAACCCATTGGAGACGAGAAGCCAAAAATAGTGGATATTGCCGCCCATAAAAGGGGGCGGGGCTTGGGGGAGCTGGGGTTTTGGATTCGGGTCTAGATGCAAGCCCCCTAATCTATTTGTGCTCCATGGATGAGTCAACCCCCAATTTGTGTCTAAATATGCATGCCAGCAAACCCCCCAACCCCCCTCTCTAACCTTTTTGTGTGGGCCATCAACGAGTCAACCCCCAATTTTGGTTCTAAATATCCCCAATTCCAAAAACAAAAAAATGACAAAAAGAATCCAGATTCCACCAGCTGTGTCCAGATAGATCATCATCTTATCTTCCTTTTCTTTTCCTTTATTTTTTGCATTCATCACAACCGTTGATCAACATCATGAGTGAGAATCCATGGTTGGTTGGTTTTTCCTTTTTTTCCTTTTTGTTCCGGTTTGGGGGGGGGGGGGGGGGGTGGTGTGTCTTTTTTTTTCTTTCGTGTGGGCTATTATATTGTG
>Ga0116227_10012099_pt1 | contig 14220 bp, 12 predicted proteins | sample S1TSphgellanicum_FD_89693 | JGI IMG/M metagenome (GOLD analysis project Ga0116227, IMG submission 89693) | Host-associated microbial communities from peat moss isolated from Minnesota, USA - S1T2_Fb - Sphagnum magellanicum MG | ecosystem: Host-associated > Plants > Peat moss > Unclassified... | reverse complement strand
TTAACCGGCCTAAGAAGAGGCAGGTACTTGGTACTGACAGTATTTGATAGGGTTATTGGAGGATTGGAGGAGAGGACAATAACCCTATCAAATACAAAAGGGAAATATATTGATTTGGGACGTGATACTTTCTTTTGACATTGGGTGTTGAATTCAAAACTAGTGTATAGGGTGCTGGGTTGTTAGTGGTAATAGTTGCGGATGACGAGCCCTGTACATTTTCTCCCTGTTTCTTTCTAAGGAAAAACGGATCATTATAAACTTCTGTAGCATCTCAATGCATCTAGTTGCTGCTTTTTTAAAAGTGGGTTTGGAGTTTGGCAAAAGGGATGACCAATTTAAGAATTCTATCAGAACCACTCCAAAGAAAAAAAATGGAAAAGAAAGATATGATTGAGGTTCTGGTCATACTGTACACGACCTGTGTTATTGCTATGTACCAATCATTGGTACAGTTCAAACAAGAAAAACCAGTTAACTCACCTAGGAAAGACATTTGGCACCCAACTTATAGGTAGTTTCCTTTTGGACCTTGGTTTCTTGGAAGAAGAGTCTCACAGAATTGGGCAATTTATTTGGTCATTTATCAAGTTCCAAGTTGTCAACAAGGAATTTCGAAGGAACCAAATAACACCAATTTTGGTCTAAGCATAAATATAGAATCCAAAAGAATCCCATTTCATAAGCATAAATATAGACTTCAATGGCATCCAATTATGCCTTTTGGGAAACAAACCATTCAAGTCACAAAGCACCAAACAGAAGTCACCAGATGTCCTACTGGAGTGAGTGTGCCTAAAAAATGCAACTATTTTTGTTCTCTTACGTATAATAGAATAAAACACAGTTGTATGCCCATTATCCTAAAAAGCACTCTACTACATACTTTAATACAACATGTAGTTACTATGAAGTTGCTATGCAAAATGGTTGATAAAGGGAAACTAGTTACTATTAACATCAGAGACCCAATTCCAACAACTAGAGGGCTCACAAAGCCTCACTTGCCAAGCAGTTCTTCACATGGCTGGTAGTTTTACAAATCAAATGAGTCTGAATCAAGTTACTCACTTTATTGGGTTGACTTGAGTTAGTGTAAGTTCCGAACTGGTGCCAAAAAGTTAGTCTCTTTTTAGAGCTCTCTTCCCCTTCTTGTAACCTTCTAGAATATCCATAATTTTTTTCCCCCCCTACTTTAGGGTGGACTGTTGCTCTTTATGGAGCTAGGAGGGGGCCAAATTTCTGACCTTTTCTTTTCATTCATCATAGAATTATGTCCATCAACTGAAACATCTGAGCACAAATGTAGTTATGGAGATTGGACACTAAGGGAACATCGCCTCTTGCTGAGATGGACAACATTTGGAGCAATAATCCTTGTGACGCTTGGAATTGCACGTTTTTCTCCTGATAGGAAAGAGCGAATAGAATAATACCCAATTCATTTCCATAGTACCTTTTCTGCCTGTGAAGGCCTTATCCCATTTCTTTAGTGTAATTGGAGGGCATGTTACCCAGCTTATATTGGTTACTTAGAGCATGTGTTTGAATTTCGTGTCCCTTGAAGCCAGTGGTTGTAACGTGCAGCTAAAAGCCTGCAGGCACCCTGCATATAAGCATGTTGTGACCCAAGAATCCATAACATTGGGATAATTCATTGTACCATTGAGAATTATGAAGACTCTGCCATGCATTAGTCACAGTGATTTGTGAGGGCTCATTGTCAGATGCTTTTGAAGATTTCTTACATGATGAGAATGGTGAGATGCAAAATATTCCCATCTATGTTTATATTGCATCACTCCTATGTCCAACTGTAGATGTTGATCCAAAGTGGAAAGATTTCAAGGAAAACAATGGACTGGTATTGACAATAGAAAACAATGAGTGTTAAGTCATGCTTCTTACATGCAAAAATAGTGTCTCAAATGACTTCTAGTTATGCAAGCCAAAACAAAAGCATGTCATTTTATGATTAAACATCTTGCATCTTGTCTTTCTAGAGTTGAACATCCTACAACTTAAATTCTTATGGCTTAACATCTATCATCGTGCCTTGCATACATTAGATGCATATGACACTCCAAGCTAACCAGTACTTTCATAGTGTTACTTAAGATTCATAGCTAAAACTAAAAACTAATGTAACTAAAACCCAACCAAATATGGGCAAGTGCATGTTTTTACAAGTTTATAGACATGGGCCAAATTCCCAAATCACAGTCAATTTCAAGCCAAAGCCCAATAAATCCCCTTTTTCAAATGTGGATTTGGTGTGGACTCTTGAAGTGAGGCATGAGAGCACGAACAAAGTGTCAATCGATATTGTGTACATAGCACATGCACGTGTGTCTATGAGTTCTTAGAAGGTGAATGAGGTGATGTGAAAACCCTAGTGGAATGGAACACACAAAAATTTGCCCCCACAAAAGAATATAAATACCCCATCAATAAAGAACCACCTCAGCCATACTTAGTATAGTTTGACATTCCATGCATTTTCTTTTTCTTTTCAAATGTCCTTCACAAACACATATGATCCTTACCATAGGTATGTTTTGTAAGTATGATTGTGCATATAGTTTTGATGATTAGCACAATGACCCAAACCATGCAAGATTGATCAAACAAGGATGTTTGGTTACCTTTTCAATCAAGTGATTGTACACACAATTCAATGTGGTGGAGTTTTGCTTTTACCATTGAACACACACCTAAACAAATGGTGAATTGGCACATGGCCAATGGGATCAGAAGTCATCAACTTGCATGTCATAATATACACCCCTAATTTCATAATCTTTGAAAAATCACATTTGGAGATAATTGAATTTAAAACACACCACTAAACAAATTTATGACAAACACAAAACAAGTTGGTGGGAATGTGTGAATGTTGTAGAAGCCATGATGAAGGAGGACTTCATCCAACAACAAAACATTATGTATTTGGATTAGAAACATAAGATATGGGGTTGGCAGTTGCACAAAAACCTAACCATTTAAATTCAGTTTTAGGTTTTGCATAATTCGGAATATGTATTTTATTGTCAAAAACCTGGCGAAATTAATGGAATTCAAGTCCCTTTCACCCTACGCATTCAAACACCAATGCAATGTCACTCCATGCTTGCATCTGACCATAATGGAACAATTTCCGTGGATGCCACATTTGGCACAAATGATGTGAAATATTATTTGTTCACCTTGATGGGCTATGATGTTCATCACAATAAAGCGATTTTAACATGGACCATTACAAGTCAACAAACTATGAATGATTTGATCGAATGGCTCCAACCTTTGAAAGTGAAGATGTCATCAATCATGCTTAATTGGAGACCAAGTTGTTTCATTATTAACGACGCCCCTCAGGAGTTGTGAACAGTATGATGAATATGAATCCTACTTTACTTCTTTCTTCATAATTATGCTCAATGAAAATCAAAAGTTTCCCTTGTCCAAGGTCTTTTTCATTCCTATGAAGCTTACAATGTATTTACATATTTAGCTATTACTAAAAGTTGGTGTGATTTGTGTGTCAATGCTTAGGATTGTTTGGGTTATAGAAAACATCTTTATATTCCTTTATGCATGACATATATTAAAAGCATGGCACTTACATGTAATGGAAAAGATCAAAGATGTTGAAGTTCGATGAATGATCCTTCATGACCTATGTGATGTAATGTATATGTCCATTGAACTTAAGGAAAACATTGAAATTTTCAAAGAATGAAAGAAAATGAAAGTCTTACAAAGTTTTGAATAACAAAGTTTTGATGACTCTTGGACACATTACTTTGGACCTATTGTTGCCAATTTGGTATGTGTTCATTTTCAATTTTAGTCTTTCAAAACAAAGGATGTTATTTTAGGAATGAGTGAATGTGAGCTATGAATGATGAATATGACTGGTGAACATGAGTAGGAAGGAATATTTTCAATAAATTTTTTCCATGTTAAAAAGTATATCCTTTAACATATTCTATTGACATGGATGAATATTTCTTGACATAATTTGAATATTCTTCCATATCAACAAAGTGTCCACGTGGCCAGGCCACATGGTGTTCAATGGCCTAACACATCCTGCATAAGGGGTCCATAAGGGGTCCATGCTTGATTTCTGATGGGGAGTTATGAAAAGATTTGCAAATAGATTTTGTGGTTGTTTAAACAAATCTAATTGTTCTAACCTCAAAGTTGTTTTGCCATATGTAAATGTTTTAAGGTCGCTAATCCCATGTAAGCAATCCAATACACGTTTCAAAATAACAATAAATACACAAATATATCAAATACCTACAAATATGTCATTATACGCATATATTTGCAATTGTGGATTATTTTGGGCAGCTAGTGTAATTTTTTATGTGAGCTTGAAATAAATAATTAGAAAAACCAGTTTAGAGTGCATTCATCTCCAACATGTCACCAAATCCATATCTGTGCAACATTCTTGTTGAACACTACCAAACTTTGACTTGTATCCTTTTATATATAAAAGAAAACTAAAAAATGTATGTAGATGCAAAATACCAAGTAGAGGTAGGATATTAAGCATCTTCTAATCACTTGCAAGATTATAATATATATATATATATATGGGGTGGTGATCAAAATGTTTATACCAGAGTTTCTAAACAACTTGTGACAACCACCTGGAAACAATCCATGACCAGCACACCTAATGAACAAAAATTTTAGGACACAATTTCATCAATAGTGTGACTATTTACTCAGATCCACTAGGCAAAAGAAAAAAAAAACCAAATCAATCTTACAACAAAAGTGGCCAAGGAATTATTCTAATGCAAAAGATGAAGCATACGAATTATTTGCATTTGCTTACAATCGAGAGATGGATTAACTAATGTTGGTAAACAATGTAGAGGACAGTGAGGAAGAGGAACCAAGGTTTTCAACATACTCGGAAGAGGGAATGACTAAAACAAATGATGAAGAAGAAACCATGCCTACTAGTAGAAAATGAGAAGGAAATGAAATGGTGGGTCCAATAGTGAGGAAAAACAAACCACACCATAGGCTACATTAAGGTTAGACATAGGTTCCAATGATGTGAACACAACACCTCTAGAAATTAGTTTTGTGCAGTACATTTATAGCAGAGTCTAACGACAACATTGAAATTCACAACAAGTGGAACTAAGAAATCAAGCAAAAAATAGAGTCAAGAGAAGAATCAATGAACAATTTTGAGTGACTTCAACTTGGAAGATCAAACTTGAATGTTCAATTGATTAAGTTTTAATTAGACTGTAGACATCTAGAGTTGAAAATGTTTTGTATAATTTGTTTGTATGCATTGGTATATTTTATGATTAGTGTTGAGAAAATTAAAATGTTAAATTTGGGTGTAAATTGAATTTGGATCCAAGAAATGGAAGATTGAGTTTCCCAAACAAAAGTGCAGATATTTAATTCATGAAAAAAAACACAAGAATTTTTTTTAAAAAAGTAATACATTCAAAATAATCGGAAGTAACAAACCATTAGAGTCAAGGAAACAAAACCTTGGAAAAGAACAACATAACCAAAATCAAAATATCCACCCATCCATATTGGAACATTAGTCCACCATAGGGTAGATTAACAAGGTGAAACATGCCTTCTACAACCACTAGAATTGGTAGCCTTGAGCTCAGCCAATTATACCTTAGTTAAATAAGCATAACATCAACCAATTCTAGCTTGGCTAATGGACATATCATGGCATCTATGCGAAACATGATGAAGATGTGATAACAAAATTTAGGGATATCACTAAAACATATAAACCTTTATAGTGATATATCATTTATAGATTGGGAAAATATACATCATAATCGTTTTATGTAAAAGCTTATGACATGTCAACCATTTTTCTATGTTTTCTAATGTGAATATAACTCACATCATAATGGATTAGATATGTGAATGATCTTTAATGTGTTCCCACTCCATGTTTGGATGCAAATATTAAACCAATTTTGGTTTTTAAAAATAGAAGTTTATGCTTTTTCACTACTGGAAACCACATAGTTAAACCACCATCCAAAATCCATTTTCATTTTATTGAACCGTTCTTGTGTTGCCATGAACATTTTTTAAAATCCAAGACCATTTGAACAAAACTAATCAAAATTTTGAATAGTTCACCACAACAATCTCCTTCAACACTCACACATATTATAAATCTACAACTATTATGTTTTGGTTTTGAGCTGAACTAGACTTGCTTGAATGAATATGCATGCCACTCCATAATCGTATGTGGCATGTGATGGATCACCATGCATCCTCTAGGTCAACTCGATAATGGTTGCCATATGCCCACATGTTATCATAGGTGTAAGCTTTGTGACTTAATGGGTGAAATAGTTGCACAAGCTCTTTGGACACCTCCATTAGTCCTACATGGAGTTGTTGCTTCACATGTTGCAAATGTGGGAAAATCTACCTATAAATGTGAATGAAGAAAAGTAAGGTTTACATTTTGATGAAAACCATGAGCCCTTGCACATGCCCTGTGTTCCTATCTTCTCGCTTCATGATGTTTTTTTCTTCCATATATTCCTTATAATGCCGAATTGTCATATTTGAAAACCTTTAGTAAGAATTTATGAAAATTTAACCAAAATAGAAACACATTCAATATTGAAACCACTAAAATAACCACCATTTGATGACAAAAATTAGCCCACTAAAACATAGAACTATAACCAAAACATCATTGCATAAAAGTGTAAGTTTCACAACTAATTAAATTCAAGGGCAATACAATTGATCATTGACACCCAAAATTAACTAAAATAAAAATTGGCCCAAACCATTAGAAGAAACCACCATAAGGTGCATTCCTTTAAAAAGATAATTTAACACCATGTAAAGTTCACAATTAAAGACTCTAAGGGAAATATAAGTTTAAATCACCATGTTAAATTAGTCAAAATGGAAACCATAGGATCTAATCCCTTTTATTTTGGCCTTTACACCAAAGGATCATACCACTAAAGTTCTTATGGTGGGATTGCCACAACCATTGTAGTGGGATTTCCTACCACTATAAATGTGGTGGTTTCAAAATGATGTTTAACAAGTGGTATAAACATTAGGATCACGATGTCATCATTGAAGGATTAGGATTTAAATCAACTATTACAATGGATTTATATAAAATATAAAATTTAGAATACATTATGCAATTTTAATGGTTGTGGAGTTTGTAATGATGTATTCATGGATGGCCTTTAATTCCTCAACTGTTAGTTTCTTGTTTTTCCCTTGCCAACTAATACCTCCCCAATGTTTACCTCTTCTTCCTTAACATCCCACATCCAACGCCTAATGTGAAGGTATGATGCAAAATGCTTGATATAAAACCTAAGTGCTTTGTCATACATATATTTGGATGCAATGCATCCTTCAATGTTTGCTTTGTTACAAAAATATTTCTTTAGCACATTCAACTACCTTTCAATTGGGTAACACTAGCAAGTTTATACATGTTTGCATATTTTTTATTCATCCACCAAATGGATGACAAGGTGGGTCATGAGGTCAAAAAATGTAGGTGGGAACCAAACCTCAAACTTGCACAATGTTTCAACCACAAAAATGCGAAAGGCATTAATCTCATTTTGATTCACCACCTTTGTGCATATGCATTGGAACATTGTACCCAAACATATAAGTGTTTTACATGGCCCAAGTTGTAATAAATTGCAAATGCCCATTGACATTATTTGTTGCACCATCACTTGGTGGTCATGGATTTTCATGTGTTGTACCCTCTGATTGCCCACATGTTTTTTGAAAGCTGTTACACACCATGTTGGTGTTTGCACTTCAACCACAAAATCCACAAAGGTTTTTACTTCATTCTGTGTGAAACATATGAAGCTTGTGGTTTTGTGTATGATCCACCCCCTTGTTGAGGAAGTCACAAGTGTTGAATCACCCTAGCCTCTTCTAGGTCTTTGCATATTTCAATTGTGTCCTTATCCCCAAAGAGGTATTTCAAAATGTTTTCTGAAACATTTCTCTCAATGTGCATGACATCCAAAATGTTCCATATGGGTAACTCTTGCAAAAGTAGCCACCTTACATCATTAAATTTAAATGTTGAACTTTGCTTTGGATACATGGTTCATTAAAAGATTAACCAACAAATTACTTATTCATATAACAAATTCCCTTGTCTTTTCTGCTGCCATTGACTAACTAGATCCCATCCATATGTCAAAACTTTTCTTCTAGGTGGCAATAACTACATGCCCACCACCCCCCCACCTTTTGGCCACCATAATCCCACTAATTGCCCACTGAATGCCCATTGGACACCTACCACATACCAATCCCACTAATTGGCCACTATACTCCCACTCTTACAATAGACCCAAAAGGATATAATGTGCATGTGATCCATGTTAGCAAAATTTCCTACCTTCCAATATTCAAGCTAAAATAATGCATTCAACCTTTTAATTTTAGTTTGTGTAGTGGGGCCAGCTTGTGTGGATCACCTTCTACTTTGGAGCCATGCCCCCCTCGCTACTGTTGTAACATATATACACATCATCCACATCTAACTTGGTAGGCGGTGTCACCTCTTTTATGCCTCCAAAAGTTCTTGCATCTTGGTGATATGGGTGTGAATGAGGGAGCCACCTCCTATGTTGGCCACAATAGACTACCTTTCAAAGAGCAATGGACCATCATCTAGTTGTTACAAATGCACAACAAGGGCAACCTTGATACCCTTTTGTAATGCAACCAACAACAATCCCATATGCGGGCAAATCATGGATCATCCATAAGAATATTGCACGAAGCTGAAATGTTGATTCCTCATTTGATTGCCTAGCATTTCACACATCTATGCCAACCTCCCATAACATCTTAAGCTCATCCAACATAGTTTCTAGATAAAAGTCAAAATGTTCACCCGTTATGGATTGAGGGCTTGGTATGATCAAGGATAACATCACAAAATGTTTTTTTGTGGTTAGGCATGGAGGGATGTTATAATTCAACATAACCACTAGCCATGTGGACCAATTTGACCTTTGGACTCCAAATGGGTTCACCCCATCCGTTGCTAGTCCCAATTGTACATTATGAGGTTCCATGGTAAAATTTGGCCAAGAACTTCCACAAAATTCCATTGGTGCAAATTTGCTGGATGTCAAACCAACCCATCTTGGTTGCAGTTATGATAATGCCACACCATCAACTCTACTTGGGTAGGAGTGTTGTACATCCATGGTAGTTGAAGCATGAGTGAAAAGTGGTGAAACACCTTCCTTGCCACCTTCAACCTCCTAGCCCATTTATACTGAAGCTCACCACAATGCACACAATGGTCCACATTTGCATGGACTCCCCTAAACAACATACACCCTTTGATGCACACATCAATCATGTCATATGCCAACCCCAACTTCTTTAACATGTGTGAGGTTTCATACTTAGAACTTGGGGATGTATTAGGGGTTGGTAGTATGCTATTCTTTAACAACCTCAGCAATTCAAATATGAAAGCATTGGATGTGCCATGTGTTCAACAACAATTCAAAATTAGTGATGTTACACACAAGAATGATAGTTTAGAGTTTTCATATAGAGGAATTTTTGATGCCTCTTCAAACTCAACCTCATTAGGCCCCCCATTCTCATCATGGTCATTGAACATGGTAGCTACATCTTCTTGCTTTATGCCCTCCACAATTCCTGACATATTAGAGTATGCATCCACCAGATTTTCTTCAATGGCTTGTTCATGATGTCTACCCACATTTGGACCATGTAGTATTATAGGTTCATCATTCATTAAGGGGTTGTGTTGGGCACCTCCTACTATTTAGTCTACCATTAAAAATGCATCATTCACCAATCTTGTCATGTCCACATTTGCATCTAGGTCAAGAGCTTCCATCAAATGGTCTATTAGGTGGACATCTACTTGATAGATTGTTGCCACCCATTCCTCACTAGATGAATCATATAAATCCCCCTACTATAATGCAAATCAAACTTTTCAAACCCTTCTAGTTGGTTAAGTTCAAGGTATACATGAACGCAATTGATTTTCATGCATCATTCACTATGAACGATAGGATTATAGTTTGATTTGAGTGGGGAACATTATGCATGTACCTCTATCCAGCCTCAGTTGCAAGGGTGTTGTCCAAAATCCAACAAATGTTTTTGAACTATGGTGTGTTTAAGAGGCCGAGCACATGGGCATATCCGACAAGGGCATCTATACTATTCTAACTTAGCAGCATTAGCACAAGCTTTGTCATGCTTCCGTAGTTTGAAATCTTAGGCCTTTGTTATTTGTGGATTTGTTAATGGGAGTCATCAATTTGTAGAAAACTCCATGAGACCTACACACATATAAAACCCCATCAAAATTTCCTAAACCTATGGCCACTTCAGAGAATGACATGCCATTGTACTACCAATATGGTTTAAAGTTTATTTTGGAATTAAAAAAAACTAAAAATTGTTAAGAAATTATATTCTTAATTAAAATGGCCCCTTAAAAAATTGATAACCTTATCTTTGAAAATTCATAATTAAATTATACTTACTCAACTAATTGCCTAATAAAAACCTAAAAATAGAATGACTTCCAAATTACCTTAGAAAAAAATTCCCAAGAAAATTCTCAAATCATGTTTTAAATTTGTGTTCTTGACCAAAAAGTTCAAGGAAAGGAACCAATGTTACATTTTTGAAATGTTTTCTAAATGAAATGATTAAGAACATCAAAATACACAATATTATTAATAGTATTGAAATTTCAAAATTTGAGGAACCTAATAAATGTATTCATTTGAAAAAAATTATGAAAAAATTTATTTAAGTGTTTCTTATGATTTTTAAAAGTTCGATCGCTCTAAGAAAATCAAGGCGTGACATTCCTAGTGGTACCACCCAAGGATGCTTTTGTTCGTTCATCCATTTTGTTTTCATCCACATTGTCATCCGTAAATATCGTCCATCTATGAACACATGGCATAATATTTTTTCATGTCACCAAATATTTTGTCCCATGTGTCAAAAAATATTCATGAAATATTTCACCAACGTGGTAAAATATTCTTAAAAAAATTTGATCCTATTCATTTGTCCATGTTCATGCTCGTAGGCTCACAAAATAACATCCCTGCCTATATGACAAGGTGGGAACACAACTAATTTCTTTTCAAGAGTGACAACCATTGAATCCAAATTGCTAGAAATCCTTGGCCAAGTTGCCCAAGTCCTTGAGTCTTGTAATGAAAATGTTAAGTCCATCTAGTCCCTCAACTCCACCATTCTTGAATTCATGCAACAATTTAATCTATTCTAGCAACTTTGGGAAGTCTTGGATTGAGAGACCATGCCTCACCACTTGGCCACAATGCTACCCATGTGGTGGAGAATATTGCCTTGCTTCAAAAGAAAGGGAAATACTTGGTAGCAAAATTTGATGCCTTAAGTGTTATTGATGGGTTAGTGGGTTGTTCATATACCATCTTTTAGTTTGTTAATTTTATGTTCCCTCAACCTCTTCCATAACTCTTTTTTAAAAAAATGTTGGAATTAGATTGCACTTTTTAAAATAGGGCACATTCCAAGCTTAGTTGGACAAATGAGTTTATTCCCTTGATTATGGATCATATATAGTTCAAAAGAGTTAAATGGTGGGCATAACTAGTGCCAATTTATGTAATGCAGTTGATTGATGTGGTCACAATGACAAGTGAAGTTCTTGCATGCACTCAAACACACGTGAACATGCCTAAAAGCCCAAGTCAAAAAAAAAAATCCCAATTGGTGTGATGAATAAGGCCCATGTAACTTGAAATAATGAAGATTTTGGAATGTAAACAAAGAACCCAAATTTGTATTCAAGTGATGAAATGCTTTATAATCTTTTCGGCCCAATAGTTGGTCATGGATGTAGTATATTAAGTTCAAGTGTTATTTTGCAATCCATAGCTACTAATGAAGATGCAACAATCCTTGTTGAAGCACATCAAACCCTAAATCAAGGTCTCACTACTAGCACAATGGTTCAAGTTTGTACATTCAATTCTTGGCTAAATTTTGCAATTTAAATATATTTCTTACCAAGAAACACATGTGGGTAGTTTTGTTAAATCATTTCTAATTAAGCATGTAGATTTTTTTATTGAATATAAACTTGGTCATGGTAATGCACAAATTGTTTTACATTTGGTTCCATTTGGGTCACAAAATTTTTAAAAAATAATTAAAACAAATACTCCAATGCTAGGATCTCAAGGACAATGCGGCAATAGTGCGACCAATAACTATCAGAACCCTAGAGATTCCAAAGGTGCCTCCACCATGTATCTTTCATGATTTCAGTTCCTATTAATTTGGAAATACTTGTTTTCATCACCATTCCAAAACTTATTTTGCAAGCAATACATTAAACAATACATGTGTAATTTTATTTATGTTATTACAACTTAAATGTGCAATCTGAACAAAGGCGATTTGGTATTTTTATTGAGTAAGCATCATATGATAACAATTGGAACAAAAAGTCATATTGCAGCAAATGGAGTAGTATTTGTTGTTGCAAGCAATATGTTTCATGGGGTTATAATTGAAGATGGTGTGTACAAAGTGGAGGTGCATGGTGTGACATTCCTTGAAACAACTTTGATCTTTCCAAATATGAAAGATGATTTTCCACATCTACTTTTAAAGGATGTGAAATGTGTGAATCTATAAAATAAAATTTGACTAAGTTGTTCTTTTGTAGCCTTATTGTAGTATGTGTGGTGTGGTTCAAAATGCCATGAACTAATTCTTAACTAGATTTATGTGTCATGTGATGTTTGCAAGCTTTTAAAATTCTCCCAACTCTTGTTATATCTATGCCTCGGTAACTCATTAAATAGGGGATTATCAGCTTGTGAATATGTTTAAGGAAGTTAGGTCTACAAAGGCCCATTATGTTTTGCATTACTTTACTTGTACATTTTTTTTATGTACATGCTTTCATTGTTGTAGATTGTAGTTGCAATTCTAGTCCAATTAAATTGCCATACAATACAACTAGTGTAGTGGCATCTAAGGTCCCCCTTCAACTGTTTTAGTCACCTACACAATTGCAAAACTTATTTATTCTACGACTACCATAGACACACATATGATTACCATAGTTGCATGTCAATGATATAAAAAATGTATAATAATTATTTTATTCATAATTAACACCATGTAGCAAAATTATGACCACACATGATAATCATAATATTTTCATTTCCACTTTATATATTATTATTTGTTGCCACATGGATGCATTCCCACCAATAAAATATAACTATGTAAAAAATAATATTAAAAAAAAGTAAAATTTAAATTATAATCGGTTGCCATGTGTCTGTCATCTAATGGATAATCCATGGTTCAATTGTTATGAGGATTGTTGCCATCTGGCTACATCTTAGCCAATCTGAAATTGAATTATTATATTTTTAAATTGTAGAAAATTAATTAAAAATTAATCTATATTGCCATGTGTCAATTATCTAATAGGTGAAGAAACCCTATTCCAGACAGTAAATGTAGCATGAAATAATGATAATAATCTGTGACATAGTGTAGATTTGAACAAAATGCTAATAATCTGTGAATAAAATGAATGACTGTTATAAGGCGGAATCTGTCTCAGATGGAGAAAACAGATTCCAGACGGTAAGTGTAGCACGAAATGCTAATAATCTGTGAATAATATGAATGAATATTACAAGGCGGAATCTGTTTCAGATATTTCGTTTGTGGATAAACCCTATGGACTGAAGGGGAGCAAACGCAGGTGCTCTGCTACCGCGCGCCTCCTCTGCAAAATGGCCATGGCGATGGCGTTCACAGGCGCCAAGAACTCCATTTGTTCGTCACTGATACTCACACCTTCCGCCTCCTTAGACCAGGTACAAACTCCAAACTTCAACTCTCTCTGTTCTCTCTTTGACGCTCCTTCTAATTCGCTTTCTTTCTGTCTCCTTTTTCTTCCTCAATGGATTACTTTTGTCTCTCTTTTTCTTCCTTTTGTGTTCTCGCTTTCCTTCCTCCTTCACGACGTAGCAATTGCAAGCTCTCTACTACAGTCGCTTTGTTCCCCCCCCCCCACCCCCCCCCCCCCCCCCCCCCTCCTCCTCCCCTTCATCCTCCACCTCCATACTT
>Ga0116227_10012096_pt1 | contig 14227 bp, 12 predicted proteins | sample S1TSphgellanicum_FD_89693 | JGI IMG/M metagenome (GOLD analysis project Ga0116227, IMG submission 89693) | Host-associated microbial communities from peat moss isolated from Minnesota, USA - S1T2_Fb - Sphagnum magellanicum MG | ecosystem: Host-associated > Plants > Peat moss > Unclassified... | reverse complement strand
GCTTTCGCGGGCTTTGCCGCCGCGGGCGTGAAGGAGCTGATCCTGGACCTGCGCTACAACGGCGGCGGCAGCGTGACCGTGGCGCGCAATCTCGCGAGCATGGTCGGCGGCACCGCCCTGGGCGGGCAGACTTTCGCGCAGCTGCGCTTCAACGCCCTGCACCCGGAGCAGAACGTGACCTATGCCTTCACCGCCAACCCCGCGCTGCTGCCGGCGCCGCCGCTTGCGGGGCTGGGCCGGGTGTTCGTCATCACCTCGGCATCCACCGCGTCGGCCAGCGAGCTGGTCATCAATTCGCTCAAGCCCTTCATGAACGTGGTGCTGGTGGGCGGCACCACCTATGGCAAGCCCTACGGCTTCCAGCCGCGCGATGCCTGCGGCCTGACCTACAGCGCGGTCAATTTCGACTCCGTCAATGCCCAGGGCGTGGGCGGCTACAGCAACGGCATCGCGGCCAACTGCGTGGTGGCCGACGATCTGGGCCATCAGCTCGGCGACATGGCCGAAGGCCGCACTGCGGCGGCCGTGGCCTACATCCAGACCGGCAATTGCCCGGCGGGCACGGCCGCGCTGCAGGCCCGCCAGGCGCCGGCCGCGTCCGCCGGATCCGGCGGCGGGCTGTTCGGCGAGACGGTGCCGCCGCAGATGTTCGCCGACTGAACGCCGCCCATGGGGCGGATGCCTACATCAGCAGGTGCTCGCCCGCGTTGTCGCCGCCCAGGATCACGTAGTTCACCTTGCGGATGTCCATGAGTTTCCTGCCGCCGGCGTAGCTGATGGAGCTCTGCACGTCCTGCTCCATCTCGACCAGGGTGTCGGCCAGCCGGCCCTTGACCGGCTCCAGGATGCGCTTGCCCTCCACGTGGCGGTACTCGCCCTTGTTGAAGTCGCTGGCCGAGCCGTAGTACTCCTTGTAGAGCCGGCCGTCGACTTCGACCGTCTGGCCGGGCGACTCCTCATGGCCGGCCAGCATGGAGCCGATCATGACCATGGTCGCGCCGAAGCGGATGCTCTTGGCGATGTCGCCATGCTCGCGGATGCCGCCGTCGGCGATGATGGGCTTGGTGGCCACCCGCGCGCACCACTTGAGCGCCGACAGCTGCCAGCCGCCCGTGCCGAAGCCGGTCTTCATGCGCGTGATGCAGACCTTGCCGGGGCCGATGCCGACCTTGGTGGCGTCGGCGCCCCAGTTCTCCAGGTCGATGATGGCCTCGGGCGTGCCCACGTTGCCGGCGATCACGAAGGACGCGGGCAGCTTGTCCTTGAGGTGGGCGATCATGTTCTTCACGCTGTCGGCATGGCCGTGGGCGATGTCGATGGTCACGTACTCGGGCACCAGGCCGGCCGCGGCGAGCTGGTCCACGGTGTCGTAGTCGGGTTTCTTGACGCCCAGCGAGATCGAGGCGTACACGCCCCGGGCCTGCATGTCGCGCACGAACTGCACGTTGTCCAGGTCGAAGCGGTGCATCACGTAGAAGTAGCCGTTCTGCGCCATCCAGACGCACAGCGGCTCGCTGATCACCGTCTTCATGTTGGCCGGCACCACCGGGATGCGGAAGCTGCGCGCGCCCAGCGTCACGCTGGCGTCGCATTCGGAGCGGCTGTCTACGCGGCATTTGCGCGGCAGCAGCAGAACGTTGTCGTAGTCGAAGATTTCCATGAATCCAAGCTCCAGAAAGATCGTTGCAGAACGAGTGAGCGCTTGGTCCGGCCGGCTTCGAGATGCGCCGCGCGCAAGGCGGGCGGGCACAAAAAACCGGGCGCAAGAAACTTGGGCCCGGTGACTGATTTTACCGGCCTTCCCCGGCGGGCATGCAACGCGATTGCGCTATAGCCCTTATACGGCCCCGTGAATCCTGCACCCAGCCGACCACGCTCAGGCGCTCGGGCCGGGCGCCTTCGGGGATGCTCATCGGGCGCGACTCGAAGAACCGCTTCTGCTCCGATTTTGAGAGCGCCCGCCGCCCGTCCCATGTGGCCTGCAGGGCATTTCGGACCAAATTCCGCGCGACGGGCGTGCCCTCGGCGCCGGCCGGGATGGTTTCCACCAGCAGCAGCCAGGCGGTCCAGGGGCCGCCGCGCCCGGGTTGCAGCTCGATCGAGGTGCCGATGTAGCCGTTGAACGGCAGGCCGTGCGCCACGCGCAGGCGCTGCGGGCCGGGGCGGACCGGGGCGGCGGCCAGCTCGGCCTGCGCGGGCGCCGGCCGGCCCAGGTCCTGCAGGCGCGCCAGGCCGTCGCGGCTGGCCGCCGCCGACAGCGGCGCGTCGTCGCCCCGTGCGCCGGGCAGGATCCAGTCCAGCGCCAGCTCGCGCGGGCCCGGGCTGCGGGTGGCGGCGTCGGCCCAGCAGGCCTCGCAGTCGGCGCTGATGAAGCGCTCCAGCAGCGCCCGCGGGGCGATCTGACCGTCGCTGGCGCAGAACGACTGGGCCCGCGCGGCCGGGGCGCCGAAAGCCAGCGCGAACAGGACCGGCGCCACAAGGGCCGCGCGGCGGGCAAGGTGGGCGGCAGAGCGGGCGGGGTAGGCGAGTGGGGTCATCGGGGGGCTTTCTACAATGCCATATGTTCCCAGAAGTCGCATCAGATTCTCCGCTCTTACACAACCTCAACCCGGAGCAGTCCGCGGCGGTCACCCTGCCGCATGAGCATGCGCTGATCCTGGCCGGTGCCGGCTCGGGCAAGACCCGGGTGCTGACCACCCGCATCGCCTGGCTGCTGCAGACCGGCCAGGTGTCCCCCGGCGGCGTGATGGCCGTGACCTTCACCAACAAGGCCGCCAAGGAGATGATGACCCGCCTGTCGGCCATGCTGCCCGTGAACGTGCGCGGCATGTGGATCGGCACCTTCCACGGCCTGTGCAACCGCTTCCTGCGCGCGCACTACAAGCTGGCCAACCTGCCGCAGGGCTTTCAGATCCTGGACACCCAGGACCAGCTCTCGGCCATCAAGCGGCTGATGAAGCAGCATGGCGTGGACGACGAGCGCTTTCCGGCCAAGCAGACGCAATGGTTCATCGCCGGCTGCAAGGAAGACGGCCTGCGCCCCAACATGGTGGAGGCGCGCGACGAGGAAACCCGCAAGAAGATCGAGATCTACCAGCTCTACGAGGAGCAGTGCCAGCGCGAGGGCGTGGTCGACTTCGGCGAGCTGATGCTGCGCAGCTACGAACTGCTGCGCGACAACGATCCGGTGCGCGAGCACTACCAGCGGCGCTTTCGCCACATCCTGGTGGATGAGTTCCAGGACACCAACAAGCTGCAGTACGCCTGGCTCAAGCAGCTGGCCGGCCCCGGCAGCGCGGTGCTGGCCGTGGGCGACGACGACCAGAGCATCTACGCCTTTCGCGGCGCGCGCGTGGGCAACATGGCCGACTTCGTGCGCGAGTTCGAGGTGCGCCACCAGATCAAGCTCGAGCAGAACTACCGCAGCGGCAGCAATATCCTGGATTCGGCGAACGAACTCATCAGCCACAACAGCCGCCGCCTGGGCAAGAACCTGCGCACCACCCAGGGCCCGGGCGAGCCGGTGCGGGTGTACGAGGCCACCAGCGACTTCGCCGAGGCGCAGTGGATGGTGGACGAGATGCGCCAGCTGGTGCGCGAGGGCTCCGAACGCAAGGAGATCGCCGTGCTGTACCGCAGCAACGCGCAGAGCCGGGTGATCGAGACCGCGCTGTTCAACGCCGCCGTGCCGTACCGCGTCTACGGCGGCCTGCGCTTCTTCGAGCGCGCCGAGATCAAGCACGCGCTGGCCTACCTGCGCCTGCTGGAGAACCGGCACGACGACACCAGCTTCCTGCGCGTGGCCAACTTCCCGCCGCGCGGCATCGGCGCGCGCAGCATCGAGCAGCTGCAGGACGCCGCGCGCGCGGCGGGCACCTCGCTGCACGACGCCGTCAGCACGCTCGGCGGCAAGGCCGGCGCCAACCTGGGTGCCTTCGTGGCGAAGATCGACGTGCTGCGCGAGCAGACCCAGGGCCAGACCCTGCGCGAGATCATCGAGCTGGTGCTGGACCACAGCGGCCTGATCGAGCACTACCGGGCCGACCGCGAAGGCGCCGACCGCATCGAGAACCTGGAGGAACTGGTCAACGCCGCCGAGAGCTTCGTCACCCAGGAAGGCTTCGGGCGCGATGCCGTGGCCCTGCCGGTGGACGAACTGGGCCGCCCGCTCACGCAGTCGCCGGCCAGCCAGGGGCTGGAGCCGGACCTGCCGGCCTCCGGCGAGCCGCTGGCGCCCGATGCCGAGACCGGCGAAACCCTCAGCCCGCTGGCGGCTTTTCTGACCCATGCGGCCCTGGAGTCCGGGGACAACCAGGCCCAGGCCGGCCAGGACGCGGTGCAGCTCATGACGGTGCACTCGGCCAAGGGCCTGGAATTCGACTGCGTGTTCATCACCGGCATGGAGGAGGGCCTGTTCCCGCACGAGAACTCGATGAGCGACCACGACGGCCTGGAGGAGGAGCGCCGCCTGATGTACGTGGCCATCACCCGGGCGCGCAAGCGCCTGTACCTGAGCCATTCGCAGACCCGCATGCTGCACGGCCAGACCCGCTACAACCTCAAGAGCCGGTTCTTCGACGAACTGCCCGAGGACGCGCTCAAGTGGATCACGCCGAAAAACCAGGGCTTCGGCGCCGGTTTCGGCATGGGCCACGGCGCGGCGCCGGCCCGGCCGGCCTGGGGCCACAGCGGCTTCAGCGCCGAGAGCTTTCGCAGCCCGCCGGTGCCGCCGCAGAAGGCGGCGCCCTCGCACGGCCTGCGCTCGGGCATGCAGGTGTTCCACACCAAGTTCGGCGAGGGCACGGTGCTCACGCTGGAGGGAGCGGGCGACGACGCGCGCGCGCAGGTCAACTTCCCGCGCCACGGCGTCAAATGGCTGGCGCTGAGCGTGGCCAAGCTGACGCCGGTGTCCTGATGTCCGGCCGGTGGCCGCCGCGCGCTACCGGCCCAGCATCTCGGCCGGATTCATCTGGCCGGGTTTCTCGTCCATGTAGCCCCGGCCGTCCTTCACGCCCTTGCGGCCGGCGATCTGCCAGGCGGTGCGCTGGTCCACCAGTCGGGCCAGGTACTCCAGCTCTTCGTCGGTGTGGTTGATGGCCTTGGCCGGGGTCAGGAAGCGGCCGCCGCGCGGCTCGGGCTCGCCCCAGAACGACTGGTGGTACTGGGCGCGGCTGACCAGGCGGTCGGAGCCGGCCCCCACGTCCACCGTGCCGTAGCAGTTGCAGAAGTAGCTGCGGTTGCCCTGCTCGGCGAAGACCTCGGCATACACGCCCGTTCCGCGGATGCCGGCAGTGAGCGTGGGCGTGACGATCAGCCGGCTGGAGCCCCTGCCCCAGACGCTGGCGACGGCGCCGCTCAGCAGGCGCAGCACGCTCACCACGTTGAGGGTGTCGCCGCGCTCCACCGTCACCATCGAGTTCTGCCGCACCTGGAAGGATGAGTTGCCGATCACGAAGATCAGGCTGGCGCCGGGACCGGTCTGCACCTGGTCGCCGGTCACCACGCTCTGCTGCGGCAGCAGCCGGCGGCCGTTGAGCAGGGCCTCGCCCTGCAGCTGCACCACGTTGCTGCGCGACTGGGCCTGGGCGGCGGCATAGCCGCCCATCGCGGTCCAGGCGGCGGCGGCCTGCAGGAAGCTGCGGCGCTGGAACCAGAGCAGTTCGTCCTCGGTGCGGCCTTGCAGGGTGTGCTGGGTCATGGGGAAGCTCCTTCGTCGGCGACGAAACTGTCACGGAATGTGAAATAGATCGAGCTGAAGAACATCGCGGCCATCACCAGGGCCGCCGGCACCAGGGCGGCGGTGGCCAGCTCGGCGCTGCCGATGAGCGAGACCACCAGGGTCAGCAGCGTGCCGCCCAGGATGAACACCGCCATCCACACCAGCCCGTAGACCGTGAAGGCCCAGAAGTTGCGCACGCAGGCCACGAGGCTGAAGAACAGGCTCTTGACCGGCGGCACGCCGTGCCAGTGCACCAGGGCCGGCGCGTGCCAGAACAGCAGCGACAGCGGCAGGTACAGGCCCATGGCGGCCCACATCGCGAGCTGGAAGTCGGGCGCCTGCACCATCTCGCGCGTGATCCTGCCGCCCACCAGGTACAGGCGCGCGAACTGGCCGCCGTCGAACAGCGCGGAGATGCCCATGACCAGCAGGAAGCCCGCCGCGTACAGCACGCCCAGCACCATCATGGCGCGCACGCGCTGGCGGCCGGCGCGAAACGCGCTGACCAGGATGGAGGGCATGGGGAACTTGCCCTTGGTGGCTTCCTGCGTCGCGGCCATCAGGCCCAGCGTGGCGGCGGGCAGCAGCGCCAGTGCCAGCGCACTGCCGATGAAGGGCAGCAGGGTGGCCACCGACATCAGAGCCATGAACATGAAGAACAGGCCCGACAGCGCCAGCGGCTGCTTGAGGAAGGTCTGGATGCCGAGCTTGACCCACAGGATGCCTGTGCGTGCGGGAACGATGTTGAGTTTCATGCGTTGTGGACTGTCATGGCGCCGCGCCGGCGGGCCGTCTTCTCGCGGCCGCCGGTGGGAGGTTCGGCAGATTGTGACTGATTTGGCCGTTTCAGGGCCTGACCGGGTGCCGCACGCGCTCGCGCAGCACGCGCTCGAAGTGCGATGGGTCGTGGGCCTTGAGCATCGAGGCCTCGCGCGGCAGGTGGAAGTCCCACAGCCGCGAGATCCAGAAGCGCAGGGCGCCGGCGCGCAGCATGGCCGGCAGCAGTTCGCGCTCCGCTGCCGCCAGCGGCCTGACCTGGGCGTAGGCCGCCATCATGCTGTGCGCGCGGCCGGCGTCGTGGGCGCCGGTGGCCAGGTCGATGCACCAGTCGTTCAGGCACACGGCCAGGTCGAACAGCCAGGTGTCCACGCCGGCGAAGTAGAAGTCGAAGAAGCCGGTCAGCCGCTCGCCCTCGAACATCACGTTGTCGCGGAACAGGTCGGCATGCACCGGCCCGCGCGGCAGCGCCGCGTAGGCCGAGCTGGCGGCCACGTGGTTCTGCCAGGCCAGCTCGGCCAGCAGCAGGCTGCGCTGGGCCTCGGCCAGGTGCGGCAGCACCAGGGGCACGGTCTCGTTCCACCAGGCCAGGCCGCGCAGGTTGGGCTGGCTGCGGTTGAAGTCGCGCGCGGCCAGGTGCATGCGCGCCAGCATGCCGCCCACGGCGGCGCAGTGCACGGCGGTGGGGGCCAGTTCGCTGCGCCCGCTCAGCCGGTTCACCACCGCCGCGGGCTTGCCCTTGAGCCGGTGCAGGATGTCGCCGTCGCGGTCGGCCGCCGGGTCGGGCACCGGGATGCCGCGCTGCGCCAGGTGCTTCATCAGGTGCAGGTAGAAGGGCAGTTGCTCGAAGCTCAGGCGCTCGAACAGCGTGAGCACGTACTGGCCGCTGTCGGTGGTGGCGAAGTAGTTGGTGTTCTCGATACCGCCCTCGATGCCGCGCAGGGCCTGCAGCTCGCCCAGGTTCAGCAGGCGCAGGAAGTCGCGCGCCTCGTCGTCGGAGACTTCGGTGAATACGGCCATGGGTCGCGAAAGAGATCAGGAATTCACGGTTTCAGAAATTCAGGAGGTTCCACACGCGCTCGCCGGGGCTGCCCAGCAGGCTGTCGCGCCCGGCCGTGCGGTTGCCGCGCTTGCCGTCGGCCGGCAGGACTTCGTACTCGGGCACGTCCGCCTTGGGCTGCACGGTGATGCTCTGGGTCTCGCCGCCGACGCGCAGCTCGTCGATCCGGCTGCCGGCGTCCTCCAGGCGGATGCGCTCGATGCGCTGGTCGCCGGGGAATGCGGGTTGCTCCTGTTTTTGTAGCTGCTGTGGCACGGCTGGCAAGGGCTGTGGACTGATTTGTGCCGGAGCCTGGGCCAGCGCGGCGCCGCAGCACAAAGCCAGGGGCAGGAGCAGGGAGTAAACGCGCATGCGGCGATTGTAGAGCGCACCCCCGGAGCCCCGGGCCATGCACAATCCCCCCATGAGCGACGAAACAATGCCGAAGAAAACCCTGGTGCTGGTGGACGGCTCCAGCTACCTGTACCGCGCCTTCCATGCCATGCCCGACCTGCGCGCCGTGCCGGGCGACCCGGCCAGCCCGGCCACGGGCGCCATCCGCGGCATGATCAACATGATGCAGAAGCTGCGCAAGGACGTGCAGGCCGACTACGCGGCCTGCGTGTTCGATGCCAAGGGCCCGACCTTCCGCGACGAGCTCTACCCCGCGTACAAGGCGAACCGCTCGCCCATGCCCGATGACCTGCGCAGCCAGATCGGGCCGATCCACGAGGTGGTCCGCCTGCTGGGCTGGCAGGTGCTCGACGTGCCCGGCGTGGAGGCCGACGACGTGATCGGCACGCTGGCCACCGCTGCCGCGCGCCAGGGCATCGAGGTCATCGTCTCCAGCGGCGACAAGGACCTGAGCCAGCTCGTGGACGAGCACATCACCATCATCGACACCATGAACGACCGCCGCCGCGACGTGGCCGGCGTCGAGGCCGAGTTCGGCGTGCCGCCGCGCCTGATGATCGACTACCAGACCCTGGTCGGCGATGCGGTGGACAACGTGCCCGGCGTGGACAAGGTGGGGCCGAAGACGGCCGCCAAGTGGCTGGCCGAATACGGCTCCCTCGACGCGCTGGTGGCGCGCGCCGGCGAGATCAAGGGCGTGGCCGGCGAGAACCTGCGCAAGGCCATCGACTGGCTGCCCCAGGGCCGTGCGCTGCTGACCATCAAGACCGACTGCGACCTGGCGGCCCATGTCGCGGGCCTGCCGTCGCTCCAGGCGCTGGCCATCGGCGATCCGGACAACGAGGCGCTCAAGGCCTTTGGCGAGACCTATGGCTTCAAGGGGCTGGTCAGGACGCTGGCCGCGCAGGATGCGCCCGCGGCGCCGGCCGGTGCGCCGCCGGTCCGCGGCCAGGGCGGCGCCGCCGCGCCCGGCCTGTTCGACGAACCGGAGCCGGCCGGCCCCGAGCGGGCGAGCCCTTTGAAGTACGACACGGTCTTCACCTGGGAGGCGTTCGACGCCTGGCTGCGCCGGCTCGAGGCGGCCGGGCTGGCCGCCGTCGACACCGAGACCACCTCGCTCGACGAAATGCGCGCCGAGATCGTGGGCCTGAGCTTCAGCGTGGTGCCCGGCGAGGCGGCCTACATTCCGCTGGCGCACGACTACCCCGGCGCGCCCGCGCAGCTGCCGCGCGACGAGGTGCTGGCGCGGCTCAAGCCCTGGCTGGAGGACGGCTCGAGGAAAAAGCTTGGCCAGCACATCAAGTACGACCGCCACGTGTTTGCCAACCACGGCATCGAGGTGCAGGGCTATGCCCACGACACCATGCTGCAAAGCTACGTGCTCGAGGTGAACAAGCCGCACGGCCTGGCCAGCCTGGCCGAGCGCCACCTGGGGCGCAGCGGCATCCAGTACGAAGACCTGAGCGGCAAGGGCGCGCACCAGATCCCGTTCAGCCAGGTCGACATCGCCAAGGCCGCCGAGTACTCGTGCGAGGACTCCGACCAGACGCTGGACGTGCACCGCGTGCTGTGGCCGCGGCTGCAGGCCGACGACAGGCTGCGCGGCATCTACGAGCTGGAGATCGCCAGCAGCGAGGCGCTCTACCGCATCGAGCGCAACGGCGTGCTGATCGACGCGCCCACGCTGGCCGCGCAGAGCCATGAACTGGGTCAGCGCATCATGCAGCTGGAGGCCGAGGCGCACGCGCTGGCCGGCCAGCCGTTCAACCTGGGCAGCCCCAAGCAGATCGGCGAGATCTTCTTCGGCAAGCTGGGCTTGCCCGTGGTCAAGAAAACCCCGAGCGGCGCGCCCAGCACCGACGAGGAGGTGCTGGAGAAGCTGGCCGAGGACTACCCGCTGCCCGCCAAGATCCTGGAGCACCGCGGCCTGTCCAAGCTCAAGGGCACCTACACCGACAAGCTCGCGCAGATGGCCAACCCGCGCACCGGCCGCGTGCACACGCACTACGCGCAGGCCGTGGCGGTGACCGGCCGGCTGTCCAGCAACGACCCCAACCTGCAGAACATCCCGATCCGCACGCCCGAGGGCCGGCGCATCCGCGAGGCCTTCATCGCGCCCGCCGGCAGCCTGATCGCCAGCGCCGACTACAGCCAGATCGAGCTGCGCATCATGGCCCACATCAGCGAGGACGAGGCGCTGCTCAAGGCCTTCCATGACGGCATGGACGTGCACCGTGCCACCGCGGCCGAGGTGTTCGGCGTGGCGCCCGAGCAGGTCAGCAGCGAGCAGCGCCGCTACGCCAAGGTCATCAACTTCGGCCTGATCTATGGCATGAGCTCGTTCGGCCTGGCGCGCAACCTGGGCATCGAGACCAAGGCCGCCGCGGCCTACATCGACCGCTATTTCCAGCGCTTCGCCGGCGTCAAGCGCTACATGGACGAGACCAAGGTGTCGGCCAAGAGCCGGGGCTATGTGGAGACCGTGTTCGGCCGCCGCCTGTACCTGCCCGAGATCAACTCGCCCAACGGCCCGCGCCGCTCCGGCGCCGAGCGCGCCGCCATCAACGCGCCGATGCAGGGCACGGCCGCCGACCTGATCAAGATGAGCATGGTCAAGGTGCAGCAGGTGCTGGATGCCGAACAGCGCGGCACCAAGATGATCATGCAGGTGCACGACGAACTGGTGTTCGAGGTGCCGCAGGCCGAGGTCGAGTGGCTGAAGCTCGAAATCCCGCGCCTGATGGCCGGCGTGGCCGATCTCAAGGTGCCGCTGCTGGCCGAGGTGGGCGTGGGGGAGAACTGGGACAAGGCGCACTGAGCCTGCCCAGGCACCGGCCCGCGCCGGGTGCTACTTCTTCTCCGACCACAGCTCCCCGCCGGTCGCCCAGTCGCTGCGCTTGACTTCGCGCAGGATCACGTCCACCGCCTCGGGCTTGGCGCCCAGGCTGTCCACCACGGCCTGGGTCAGGGCCTTGACGAGGTTCTTCTTCTGCTCGGGCGTGCGGCCTTCGAACATTTCGACGTGGATGGTGGGCATGGCTTCTCCGGACGATGGGATCCGCCGATTGTGCCCGCCCGCGGGGCCGGGCCTATTGCATGAACCAGCCGTGGCTCACCACCAGCGACTGGCCGGTCAGCGCATTGCTGGGGAACGAGGCGAACAGCAGCGCGACCTCGGCCACGTCCTGCACGGTGGTGAATTCGCCGTCCACGGTTTCCTTCAGCATCACGTTCTTGATGACTTCCTCCTCGCTGATGCCCAGCGTCCTGGCCTGCTCGGGGATCTGCTTTTCCACCAGCGGGGTGCGCACGAAGCCGGGGCAGATCACGTTGGCGCGCACGCCGTGCTTGCCGCCTTCCTTGGCGATGACCTTGGCCAGGCCGATCAGGCCGTGCTTGGCCGTGACGTAGGGGGCCTTGAGCACGGAGGCTTCCTTGGAATGCACCGAGCCCATGAAGATGATGCTGCCGCCGCGCCCGCTGGCGTACATGTGCGGCAGCACGGCCTTGGTGGTGAGGAAGGCACCGTCCAGGTGGATGGCCAGCATCTTCTTCCAGTCGGCCAGCGAGAACTCCTCCACCGGGTGCACGATCTGGATGCCGGCGTTGCTCACCAGCACGTCCACGCCGCCCCAGGCCTTGACGACCTCGGCCACGCCGGCGTTGACCTGGTCCTCGCTGGTCACGTCCATGGCCACGCTCATGGCCTGGGCGCCGGTGGCGCGCAGCTCGGCGGCGGCGGCCTCGGCCGCGTCCTTGTTCAGGTCGGCGATCACGACCCTGGCGCCTTCACGCGCGTAGGTGTGGGCGATTTCCTTGCCGATGCCGCTGGCCGAGCCGGTGACGAGGGTGATTCTGTCCTGGAGTTTCATGGGCGCTTCCTTCTGGAAAGTGGAGGGGAAAACGGGGGGAGGGCTGTGGGGGCGGCTCGCTGGCGGGTCAGGCAGGCGGCATCGCCCGCCTCAGGGCCGCAGGTAGTCGTGCACCACGCGGCCCAGGCCGAGGGTGAGGTCGGCCACCAGGTGCACGCAGGAGACCACCTCCAGCACCGGCAGGTCGGCCACGGGCGCCAGCGCATGGTGCGACAGCTCGAGCCGGGCCGGGCCGGTCCAGGCGCCCTTGAGCGTGATGTCCAGCAGTTCGTACTGCACCAGCTCGCAGATGCGCGGCGAGCCGTCCACATGCGGGATGATCTTCAGCAGGAAGCCCGGGGCCTGCAGCGTGTGCAGCACCTGCGCCGCATCCAGCGCGCGGTGCTTGTAGCCCATGGTGGCCGTGGCCACGCGCACCGCGCCGTAGTCCAGCGTGCCGACCAGCGTGTCCTTGTCGGCCGCCAGCGAGGGCGAGGCCAGCTTCTTGGGAAAGCCCCAGAGCTCGCGGCCGCCGGCGATCGGCGCGTCGTCGTTCAGGTACATCGAGTGGGTGTAGCCGCCGGCCACGCCATCGAGCGTGACCGGGATCACCTGGCCCGACTCGGTGTAGTCGCCGAAGCCGGTGGAGTCGGGCATGCGGATGAACTCGTACTTGACCAGCGGCTCCTCGAACCGCAGCGGCTCGGGCACCACGGCGCGCAGCGCGTCGGGGTCGGTGCGGTAGGTGATGATGAGGTACTCGCGGTTGCTGAACCGGTAGGGCCCCGGCGGGTAGCTGGGGCTGGTCAGCGGCATCGAGAAGGCATTCTTGCGGACGTCGCTGGCGTTCATGGTGTTCCTCGGGGGTGGTCTCAGGTCTTGGCGGGCAGGGTCAGGTCCAGCACGCGGATGCCGGCGCTCGGCCTGCCGCGCGAGGTCCAGCGCGGATCGGCCAGGCTGCGCTCGGCGTCGGCCACGCCGGCGGCCCAGTGTTCCCGCACGGTGGCGCGCGAGAACTCGTAGTCCTTGGTCTGCGTCTCGTACAGCTTGCTGCGGTTGATGAAATGCAGGATGGTGATGGCCGCCGGCGATCCCGCTTGCAGCAGGGTGCGCAGGTCGGGGTCGTCGGCGAACCTGGCCGGCAGCTTCTTCGCCAGGTTGTGGGCGGCGTGGGTGAGCTTCTGCTGCTGCGCGATCACGTCGGTGTTCAGGCGGGTTCGGCTGGCGAAGCGGATGTCCTTCTCGCGCCCGGCCACCTCGTTCAGGTTGGTGGGCATGGGGCCGCGCGCGCTGAACAGATCGACCTGCATCACCAGCATGTCGTGGCTCAGCGGCTCGTCCAGCACGTACTGCAGCGGCGTGTTGGAGACCAGGCCGCCGTCCCAGTAGTACTCGCCCTCGATCTCCACGGGCGCGAAGCCCGGCGGCAGCGCGCCGCTGGCCATGATGTGGCGCGGGCCAATGAGGCGGTCCCGCCCGGACTTGGGCGTGGCGGCATCCTTGCCGTCGGAGTCGAAGTACACGAAATTGCCGGTGCACACGTTCACCGTGCCCACCGACAGGCGCACGCCGTGGCGCGAGTCCGGCGAATTGATCAGGTCGAAGTCCACCAGCCGCTCCAGCGTCTTCTCCAGCGGGCTGGTGTCGTAGTAGCTCAAGGCGCCGGGCGTGCCCGCCGGCTGCAGCGGCGCGGGCGGAAAGCGCGGCGTGAAGAAGCCCGGCACGCCCAGGGCCGCCACCAGGGCCGCGCTGGATTCGTTGAACAGCTCCCGGGCCTTGATGCCATAGCTCTCGGGCAGGGCGGGCGCCAGCAGGTTGGCGGACACGCCCTCCCAGAACTCGCGCAGCCGCGCCACGCGCCGCCCGGGCGGGTTGCCGGCGATGAGGGCGGCATTGATCGCGCCGATCGAGATGCCGGCCACCCACTGCGGCTGCAGGCCGTGCGCGTCGAGCGCCTCGTACACGCCGGCCTGGTAGGCGCCCAGGGCGCCTCCGCCTTGCAGCACCAGGGTGCGCCGCTCCTGCCCCGTGCCGGTTCCGGTTTTCACCGCGGATGCTGCCACGCGTTCTCCTTGCATTTCAGACGTCGGATGGTGCAGTGCAGTATAGGCTTGCGAACCTTCGTTTGCATGGTGGCCCTTCGCAAACCCGGTTTTTCAGCGCGCGGGAACCTCGCGGCCCGCGCCGACTCCACTGTGCTTCGTCTATCCCAACCCTCCAAGGAAACCCTCATGCGCCAAGACATCGATTCCCTGCTGCCCGGCACCACCACCGAGGAGGGCCCCACCCGCCGCACGGCGCTCAAGGCCGCGCTCGGCGCGGGGTATGCGGCCGCGGCCGGGCCGCTGATGGCGCAGACGGCGATCCGCACACCGGCCGATGGCCTGACCGTGGGCGAGATCACCTACGAGGTCAATGGCTTCAAGG
>Ga0116227_10012095_pt1 | contig 14228 bp, 7 predicted proteins | sample S1TSphgellanicum_FD_89693 | JGI IMG/M metagenome (GOLD analysis project Ga0116227, IMG submission 89693) | Host-associated microbial communities from peat moss isolated from Minnesota, USA - S1T2_Fb - Sphagnum magellanicum MG | ecosystem: Host-associated > Plants > Peat moss > Unclassified... | reverse complement strand
CGGTGCCGCTCGCGAAGAAGTTCGGGCTCGGCTCGGTGCTCGGCTATCTGATCGCCGGCTGCGTGATCGGGCCGTGGGGACTTCGGCTGATCTCGGACGTCGAGAGCATCGGCCAGGTCTCCGAATTCGGCGTCGTGCTGATGCTGTTCCTGATCGGCCTCGAACTCGACCTCGAAGAACTCTGGAAGCTGCGCGGCTCGGTGTTCATCGGCGGCGGCGCGCAGATCGGACTGACCGGCGCGCTGCTGTCGCTCGGCCTGATCGCCCTCGGCCTCGCGTGGCCGTCCGCGCTGATCGCGGGCTTCGCGCTCGCGATGTCGTCGACCGCGATCGGCATGCAGGTCATGGCCGAACGCAACATGACCTCGACGCCGGCCGGCCGCACCGGCTTCGCGATCCTGTTGTTCCAGGACATCGCCGCGATCCCGCTGATCGCGCTCGTGCCGCTGGTCGCGCAACTGCTCGGCCTCGGCCGGCACGTCGCGCATGCGGAGCCGGTGTGGTTGAAAGCCCTCATCGCGGTGTCGGCCATCGTCGCCGTGATCGTGGCCGGCCGCTTTCTCGTGCGGCCGGTGCTGCGCATCGTCGCCAAGGCTGACGTGCGCGAGGTCTTCACCGCGTTCGCACTACTGCTGGTCGTCGCCATCGCGGAGCTGATGAGCTTCGCCGGCCTGTCGATGGCGCTCGGCGCGTTCATCGCCGGCGTGCTGCTCGCGAGTTCCGAATATCGCCGCGCGCTCGAGACCGACATCGAACCGTTCAAGGGCCTGCTGCTCGGCTTGTTCTTCATCGGCGTCGGCATGTCCATCGACTTCGGCGAAGTGATCGCGAGGCCGCTGTTGTTGCTGACGCTGGTGATCGGCCTGATCGCGATCAAGTTCATCGTGCTGGTCGGTATCGCCAAGCCGCTCGGCGTGCCGAAGAGACAGCGGCTCGCTTTCGGGGCGCTGCTCGGCCAGGGCGGCGAGTTCGCGTTCGTCGTGTTCAACGTCGCCGGCGACTCGCACGTGCTCGACGGCCAGTGGATTCCGTTGTTGACGGCGGCCGTCGCGATCTCGATGGCCGCGACGCCGATCGTGCTGATCGTCGCCGACAAGCTGGTCGCGCGGGTCGCCAGGCAAGAGAGAGACGACGACGTCATCGACGAACGCGCGCCGGTCATCATCGCGGGCTTCGGCCGCTACGGCCAGATCGTCGGACGCATGTTGAGCGGCTCGGGCTATCCCCTCATCGTGCTCGACCACGACCCCGACCAGATCGACCTCGTGCGCCGCTTCGGCTCCAAGGTCTTCTACGGCGACGCGACCCGCCTCGACCTGCTCGAAGCGGCCGGCGCGAAGGACGCGGCGCTGCTGGTCATCGCGATCGACGACGTCGACGACAGCATGCAGCTCGCGCGCGCCGCCACCGAGACCTTTCCCAAGCTCAAGATCCTGGCGCGTGCCCGCAACGTCAGGCACTGGCTCGAGCTGCGCGAGCTCGGCATCGAACACGTCGAGCGCGAGACCTTCGAGTCCGCGCTGCGGACCGCGCGCTCGGCGCTCGAAGCGATGGGCGTGCGACCGTACGAGGGCCGCCGCGTCGCCGATCGCTTCCGGCGCACGACCGAGCGCTCGCTCGAAGCGATGCTTCCCGACTTCCGCGACGAACAGAAGCTGGTCGCGCGCGCCCGCAGCGGCCGCGACGAGCTCGAAAAGATGCTGACCGACGATCGCGCGCGACGCGATGCGAATCACGGGGACGGCTGGGGTCGCACGGTGGACGGGCCGTCGGGGTGATGCACGATTCGTTGACAAAGCAACGATCTCCCTACGCCGCCCTAACGTCCTGTCCCGCATGAGCGCTTCACGTCCGCTGTACCGGAACGTCGACTACATGCTGCTGTGGGGCGGGCAGGTGGTCTCGACGTTCGGCTCCACGTCGACCTCGGTCGTCTATCCGCTGCTCGTGCTCGCGATGACCGGATCACCTGCGGCCGCGGGGACCGTCCTCGCATTGCACTCCGTTCCCTATCTCGCGTTCTCGCTGCCGGCCGGCGCGTTGATCGATCGCTGGAATCGCAAGCGCGTGATGATCCTCTGCGACCTCGGTCGCGCGCTGGCCATCGCCACCATTCCCATCGGCCTGTGGCTGGACGCGCTGACGATCGGGCAGCTGTGCGTCGTCGCCTTGATCGAGGGCAGCCTGTTCGTCTTCTTCAACATCGCCGAAGTGGCCGCGCTGCCGCAGCTGGTCCCGGTCGATCAATTGCCGCAGGCGACCGCGCAGAACGAGGCGTCGTTCGCGGTCGCCTCCGTCGTCGCGCCGTCGATCGGCACCGCGCTGTATCAGGCGTTCGGCAAGGCCGCGCCGTTCGTGGCCGATGTGCTGTCGTACCTGGTGTCCGCGGCGACGCTCGCGAGCATCGCGACGCCGTTCCACACGCAGCGCGTCGCCGCGCCCCGTGCGTTGAGCCGGGAGATCGGCGAAGGGCTGCGCTGGCTCTGGAAGAACCGGCTCATCCGCTTCATGGCCGTGCTGACCGGCGGCATCAATTTCGTCAACGCGGCCGTGCCGCTGATCCTGATCGTGCTCGCGAAGAAGAGCGGCGCGACCAACGTGGAGACCGGATTGATCTTCAGCATCGGCGGCCTCGGCCAGATCGTCGGTTCGCTGATCGGTGGTCGACTGCAACGACGCTTCTCGTTCGGGCAAGTGATCCTGTCGGTGCTGTGGGTCAACGTTCTGCTGCTGCCGCTCTATCTGCTGTCGACGCACGTGGTCTGGCTCGGCATCGTCTACGCGCTGATCTCGACGACCTCGCCCATCTACAACGTGGTGCAGTTCAGCTATCGACTCTCGCTCATCCCCGATGCGCTGCAAGGTCGCGTCAACAGCACCTTCCGTCTGCTCGCCTTCGGGCTGCTTCCCGCGGGCGCCGTCTTCGCGGGCTTCATGCTCGAACGCACGAGCGTCGTCACGACGATCCTGCTCTTCACGGCGTGGTATCTGTTGCTCGCGATCGTGTCGACATCGAACGGCGACGTGCGTCACGCGAAAGCCATGGGGCGCGCCGCTTGATGCCCGCGCGCTAGATGCCGTCGATCGAGCGCACCGGAGCGCCGGCCGGTGGCGGCGCGGGCGTTTCGCCCGTCTGCATCGGCGGATCGGCAGACAAGATCACGCGACCCGACACCTCGTCGCCGGCATTGGCAGGCAAGCGTCGGATCAGCAGGAACGACGACGCCGACACGAGACCCACGACGAGGAACGCGACGCGGAAGTCGTTGCTGACCACGTCGACGCGACCGTGCCATTGCGCCATCGATTCGAGCGCGGCGGCGCCGAGCGTCACGCCGGTCGACAGCGACATCTGCTGGGCGACGTTGGCGAGGCCCGATGCGGCGCCCATGTCGCGCTTGTCGACGTCGGCATAAGACAGCGCGTTGAGCGACGTGAACTGCAGCGAGCGGAAGAAGCCGCCGAACAACAGCGTGCCGAGCATCCACGCGATCGGCGTCGTCGACGAGAACACGCCGTAGCCGATGATCGTCAGCGACGCGATCAACGCGTTGGCCGACAGCACCGAGCGAAATCCGAAGCGCTTGAGGATGCGCGTCGCGAGCGTCTTCATGAACATCGCCGCGGCCGCCGACGAGCAGGTCAACAGGCCCGACTGCAGGGCCGTGAAGCCGAAGCCGAGCTGCAGCATCAGCGGCAGCAGGAACGGCGTCGCGCCCACGCCGATGCGGAACAGCGAACCACCGACGACTCCCGCGAAGTAGGTCGGCACGCGCAGGAAGCGGAAGTCGAGGACCGGGTAACGGCCTTCGCGCGCGAAGCGCCGCGCGTGCTTCACGTACCCGACGAGAGACAGCACACCGACGACGATGCAGATCGTCGAGCCGAGCGGCGGCAGCAGGTGCTGGCCGAGTGTCGCGGCGCCGAGCGTAAGCGCGGACAGGCCGATGCCCGAGGACAGGAAGCCGAGCCAGCCGAGCGGCGTGCGCAGGGCTCCGACGCTCTGCGGCACGTCGCAACCCGCGAGGGTCCAGCCGACGAGACCGATCGGCATGTTGATGAAGAAGATCCAGCGCCAATGGAAGTAGGTGCTGATGAAGCCGCCGAGCGGTGGTCCGAGGATGGGACCGAACAGCGCGGGCATCGTGAGATACGACAGCACCTTGACCAGCTCGCGCTTCTCGACGCTCTTCAACAGCACGAGACGACCGACCGGGACCATCATCGCGCCGCCCATGCCCTGCACGAAGCGCGCGAACACGAAGCCCGCGAGCGAACTCGAGAAGCCGCACGCGAGCGAGCCGAGGACGAACACCGCGATCGCCGACCGGAACACCGTGCGCGAGCCGTAGCGATCGGCCATCCAGCCGCTGATCGGGATGAAGACCGCGAGGCTGACGAGATACGACGTCAACGCGAGCTTCAACGCGATGGGGTTCTCGGCGAGGTCCGTCGCGATCACCGGCAGCGACGTCGCGATGATCGTGCCGTCGAGGTTCTCCATGAACAGCGCGCACGCGACGATCAGCGGGAGGGTGAGGTTGGTGGGAATACGCATCGATGATGAAGCCGCCTGGCGAGTCGAAGGTGCGGCGAGTGCGGAGCGAAGGACGTGTCGAGTTTGCCGGTTGAATTCGCGGGCCGAGTTTGCGGGTCGAGTTCGCGGGTTGCGTTCACCGGCCGAGTTCGTGGCTTGCGTTCGCGGGTTCAGTTTGCGAGTCGAGTCGGCCGGTCGAGTTTGCGGGTTGAATTCGCGGATCAGGTGCGAGTCGAGCTCGCGGGTCGCATTCGTGGCCAGGCGAAGCTCTTCCCATTGTCACCCCGGCGCAGGCCGCGGCCCAATTCGCTGTTCACCGATCAGCGAACATCGGGTCCCGTCTTGCGACGGGATAGCAAAGCGTGCATATGCACCTATTTTTCTTCGTCATTCCCGCGAACAGCCTGCCCGTTATGAGATGCGGCCGGGGCGGGAACCCGGCGACGTTGCGCGGTCTTCATCGTTGATCCGGAAGTGAACAGCGCGCGACGCGTTCACCCGAGGCCGGGTCGCGGGTGTGCCCTTCTCTTCGTCATTCCCGCGGGAACCCAGCGGCGTTGTGCGGACTTCGTCGTTGGCATGCGACCGAACAGGGCACGACGGGTTCACCAAGACGCTGGGGCCCCGCCTTCGCGGGGATGACGGGACGCTTGTGAACGACGAGGTTCTCGTAAGCGACGGCGTACTTGCGAACGAACGCGTTCTCGTGACCGACAGGGTGCTTGCGGACGAACGTGTTCTCGTGACCGACGGCGTGCTTGCGAATGCAAGCATTCTCGTATCGCCTTCGAACGGCGCCGGAGAACTCGCGCTTCGGTCCAGGATCGCGTCAGGGCGGGGCCCGAGCGCCACACCGCGCTATCCTTTCCGCGTCATGCAAGAGCCCGCGCGGATCATCGCCCACCTCGACATGGATGCGTTCTTCGCGTCGGTCGAGCTGTTGCGCTATCCCGAGCTGCGCGGCCAACCGGTGGTGGTCGGTGGCGGACGGCGTCATCAGCCCGAAGAGGTCGTCGATCCGGAGACCGGCGCGGTCACGCGGCGCTTCGCGACGCTCGCCGACTACGTCGGTCGCGGCGTCGCGACGACGGCGAGCTACGAAGCCCGCGTGTTCGGCGTCAACTCCGCGATGGGCCTGATGAAGGCCGCCAAGCTCGCGCCGCACGCGATCCTGTTGCCGAGCGACTTCGATGCCTATCGCGAACAGTCGCAGCGCTTCAAGGCCGCGGTGCGGACCATCGCGCCAGCCGTCGAGGACCGCGGCATCGACGAGATCTACATCGACCTGACCGACGTGGTCGCGGCCGCACGATCGGCCGATGCATCGACATCGTCCGCGTCGTCGTCCGCGTCTTCGTCCATCTCGTCGTCCATCTCGTCGCCGCGGCACGCGTCGCCTGATGCATCGTCGGCTTGCGCACCCGACCATGCCTTCGACCGCGCCGCGATCACGCGCGTGGCCACGGCCATCAAGACGGCGGTGCGCGCGGCGACCGGCCTGTCGTGCTCGATCGGCATCGCGCCCAACAAGCTGCTCGCCAAGATCGCGTCCGACCTCGAGAAGCCGGACGGCCTCGTCATCGTCGACGCGAGCGACGTACCCGCGCGCATCTGGCCGCTGGCCGCGAAGAAGATCAACGGCATCGGGCCGAAGGCCACGGCGCGTCTCACCGAGATGGGCATCCTGACGATCGGCCAGCTCGCCGCGGCCGACCTCGGCCGGCTCGGCGATCGCTTCGGACCCAACACCGCGCGCTGGATGCACGAGGTCGCGCACGGCCACGATCATCGCGTCGTCGCGACGCGCAGCGAGACCAAGTCGATCAGTCGCGAGACCACGTTCGAGCGCGACCTTCATGCCGTGCGTGACCGCGAGGCGTTGTCGGAGATCTTCACATCGCTCTGCGACAAGCTCGCGCGCGATCTCGTCCGCAAGGGCTGCGTCGCGCGCAACATCGGCGTCAAGCTGCGCTACGACGACTTCAGCATCGCGACCCGCGCCGTCACGCTGCCGCAGCCGACCGACGACGCGCGCACCATCCGTCGCGTCGCCGGACGATGTGCCGGACGAGCACCGCTCGCGCGGAAGATCCGCCTGCTCGGCGTGCGCGCGGGCACGCTGATGCCCATCGATCAGGCGGATGCGCTGCGTCGCGAAGACGCGGCATCGCGCACGCGCGATCTGTTCGCGGAAGAATCGTCGACATGATCCTGCGCGCGGCGACGATGGCCGACATCCCCGCCATCGAGGCCTTGATCGCCGACTCCGGCATCGCGCTCAGCCGCGGCTTCTACAGCGATGCCGAAGCCGCCGCCCTCACCGCCGAGGTCTTCGGGGTCGACACGCAACTGATCGCGGACGGCACCTACTTCGTGATCGAGGAGGTGACCGATGGCGCGGTCAATCCCGCGATCGTCGCGTCCGGCGGCTGGAGCCGACGTGGCACGCTGTTCGGCAGCGACGCGATGAAGAACGCACCGACGTCAACGTCAACCTCGACGTCCGACCCGATCGACCCGCTGCTCGACGCGGCCGTCGATCCGGCCCGCATCCGCGCGTTCTTCGTCGCGTCCACGCATGCACGCCACGGCCTCGGCTCGCGCCTGATGGAGCACTGCGCCGCCGCCGCGTGGCACGCGGGCTTCCGACGGCTCACGCTGATGGCCACGCTGCCCGGCGTGCCGCTCTATCGCGTCTTCGGCTTCGTCGTCGAAGAGCGCATCGCGCTGTCGCTCACCGCCGGCGTTCGCGCGGCGCTGGTCCGCATGTCGCGTCCGCTCGACGGCCCGACGCTGCACGCATGATCGGCGTTTCGCCGACATCGGCGCGCGGACAACGACCCGCGCCACGTCGACGCGTCTCGGGCACGATGCGCGTCTGACCCACACGCGCCGATCGCCATGCCCGTCGACCGCGTTGCCACCGAAGACGATCGACCGTCGCTCGCCGCGGTCGCCGAGGCCATCGAGCTGTCGGCCGCGGTCGGCCTCGTCTACGTCAGCGACAACGAGCCCGGCCTGCGTCGTGTCCGTCGCGGCGAACGCTTCGCGTATCTCGGCCTCGACGACCGCGCGCTGCGCGACGCGAAGACCTTGCAGCGCATCGCGAGCCTCGCGATCCCGCCGGCCTACGAACGGGTGTGGATCTGCGCGAAGGATCGCGGCCATCTGCAGGCCACCGGCTACGACGCGCGCGGCCGCAAGCAATATCGTTATCACCCCGAATGGCGCGCGGCGCGCGACGGCGCCAAGTTCGAGCGGATGATCGCGTTCGGCGAAGCGTTGCCGCGCCTGCGCCGACGCATCGCACGCGATGTCGCCTTGCCCGGCCTGCCGCGCGACAAGGTCCTCGCGGCCGTGATCGGCCTGCTCGACGCGACGCGCATCCGCATCGGCAACGCCACATACGCGCGCGACAACGCGAGCTTCGGGCTGACCACGCTCGAGGACCAGCACGTGCGCTTCGTGCGCGACGGCCGTGCGCGCTTCTCGTTTCGCGGCAAGGGCGGCCTCGAACACGACGTCACGGTCGACAGCAAGCGGCTGTCGCGGATCGTGCGGCATTGCCATCATCTGCCGGGGCAGCAACTGTTCCAGTATCTCGACGACGACGGCGGTCGACATCCGATCACGTCGGACCAGGTCAACGCGTATCTGCAGGACGCGATGGGCGAGGACTTCACGGCCAAGGACTTCCGCACGTGGAGCGCGACGCTGTCGGCGATCACGTTGATGGCCGCCACGCCATTGCCGGACGCCATCGATGGACGCGCGGACGAGCGGGCCTGCAAGACCGCGATCGTCGCCGCGATCAAGGCCGTCGCCGCCGAGCTGCGCAACACGCCGACCGTCGCGAAGAAGTCGTATATCAACCCGATCGTCTTCACGGCGTGGCAGAGCGGCGCGCTGCACAAGGCCGTGACCGGCGACCTCAAGCGCGCGCCGCGGAAAAGCGAACAGGTCGCGCTCGCTTTCCTTCGCGCCGAGTCGCGACGCACGGCCCGCGCGGCAAAGCGCGCCGCAACACGCGACGGCGCACCCGATGCGCTCGAACGATCGTTGAAGAAGAGTCTGGCGGCCGTTCGCAAGGGCACGAACGGGAGCAAGCCGAAGCGGCCATGATCACGGTCGATTGCGCCGCGACGCGGCCGTATGAGCGCAACCGTCCGGCCAGCAGGTGCGCTCGTCCCCTCTCGTCTTCGGGTCTTCGTCCACCCACCTCGCGCGCGCACGACGCGCGATCGGCATCCGCTTGACCTAACGATCTACATGAGCGGCGGCCAAAGGCCGTCCGCTCGATGGCGGGTTGGATCACGGCGTGACGATAAGCTTCACCTTCGTTCCGTCGGGAAGCCACTGAACCTCGCGGAGTACATGTGCAGTCGCCGCGAAGTGATCTTTCGCACGTACGGCATTGAGGTTTGCTACTTCGTACTTGCCTTCCGCAAACACAGGGAGCGTGACGTATGTGTGGCACTCGCCCGCAGCTGGGACCTTGCCGACGGCATGCAGTTGCTCCACCAAGGCCGGCATGAACCACTCTCGTACTTTCTCAGTACCTAGCAGCGTGCGAAATTCTTCGACTGAGTCGGCGACGCGCTGTATCTCACCCGTACCGGTGTTCAACCACTGGACCTCGCCAGCCGCGACCATTCTGAGGAAGACGTCTCCGACCACCGAAAAGAGGACAGGCGTGTATTCCTCAGTCAGTAGCCACGACCATGCCTTGCGTAGCTCACGAACGGCTTCGCCATCTGGAGTAAACGTCAGCGCAGACCAACCCAAGCTCATAAGTGACCTAACGCGCGTCAGGTCGTGCCGACCCGCGCCGACGCAGCCGACGCCGAAGCTCGTGGCTTTTCCATCGACGACCCCACCTTCAGCAGCTCGCCGCAGCGCGTGTGCTCCGGCGCCTCGGCCGGCACGCGGTCGCACAACGCGCGCGACGCTGCCGCGATGCGCAGCGCCGCGTCGGCATGGCGTCCCTTCGCGTTCCACGTCGCGATCTTCGTGGCCATGCGCGACAGGCTCTTCTGATTGCGACCGTCGAAGCTCGCGGCCTCGGGCTCGACTTCGCCGATCACCTGCGTCGCGGCTTTCTCGATGCGGGATGCGTCGTCGGGCGCGAGATCGATCAGCGCGTTGACGTAAGTCGCGCCCCACTGCAGGCGCGTGGCCGGACCCTTCGCCGCGTCGTACGCTTTCGCGTACCAGTCGATGGCGGCCACGTCGTCGCCGCGCTTCTTCGCGTTGGAGGCGAGGTCGAGCATGAAGTAATACGGCGAATGCGAACGCGTCAGTTCGGCCCGCAGCAACGCGTCGGACTGGTCGAGCAGGCCGGCGGTCGTCAACAGATAGGCCGCGGTGTTGATGACGGTCTGGCGTTCGTAGGGATTGGTGCTCTCGCGATCCGTGCGGGCGATCTCCGCATCGATCGTCGCGCGCAGCTCCGCCGGCAACACGACCGGCGCTGCGACGCGACGGCCGGGCGCCGGCTTCGCGTCGATGCTCGCGAGCTGGACCCGCGCGATGGTGGCACCGAGTCGATCGGTGTTGGACAGCGTGGTGTCGGCCGCGAGCCTCTTCAACACGTCGTCGGCATCGGCCGTCACGGCGCGCCGCTCCGCGCTGCCGGGTGCGGTCGTGGCCCGCACGATCTCGGGCATGGCACCGGTCAGCAGGTCGAAGTTCTCGCGCGAGGCGGTCGGCGACGCGAGCACGGCCTGCAGGTTGATCAGCGCCGCCGTGCGCTCGATGCGGATGGCGGGTGCGGTCTTGTCTTCGTCGCCGGCGGCCGCGGCGGTCTTCAGCATCAGGCGCGCGCGCGCGCCGGCATCGCTGGTCGGGCAATGCGCGGCGAGGGACTGCAACGTCGCCGGCACGCGCGCGGTCGGCACGAGCTGCTGATCGTCGGTATCCCACGAGTACCACGCGAGCATCCGCCAGTCGTCGGCCGTGAGGCCACTGCCGCCCGCGAGCGCGGTCTTCAACGTGTCGCTCACCGGCCGCGCGCCGTTCATGCCGATGGCCAGCACCTGCAGGTAGCGTTCGGGGTCGGCCTCGCCCGGCAGTCGCGTGATCTCGGTGCCGTCGGACTTGAACAGCACCATCGTCGGATAGCCGCTGACCGAGAAGCGCGTGCCGAGCTGCTGGGCCGCCGGCGTGTCGCCATCGATGTAGACCGGCACGAACGACTGCGTCCGCTCGATGAACTCGCGCTGATTGAAGAGCGTGGCCTTCATCTGGTTGCACGGCGGGCACCAGTCGGCGCCCCAATACAGGAAGACCGGCTTGCCGGCGGCCCTCGCCTCGGCGAACGCGGCGTCGACGTTGCCGCGCCGCCAGGCGATCGCCTCGTCGTGCTGATCGTCGGGCGCGCTCGCGACCGCCGCCGGCGGGGCGGCCTTCGGCACCGGCGGCTCGTCGGCCTTCCTGGTGCACGCGGCGACCAGCGGCAGGGCGACCAGCAGGGCAATCGGCAACGCGTGAAGCGGACGGTGGCGTGAAGGGTTCATGGCATGCACGGACGACGTGGAGGAAAGCGACGCGGGACACGACGCCCGCGGGGACGTGGTGCGCATTATCGGCCGACTCGTTCCGGATCGTTCTGCCGAATCGGACTCAAGCTGATCGAGGAGTTGCCGATACGTCAGAAGCAGCCACTTCTCGCCCGCCCCGCGCCCTGTTCCCGAGCCATCGATTCGAGCCCATCCGATGCCCTCATCCGTCGTCACCGCCACGAACGACGACGCTCCGTCTGCGAGCGACGACGTCGCTGCAGCGCACCGCTCGCTGTTCGATGCGCTCACGCTGGCGGCCGCTTCGGCATGCGGCGTCCCGCTCGCATTCGTCGTGTGGACCACAGACCGGGCATCGAGCACGACCGTCGACGATCCGGTCGAACCGATCGAGCTGACGGAGTCGGCCGCCGCGCGCCGCCACGCCGGGCATGGTCTCGCGACGACGCGTCCGATCCGCTTCTACGCGAGCGCGTCGATCGGCACGGACGACGGGACGCGCCTCGGCAGCCTGTGCCTCGTCGATCATCGGCCGAAGACGCTGAGCAGCGAAGAGCGCCGGACGTTGCGTCATCTCGCCGCCGTGGCGGCGCAGCTCGCCGCGTTGCATGCCGAGCGCTCGGCCGCCGCGACGCGTGCCGAAGAGCTCGCGGCGCGCATCACCACGATCCAGACATCCACACCGGCGATGCTGCAGTCGATCGACGCGGACGGCATCATCCTGAGCGCCAGCGACACCTGGCTCGCCGAGCTCGGCTATGCCCGGGACGAAGTCGTCGGTCGGCCGATCTTCGACTTCTACACGCCGGAGTCGCGCGCCAAGTCGCGCGGCGTCGTGTTGCCGGCGCTCTTCGCGTCCGGCCGTTGCGACGACATCGAATATCAGATGATCCGCAAGGACGGCAGCGTCATCGTCGTGCTGCTGTCGTCGGTCGTCGAATACGACCGCGCCGGCAACCCGCTGTTCACGATGACCGTCAACCAGAACATCACGCTGCGCAGACAGGCCGAGGCCGCGTTGCGCGACGAGCAGGAACGCATGGCCCGCATCCTCGAAGGGACCGATGCGGGCACGTGGGAACTCAATATCGTGACCGGAGAGGCGCGTCACAACGCGCGCTGGGCGGAGATCGCGGGCTACACGCTCGCCGAGCTCGGCAAGACCACCGGCGCGACGTGGCGCGCGATGCTCCACAAGGACGATCTGCCGAAAGCCCTCGCGCTGACGCGAGCGCATTTCGAAGGCGAGGTCGACTACTACGAGATGGAGTGTCGCATCCGGCACAAGAACGGATCGTGGCTGTGGATCCTCGACCGCGGTCGCATCTCGGCCCGCGACGCGAACGGCAAGCCCTTGTGGATGCACGGCACGCGCACGGACATCACGTCGCGCAAGCAGGCCGAAGAAGCGCTGCGTGCGAGTCAGAACTTCCTCGAACGGGTCGGCCAGGTCGCGGGCGTCGGTGGGTGGGAGATAACCTGCCGCAACGGCAAGCTCACCTGGTCCGCGGAGACCCGACGTCTGTTCGGCGTCGCAGCCGACTTCGAGCCCACGCTGGAGCAGGCGCTCGCGTTCTTCGCGCCCGAGGCGCGCCCCGTGCTCGATCAGGCCGTGCGGCAAGGCATGGCGACCGGCGCGACCTTCGACCTCGAACTGCCTTTCGTGTCGGCGACCGGCCGCGCGCTGTGGACCCGCGCCACGGGCTCGGTCGAGTTCGAGAACGGCGAGCCGGTCCGCATGGTCGGCGCGCTGCAGGACGTGACGCGCAGGAAGCAGATGGAGCGCGAACTCGCGCAGAGCCGCGAGCTGCTGCAGGTCACGCTCGAATCGATCGGCGACGCCGTCATCACGACCGACAACGACTGCGTCGTGCAATGGCTGAATCCGGCCGCGGAACGCATGACCGGCTGGTCCAAGACGGCTGCGGTCGGTCGCCGTCTGCGCGAAGTCTTCGTCATCGTGGACGAACTCACGGGCAAGGCCATCAAGGATCCGGTCGCGGTCTGCCTGCAGAGAGCCGAGGTCGTCAACGGAGCCGGCCACGGCCACATCACGCTGATCTCACGAACCGGTGCCGAGTTCGGCATCGAGAACTCGGCCTCGCCGATTCGCCGGGCCGACGGCCAGGTCCACGGCGCGGTCCTCGTGTTCCACGACGTCTCGGAGCAGCGGCGTCTCAACCGCGAGATGAGCCACCGCGCCACGCACGACCTGCTCACCGGGCTGCTGAACCGCAGCGAGTTCGAAGCGCGCCTCACGCGGATGATCGCGGAGGTCGGCGACGAAGAAGTCAGCCATGTCCTGCTCTACATCGACCTCGATCAGTTCAAGCTCGTCAACGACGCGTGCGGCCACGGCGCCGGCGACCTGCTGCTCAAGCAGGTCAGTTCCCTGCTCGCGCGCTGCGTACGCGGCGACGACTCGCTCGCGCGCCTCGGCGGCGACGAGTTCGGCGTGATCCTCGAGCATTGCGACGTGCAGCACGCACAAAGAGTCGCGCAGAACATCTGCGACGAGATGAACGCGTTCCGTTTCCCGCACGACGGCAGACGCTTTCGCGTCGGGACCAGCATCGGCCTCGTCGCGATCGACCGACGCTGGACCAGCATGAAAGCCCTGCTGCAGGCGGCCGACGCGGCTTGCTATGCCGCGAAGGACGGGGGCCGCAACCGCGTCCACGCATGGTTCGATTCCGACCAGGTGCTGCAGGCTCGACAAGGCGACATGCAATGGGTCGCCCGCATCGAGAACGCGCTCGACGAAGACCGCTTCGAGTTGTTCGGTCAATGCATCGAACCGATCGAAGGCCCATCGGGCGGTCGTCATTTCGAGGTGCTGCTGCGCCTGCGCGAACCGAACGGCAATCTCGTGCCGCCCGGCGCCTTCCTGCCGACCGCGGAGCGCTTCCATCTCGCGACGCGCCTCGATCGCTGGGTGGTCCGCAAGGCGCTCGAATGGATCACGACCACCGAGGCCGAGCATCTCGACATCGAGATGATGGCGCTCAATTTGTCCGGACAATCGCTCGGCGACCGCGAGTTCCATCGCGACGTGATGCAGATGCTCGCCAGTGCGACCTTCGACATCCGCAAGCTCTGCTTCGAGATCACCGAGACGGCGGCCATCACGCATCTCGCCGACGCCCGCATCTTCATCGACGCCCTGCGTGCGG
>Ga0116227_10012094_pt1 | contig 14229 bp, 6 predicted proteins | sample S1TSphgellanicum_FD_89693 | JGI IMG/M metagenome (GOLD analysis project Ga0116227, IMG submission 89693) | Host-associated microbial communities from peat moss isolated from Minnesota, USA - S1T2_Fb - Sphagnum magellanicum MG | ecosystem: Host-associated > Plants > Peat moss > Unclassified... | reverse complement strand
TACACCGATAGCATTTTCGCCCGGATTAAGTCGGTTAGTGATATCAAAAGTTACATATTGAGCTTCCTTTTCATAATTTACCCAGCCACCATCCAAAAAGTGATCGCTCACCTTTTTGCCATTCAGGCTCATTTCAAAGTGGCCCAAGCCGGATATGAACATGGTTGCAAATCTAACGGGCTTATTGATCTTAAAATCTTTTCGTAATAGTGGTAAAATATCTGTTCCCGGTGAATGTTTTTTATCATTTGGCCTGGGTGTTGGCAGTATCTTCATTGAATCGGGCATATCCTGATAGGCTATCCAATTGGCATCTTTCCAGTCTGAATTATTCAATAATCCCATTTGCCATTGAGCAACAGTGCTCCAAGCGGAATTGTGGCCTCTATTATCCGATACCATTACCCGCCAGTAATACTTTTTTGCTGATTGCAGAGGCGTACCAGAATAAACTACTTGTATAGATGAGCCATCGTTTACCTTTCCAGAATCCCATATATTGCCTATACCTTTTTGTAATAAAGTTGGTTCATCAGCTACCAGAATATGATAGGCTGTTTGCATTACATTACGTTCTGGCGAAGTGATTTCCCAGCTTAAATGAGGCTCGGGTATAGATATCCCCAATGGATCAACAGCATATTCACATCTTAAATTGGTTACTTTTAATACCTGCGCAAACGTGCTTATCGCAATAAAAGAGAATAAAAGGCTTAAGCTATATTTCTTCATTTCTTGAGGTATTTATCTGCGAAGTTGAGATACTGAATCCAATCGTAATCAGTAACATTATGCCCACCGGGGCGAACGTGATAGGCTATCCGGCCTACTGATGGCGTATTTAAGGCTGGCCATTGGGTGGCTGGTAAGCCTTCGGTACCTAATAACCTGTAAACCGGGTCGGCGGCTTTTGCGCCCCAAAATTCTGCTTCTGGGTTTGAATTGGTATCATCTTTCGCGCTGGCTACATAAACCGGGCGCGGCGCTATTAAGGAGATCACCATGTGCTGATCGAATGGTAAGATGGAATCCTGGCCAATGTATTTTTTAAAATTACCACAAAACCAATGCGGAAACTTAGTTTCTATCCGGGCTATTCTTTCGCCGCTTGTGTAGTGGAACAGTTTGGCTCCGCCGGCACCAGATTCATTGCTGATCACCAATGGAAAACGCTCATCTGTTGCGCCCGCCCATAAAGCAGCCTTACCTAATCGTGAAAAGCCGAATACGGCTACGTGTTTCGCGTCGATGGCTTTATCGGTTTCCAGGTAATCCAATATCCGGCTAAGGCCCCATGCCCATGCGGCTACTGTAGCAAAGTTATCACCCTTGTTTTGCAGTTCGGGATATAAGGCTTGTACACCGTTTTTAAAACCATCATCAAAATCAGGATCAATATCGCCACGATAAACTGTGGCTACAGCGTAACCCTTATCGATAATCATTTCGAGCGGCCATTGGCCCGCATGAATACCTCGGGTAGCTTCGGTTGCGCGGTTATTCACTACGCCTTTGGTTTTATCGAACCAGCTTGTGCTCATTTTAATTGCCGGATCATTAATCACAGATTGGTTTCCGTCAAAATTCAATCCCACTATCGCCGGTGCATGTTTGATATGATTAGGGATGTACAATAATATGTCCATCTGTGGACCGTCTTCTTTCCCGTTAAAATAAACGGTTATTTGTTTGCGGGTGGCTTTGCCAGCAAGTGCATTACTATCACTTTCAAACACCCTGAATTTCATTCCTTCGGGCTTGCCGGGAGATTGGCCGTACATTTCCTTTTTGAAAAACTCGATCAATTCTGGCCTGCGCTGGGTATTCCATTGTTTAGCGGTGGTGACTTTGGTGCCATTATTCAAGATAAGCACATCAGGTATTTGCATACCATTCACTATTTGCTGAGCATGAACTGTCCCTCCAAACAATAAGCTAAATAATACAATGATGCAATATGCCCTATTCTGTTTCTTCATTATTGTACCTCCAAACCCGAAATTGTTAATCCCATAGCATCAATAGCCGTTAACACTATTTTATAATTACCTGCATTTATGCTTGTACCGGTTGTTGTTCCGGCTGTTTTCCATTTATTGGGTATAGTTTTACCGAAACTTAGGGTAGCATCACGCATTATAGTACCATCAGCGGCAAGCAATTGCATACGTGCCGTTAAACTTTTGCCTGTTGTATTGGCGTATTTAATGCGTAATTCGTGCGATTCGCCTACGCCGGTTGAGATATTCCATTCGATACGAGATCCTGTGGATTTTATCAAGATACATTTGCGACCACCAACATCAATTATTTTAGAACCAGTATCAGCTAGTGTGGCTAATTCGGCTTTGTAGGATATGGTTTGTTTCAAATCAGTCGCTGGTTCCATTTGGGTAACAGATTGCACGGCGATGAGGTACATTAATGCTTTATCGGGATTATTGCCTAAAACAACTTCGACACCAGCCTTAAAATTTTTGTGGTATATATTAAATTTTCTTCCTCCGTTGGCATCATTACGCATACTGGTTTTGGTATTATCGTAATCTTTTAACCAATCGGGTAGCTGCGTTACCCCCTCATCCAGCCCGATGTAGACGTCGGCATCTGTGGTAACTTTAAATTTGGCTGATGTATTATTTAGTTTTGGCGTTCTGATCCCTTCTGCGCCATATAAATTTGAGGGTATTTGGGCAATTTCGGTTTCATCTTTTGTGTATTGCTTATCGCCGATATCTAACCACTTTTGGGTCGACCAGCTATTCACTTGTAAGGCATCAGTAACTACCAAATCTTTGATAACCGATTCTGACGCATTGGTCGCAACCGCATCTTTATTTGCCGTAGCTATCGCGATAGCCGATATAATAGCCTGTCCAGATTCTACATGTGGGAAATTTATGGTGAGATGACCACCTGCAACATGTGCTTTAATTACTTTTTTCAACGCCTGATCATACCCTGCTTCCTTAAAAATATCCAGGTTTTTGATCACAGTTTTATTGTTGATGGCTACATCAAATAATCGCCAGCCCGTGCAATCCATTCCGCCGCCTATACCATACCAAGGTTCGGTAAAGTAAAGTTCGATGGTGTAATCGCCATCAGGAACCGGGAAATCGTATTTAAGCTTATCTAATCCGTAGCGGAAAGTTTGGAATAACTTGAAATTGCTGGTTCCCTGGATATGATCAAAGGTGCGTCGCTGACTGCCGAACATGGCTGGCATACCGGGGAAATCATCAGTCCACGACGAAGAGCCCCATGTTTTGTTGTTGTTTTGATGCACATCGGCCATCCAAACATTTTTGAATTGATCTGTATAATCCGGGCCGCCACAGTTAACTCGATACAGGTATTTTAAGCCGCTTGCCGGTTGCAAAGAAACCCTGTTAGTAGTGTTCAGATCTATAATATGTGGAGCATCTGGCAAATGGTTTAATACAATATGATCTTCGGCTACCTTTTTGCCTTTTACATAGCCAACAGCATATAGCACATTGTATTGAATATTAACCCTGTCCCACTGAAAATGTGTACCAATGCCGCCATTCTTTTTCTTACCGAATGATTCATGGTTAACATCGTTAAACAACTCTACCTCATCGCAATTAGAATATACGCAAACACTATCGCGTGTACCGGGCGATAACCACCTATCCGGCCAGGTATGTGATACGATGTACACCATTGGTTCTTTATCCTTTGGTGCATAATTGGAGCGATATAAATAAAAAGCATCGGTTGGCTCGCCCCATGGTGTAAACAAGCCTTTGTAGTTAATTGGGCCTATCCTATCCAGTTCACGCGCACCCTCGCCTGCTTGTACGCGGCCTGGGTTTTCGTGCGAGGTTAACAGCCATTCAAAATGACCGGCAACTTTATCTTTTACCGATTCGGCTAAGCGGATCTTGGTTTCCATCAAGGCATCCAGCCTGTTTTCACTTAATGATCCATTTTGAACAAAAGGGCCATCAGTATGTAAGTCAATACTCCGCCATGCACCATACTCGCCTACCAGTATTTGCTTTTGCAGATCATCGGCATAGGTTAGCGGGTTACCACCGTAGGTGCCCGTCCAGTTTTGCGGAACATCCCAATCGGTACCTTTACCGCCGTTGCAGGTTGTTATTTTGCGTTGCGATGATGCTGTCGGATCAAGCTTTCGGATAATATCGGAGCATTCTTTTGCAAAATCTTCTGGAAGTTTGCTCTCGTTTTGCAAACCCCAGAGAATATTTGATGGATTGTTGCGACGTTCTTTAACCCAATCTACTAACAGGGCTTTAAAGTTTTGACGAAACTCTGGGGTATCATACCAAATATGGGCCGTAAACTGCGGCCACCACAGGATACCCTGCTCGTCCCAATATTTTTGATACTCTAGGTTATGCGGTTGGTGCGCATCGCGGAAAGCGTTAAAGCCGGCAGCCTTAACCTGCATTGCTCTTGTTCTGATTTGGGCATGGCTGAATGCGTGACTGTTGCCCATTATATGCTCATATTCGGCGGTACCGTTAATAAAAACAGGTTTACTGTTGAGCAGGAATTGTTTATTATTACCTTTTCTATCAATAGGCCAACTGATCCAACGGATACCGTAGTCGGTACTAAGCTGATCGGAAAGTTTTATACCGTCAACAACCTTAGAAACCATTTTGTACAGGTACGGTTGCTTTAGCGACCATAAATTTACATGGGTAAAGCTGAGCTTTTGTTTAAAGATGTTTGAAGCGTTAGCAGCTATATTTTCGTCGCTGCTTACCTCGGCAACCACTATGCCACGGGCATCAACAAGCCGGTTAATTACCTGGATATTTTTTGGTTTAGCGGTGTAATTTTTAACCTCGGTTTCGATATTGAGCGTAGCAGATTTTTCGGAAACGGTGGTATCATTCCAGATGTGAACGCCGAAAGGCTCTATCCTTACAGGATCGGTAATAATGAGGTGAACCGGTCGGAAGATACCCATCGGCTGTGAGCCTTCGGAAAAACCAACTTCGTCTGAGGCGCCGCCACATACCCAGGGCAGGTCCTGTATTTTTTCGGGATGGTCTGCCTTAACAGCTAATATATTGGGTTTATTTTTAAGCAGATACTTGCTAATTTCTAAAGTGAACGTGGTGCGACCGCCTGCATGCTGGCCTACTAATTTACCATTTAGCCAAACTGTAGCATATGAGCCAACGCCTTCGAAATATAGAAAGTAAGTTTTATCGGCAGCTGCATTAGTCAATGTAAAACTGGTGCGATACCAGACATAACCATGTTTATCGCCATGTTTTAGTCGGCGGTAACCTTCGTAGGCATCCCAGTTATGGGGAACTGTTACTCGTTTCCATGCGGATGCGTTGAAAGTAGGTTGTTCAAAACCGGCATAGGCATTACTGTTACTATCATCCGCAATGGTTTGCCAGTTATTATTCAGGGAAATATCTTTACGGATACCGCTCTGGGCAAAGCAATCCGCGGTAAGCAACAAACAAAATAACCCCATCCAAAAGCTTTGGAAAGCTTTTAACCGCAGTTTTTGATGTTGTATTACCTGATATGCCATTGTTTACCAAAATAATTTAAATAGCTTTTAAATCGCCATTAAACCGATAGGATTTTCCTTTAGTGGTTTTAAAACTATAATCGATATTCCCATATTTTAAATGGCATTGACCACCTGTTTTTGAAATAACCTGCAACTGTAGCAGCTTATTGTTTTGCCATTTCATATTTAACACAAAGCCACCGCGTGCGCAAATACCTTTAACTTCTCCGTTTGGCATTGCAGTTGGTAGCGCGGGCAGTAAATCAATATAACCTTGCTGACTTTGAACCAGCATTTCGGCAATGCCTGCCGCGCCGCCAAAGTTGCCATCAATCTGGAACGGTGGATGTGCATCAAACAGGTTATTGTAAACGCCGCCTTTTTCGCGGGCTCCGTTACTTTCGGCAACGCTTAGCAGTTTATCTACCAACTGCATAGCGTGATCACCTTGTTTAAAGCGGGCCATCAGGTTCACTTTCCAGGCCAGGCTCCATCCTGTTCCCTCGTCGCCGCGATATTTGAATGATTGCTCAGCTGCTTTCATCATTGACGGGCTACTATCCCATGTAATATCAGTTCCCGGATAAACGCCCCATAGGTGCGAAACATGGCGATGGGTATCAGTAGTATCATCCCTATCTTCCATCCACTCCTGCAACTGGCCGTATTTGCCGATCATGTTGGGCGCTATCTGCTTATATTTTTCCTGAAGGATTTTACTAAATGCCTGATCGGTTTTTAATACTTTGGATGCAGCGATGCAATTTTTGAACAGATCGCGAACAATTTGTCTATCCATGGCTGGACCGGCTACCTGTCCGCCATGCTCCGGTGATGTTGCCGGAACTGTGATCAGATATCCTGTTTTAGGGTCTTTCGCTAAGGCGCTCACAAAAAACTCTGCAGAGGCTTTCATTACCGGGTAGTACTGTTTTAAAAACAGTACATCTTTGGTGAATAAATAATGCTCCCAAATGTGATGACACAACCATGCCGCGCCGGTTTGCCAGATGCCCTGACTTGGCGCATCCACAGGTGCGGTACCCAACCAGATATCCGTATTGTGATGCAGCACCCATCCCGGGGCATCATAATAAGCTTTAGCAGTTTGTGCACCCGGTACTACAAGCTGACCAATCAATTTAAACAACGGCTTTTCGCAAGCGGTTAAGTTCAATTCTTCTGCACTCCAATAGTTCATTTGGAGGTTAATATTGGTAGTGAACTTGCTCCCCCATGGCGGCACGGGCATATCATTCCAAATACCTTGAAGATTGGCCGGAAGTTTACTATCGGGGCGGGAACAAGCGATCAATAAATAACGGGAGTACTGCATATAAAGCGATAACAAACCCGGATCGGAAGCAAAGTTATATTTACTTATCCGCTCATCGGTTGGCAGGTTTTGATTTTCTCCGGAACCCAGATCGACAGAAAAAGTATCGAAGTACTTTTGATAATCTTTAATGCTTTCGGCCTTTATTGCGACGTATGTTTTAGGTTTGATAGCCTGCAAAGCCTGTTTACATAGCGCTTCAGGATCACCTGAAACATCTTTATAGTTTTTAAAACTTGTGGCGGCTGTAAGATATAAAGTGGCATCATCTGCGTTGCTGATGCTAATATGATTGCCGGTTACCTTTATGATGCCATTTTTAGTAGTAGCATACAAATAAGCAACGCCTTTCAGCACACCTTTTCGCACTTTTAAATTAAGGGCGATGGTATGCGCATCTATCTGTTTAACTGATGATAACTTATGCGGCGTTTCCAATAAAGCATCCAGATTGATCTGCCCGGCTTTATCGGCTTTGAGATGGATGATAATTGCTTTTGCAGGATCACTGGCTAAATATTCGCGGGTAAATTTTACGCCGTTGCTGGTGTAACTTGTGGTGGCGATGGCGGTGTTGAGATCCAGATCGCGTTTATAATCTGTTACTTCGCCTTGTTGTTTAAAGTTCAGTATCAGATCGCCGAAAGGTTGGTAATCGGCCTCGTACCTTGGAGACGCGGGTGGCATGTAATCCTGAACCCAGTATTGCCAAACCGGATTCAGTTTTAGAGCGTTTTGAGTTCCCTCACTTTCCGGGTAAACCGAGAATGTTTTTTGTCCGCTTTTGCCACCAACTAACCCGCCTTTATCGTTAGGGTTGATCACCTGAATAGCAATCTCGTTTTTGCCTTCTTTAAGTACCGAAGCATTGATCTTATACCTACGGATAACACTTGTTGAATCGGTAGCCCCTATCTTTTTGCCGTTGATGTAGGTAACATCTATATCACGAATGCGGCCCAGATCAATGATCAGATCTTTTCCGACCCACTCTTTAGGCAATTCAAACGAGTTACGAAACCATACTACGCCATCCAATCCGGCCATGTATGCAATGCCTGATGATTCCCAGCCATTGGTGGTAGGTACTTTCATATCCTGCCAATGTTTATCGTTTAAAGTATTTAGGATGCCTTGGTTGTCACTGCCTACTTTTTTGAGCCATGTGGCGAAGGCTGCGGGATAAGTTTCCTCATCATTCTTCAAACCCATAAAATGTTTCCCTTCAAGGGCCTCTGCTTCGGCTTGCTTACCTTCGAAAATCAGCTTCCGAATAGTGGGAAGATATTTATAAGCATCTGTACGCTGATAAAGCCGTGGGCCGCCAGTCCATAAGGTTTGTTCGTTAAATTGGATATGATCAGAACTTACACCACCAAATATCATAGCTCCTAAAGTACCATTACCGATGGGTAAAGCATCAGTCCACTTTTCGGCGGGTTTATTGTACCAAAGTTTTAGTGGTTTTTGCTGCGCACTGGCTATGCCCGAAAATATCAGAATGGAAGCTAATATGTTTAAAAACCTCTTCATTTGCTATTAATTAAAAAGCGAATCAATTTTACGGTTAGCTCCGCCTTTATGCATGGCAGCATCGTAAATCGGCAATTTTGTATCGGCATCAATAAAACCCAATATTACACACTCACCTTTTGCAAGCGTTAAGGTATGTGTACCTGCGGCAAAACTATAGGCATGAATATTTACCGGCGGCAGATCTGTAAATACAATAGCATTACCTATTTTAATTTCGGCCTGACCGTAATCATTCGCGCTGGCATCGTTCTCTAAAGTTGGCTCCGCTGAGTAATTTTTGCCTTTCTCTTTAAAAAAACCCACCAATAGTTTAACCGGTTTATCGGTAGTAAATTTCAGCATTGTGCCCTTAGTTATTTGTTCCTTTTGGGATAAACGGATACCTTTTAAATCTTTAAGTATGCCATCGTAAACATTGGCAACCAAAGTGGTATCAGCATAAATTGAGGCTTTATCATTTAGGGTATAAATACCCTCAGTTTTTGAAAGGATCGTTACATTCACCGGCTTCAAAACATACTCTTTTACTTCCGACTTTTCGCCCTGATGTAGTTTTAGTGAATCAACGTTTTTGGTGAATGTTTTTAACTCAGCTTCATATTTTGGCAATAGTTCAACCCAGGTTTTGTTTTTACCATCGTTACCGCCGATAGGTATTTTACGCTGACCGGTTTGCATGCTGTTGGCGTACAGATAAGTATCATCCGTTAATTTGCTCAGCTTTTTGAAATGCTCCATACTGCGCTGTAAAAAAGGTATCGCTTTTTGCAGATCGGTAATATCATTCGAGTATTTGTAGTTTAGTACCAGCAAGGCAGCACGCGCTTTTTCGGCGTAAAAATTAGCCAGTTCGTTGTAGCAATACATATCGTTTTTGAGTCTTTTAAACTCGGCGCTATTTGCCTTTACACCGGGTTCGGCAGCATCAATGGCTTTTACGGCAGCTGAACCTTCGGCAATTACATCATTTATTACAGTTACCGGGGTTTCGCCAATGTGTGGCTGGTGTTTAAATTCTTTTTCAGCGTATTCGGCAAGAGCCTCCCCTTCCGGGCCTTCGGAGTTATAGAGCAAGATGAACAAGCCATACCTTTCGGGATTAACCAATTGGCTCATAAACATACCTAAGGTTAAAGTTTGGCGGTTACCATCGGTGATACCGAAACGTCTTAAAAGTTTGGGGGCTATCTCTCCGGATTGCTCGTAGGCTTCTAAAATATTGGCGGCACTTTTGGTATCAGAGCCATATTTTTCGGCTAACTGTTTATCCCAGTAAACCTTTTCTTCTTCGCGGTCGCGGTGGCAGTTCCAGGAGTAGCGGGCCCACTCTTTGTACCAAATCCAGTCGCGATCTATTTGCAGTAAACGTATATCGGCTTTATCGGCCGTGTAAGGCCAGTCCCAGTAAGATGCCTGTGGGTAGATGTGCAACCCGTTTGATTCGTAAGTGTTATGCATGGCCAGTACGCACTTCTGTATAAAATCTGCCGAGCCGTAACGGAACGGTTCAAGATTGGCCATGATGTGGATATTCTCGATCTGCACACTTCCTAAATGGCTTAAAGTACGGTGCAATTCAGCCCAGGGGCCGCGTGGCGTGTAGGTTGTTAAGGCTTCGCCGGTGTATTTGGCTTCGGTGTACAGGTTTTTATAAAGTGGTAACGCATATTTCATTACCGTCGGCGCGTCGGTATCATGGGCGCGTAGTACGATTGGCGGCTCTTCGGTTTTGCCTAAAGCGGCCAATCCATCTTTAACGCCGGGAATAATGGTTTTTGTAAACCATTCAACATCATCATTACCAACGCCTTCCATTGCTTCTCCTAAACAAACCATCAAGCCTACGTTTGGATATTTTTCTACAAAGGCAGCTATTGATTTGCGGGTGTAATCAGCGATAAGCGGAACAATCGGGCGATTTCTGTCCTGAGTTTTAATTTTGTAATGCTCGGCAAATGGTTTGGATACGTAAATGTTGTAGAACATCTGGATCACCCAGATACCACGTTTATCAGCTTCCTGCGTTAAGAATTTGAAAATCTCTTCGTTCTTTTTGAACGTCTCGTCGCTTACTTCAACAGCAAAGGGATAATCTTTTAAACGCACCAGGGATGCGAATGGGTGACCGTTCCACAGGTACAATGAGTTCATACGGTTCTCAACCATCTGATCGAGATATTTGATCCACATCGCTTTGTCATAAAACCAGGGGAAGGTTTCGGGCGTGTAAGGGTATTCATAAACACCACGACCCGGTAAATAGGTTGGCTTTTGCATACCGATACAAGCACCACGCAATACCATTTCGGGGTGATCTGACTTTGAAATTTGGGTTGGTAATTTACCTGTATCTTTAATTTGATCTGCCAATTCGATACAGCCATATAAAGCACCTGAATTATCCAGACCCTCGATTACGATATTGTTTGCAGATGTTGAATTGATAAAAAATCCCTCTTTATGGAAAGCGACCTTTTTCATCGGTAAATGCCAGGCTTTTATCGCGTTAAGCAATACATCGTTACCGGTAACTCCTACTACAATTGCATTTCCTCTTTTGGGTAACTGGTGTATATTAATTACTTTATAGCCTATCGCTGTTAACGCTTTAGTGAGTTTTTCTGCACCAAAACTAACCCTTACAGGGCTGTTTATTGGTGTAACTATAGTTATTGATTGTTTAACAGGTACGGCAAACGCACTTGAGCAAAGTACAATACCTAATAACATCAACTGTATCTTCAATCTTCTCATCACGATAATATTAGTATTATGCTTTTAGTTCAGCAGCAATTTTTTTGCGTTTTTCGAGCCAGCCGCTAAACAGCAGGTTTTTATTGATATTGGGTTTGGGGTAAAACAAGCTGGCCACATAGCCTACAGCTATCACAATCAAATGGCTGTAAACGCCTAACATGTATTTGTGCTGTTTAAAGTTATAAACGCCCAGATCGAGCAAAATATGTTTTTCTTTACCTAATCCTATTTTTGTTGATGTTAAAAAGGCGTAGGCGGTGAATAATACACATGCTAGTACGCCGATCAATAAACCTTGTCTGTTAGCACGTGAGCTGAACAATCCCAATAAAAACATACCGGCAATACCGCCCGAGAAGATGGAGTATAAGGTAAACACAATGCCCAAAACCCCCTCATCTCCAGCCATTAAATATAGCGATGCTATACCTATGGCACCTAAACCACCTGCTACTACTATCCAGCGGCCTGCATTTAGATATTGCACATCGGTTTTTTTAGGGAAGGCGCGTTTGTAATAATCTTCTACGCCTATCGCGCCAAGGCAATTCAGGTCGGAACCTAAGCTTGAAATGGCGGCTGATATCAGTGCTGCCAGTATCAGGCCTACTACGCCCGGAGGCAGGTTAGTCATGATGAAATATGGAAAAACAGCGTCGGGACGCATGCCTTCGGGCAATGGATTTTGTTTGTAGAATACAAATAATGCTGTGCCGATAAACATGAATAAGGCCCAAAGCGGTACAGTTAAGCCAACACCTAATAGAGTTGCTTTGATGGCCGATTTATCGCTTTTGGCAGTTAGGTAACGTTGTACCATAGTTTGATCGGTACCGTATTTTTGAATGGCGTAGAAAACGCCATTAATAGCCATTACAATAAAGGTGAGTTTTTTGAAATTGAAATCGTAAGGGCCAAAACCTGTTTTGCCATTGCTTTGCGCGATGTGCCAAACTTCGGCTGGGCCACCTTTTAGCGCGAATAACAGGATTACCAATGACACCACGCCACCAATAATTAAAAGGAAACCCTGGATTACATCGGCCCATATAACAGCTTCTATACCACCTATTAATGTGATGAATACAACTACCAAACCTATCACCCAGATAATGAGGAAGGTGTTGGCGCCCGTCATGTTGGATAAGGCCAGTGCCAACAGGAAAAACACGGTTCCCATTTTAGAGAAGTGCGTGAGCACAAAGGCTATGGAACTGTACAAGCGGGCAAATACGCCGAAACGTTTTTCGAAGTATTCATAAGCGCTGAGGCCAATCACTTCGCGGTAAAGCGGTACAATAAACCATACCATAAATAATAGCACTACGGGCACCATAAGACCCTGTACCAATAAGATCCAGTTGGACGAAAAACCCTCGCCGGGATAGGCCAAAAAGGTAACACTGCTTACCAGCGTTGCCATAAGTGACATACCAATGGCCCATGAGGGTATTGTACCCGCCGAAACAAAGTATTTAGCGGTAGTATTTTGATTACGCCCAAAGCGCAGCCCTACCCCCAGCGAAGTTGCCAGTGAAACAACAATGATCAGGTAATCAACTAAGTGCAAAGTTTCTTTATGCATAACTGCTAATATGAAGTGTACGTGCTGACCGATTGCGGCCAGGCGTAACTTCCCGGTTTTATGGTTATATACAATTCCGAATCGTCATCGGCACTCATCCTGATCACGCCCGGCGCCAGTTCCTGAACAGGGTAGATCTTAGAAATACCCAATTGCTTTAATATGGCTGCCGCGGTTGAACCTCCTTCTATCAGCAACTCATTAATCTGGATCTGTTTAAAAACAAGATCAACTATCACCGCTGTTTTTTGTCGAAGTGTACGGCTTTGATTTGCATTGATTGAATTTTGTGGATCAATGGCTATAATGGTTTTGCCAAATTTAGCAATATCCGCTATAATTTGATCGCGCCATTGGAAGTATTCTGCTTCGTTAATTTCGCTTTCGCGGATGATATTTTCGGGCATGTAGCTTACCGGAAAACCATCATGCCTTAGTTTTTTTATTGCATCTGCGCTTTTTTTGAAAGCCGTTCCGGATACGATGAGCGTTGGTTGTTTAAAAGCTCTTGGTTTTATTTGTTGTGATTGCTCATCGGGGATAACCAGTTTATCCAGTAGAGCGGTAAAAAAGTTAGCAGCCCCGGCAATGATCATATTGCGGTTAACGCGGTTTGTCCAGGCTTTTAAATCATTATGGTCGGCAGCATCGCCAATTACTATGCCTTCGTAGTTAAGCGTTTCGGTATGTTTTTGAGATGATACTTTGAGGCCTTTGCCATCCAGTAATTCAATTACAGATGATGATTTAACCGGAAAATCGGGATCATTAGCAAAATTGCTTTGATGTAATGGTTGCCCGTTCAGCAAATACTGGCCGTTTACAATGGTACGCCCTAATCCCGGGTTTGCCGGAACCAATAAAGCGCGTGAATGACTAAGCTTTTGAATATGCGCCAGCAACTCTTCGGCTACGTAACCACGTAAAACGGAATCTACCTTTTTGAATACGAGGGTTGGATTAAGTTTAACCACTTCTTCGGTAACCTTTTCCATTTCTGCTACGGCCTCATCTTTGGTCATGGAGCGGGTATCGGTAGCAATAACCAGCAGATCTGCCTTCGATTGCAGGTTTACGCTGGTATTTACCTCAACCTTGAGGTTGTAGCGTAAGCCTATGCCGCCCAATTCGGCAGCACCGGTAAAATCGTCGGCTATAACTATGATCATTAAGTAGTAACTGTTTTGCTGATGCCCTGATGTTTATACAACTGCACTGCCGACTCGATAGCTAATACCATAGCATCTGGGCTAGCGATGCCTTTACCGGCAATTTCAAAGGCTGTACCATGATCTACCGATGTACGAATGATAGGCAGACCCAGAGTTATATTAACGCCTTTAACGCTATCCATTTGGTTTTTCTCGGAGTTCCATTTAAAGCCGGATAGCTTGAACGGGATATGGCCCTGATCGTGATACATGGCTACTACCCCACCATAATAACCTGTTGCCGCTTTGGCAAACATGGTATCGG
>Ga0116227_10012093_pt1 | contig 14229 bp, 12 predicted proteins | sample S1TSphgellanicum_FD_89693 | JGI IMG/M metagenome (GOLD analysis project Ga0116227, IMG submission 89693) | Host-associated microbial communities from peat moss isolated from Minnesota, USA - S1T2_Fb - Sphagnum magellanicum MG | ecosystem: Host-associated > Plants > Peat moss > Unclassified... | reverse complement strand
TTCACCCCTTGGGTAAAAGACGATAAGTCTACCAATAATAACTGATAGTCAATAGGAGGCTTAAGGAACTATTTAATCAAAAAATTTCTACCTAATAAAAAAAAAAAAAAAAAAATCCCAAAAAAAAAAAAAAACACCAAACTTTTACAACTAATTGGGCACAAAGTTCAAATGCATGAAGAAAAATGTGTTGGTCACATGCATCTTCAAATAATAAGTTTATAGGGGAACTTTTTTTTTTCTTATAAACTTTAATTGCTCAAATAACAAAGTCAAACTCATGTCATAATGAAGCAATTACTATACATGTTTATTAAGTTAGGAAGAGGAAATATGTGTAGAAATTGTACTTTTTAAATTGATGTTTGAAAGTTGTTCTTGAAACTTTCTAAAACAATGATAGTAGCAAGCTTGAAACATAATTTCCAAAGTCATGTGCTATTTAATTTCCAACTTTTTAAACCCATGTGCTATCTAAACACTTGTCCTCATTTGATAATCTAACATGAACAAAATAATAACCTAAATGCCTAATTTTACAAAAATTTCAATCCCTTCTAGTTAATAGACTTTTCCCAAATTTAATAAATATTAGGCCACAAAGTCCCTAACTTGGTAGGCAAGTACAATATATGTAACAAAACAATGGGAACATACATGTTGCTGATGGCTTGCATCTATTTCAAATTGGACAACTTATCTTCTTCAGACAAAATGAATTCAATTTTATGCATCCTAAAAAGACCTATAAACACACTTTTCTAAATTCAAATAGATTTCATACTCCCATGCACTTCTGGAAACATTAATGTAGCTTTGTTAAATGTCTTTCTATATTGTTAAAAATTATAATATCATTTAGAAAGTACAACAATGTATTTGGGGAATGCTTAACTCATTATTCACTAACAAATAAAAGGTTTTTTAAACTCCAAATGGCATTCCTAATAATAAAAATGCACCCCAATCCATGACAAAAATCATCTCATATTAAGGTCTTTTAGTGCAATGGAAATATACTAGTAATAAAAGAATCCATCCAAAAAGGAATAAGTCTTGTGACCAACTATAATGTTTAGTGCTTCATTTATGAAAGATAAAAGATAAGGATTCTTTTTCATTATTGCATTCAACTTCCTAAAATCTACACAATTTTTTTTTTAATTCTTTCTTGGCATGATCATAATTGGTGACAACCATGTTGCAAGCTCCTTAATAACTTGGATAATTAACTACTATTAATTCATCCAAATCGTGCTTCACTATTGTAACATAATTTAGGTGCATTCAACACATGGTTTGATGTGCCAATGGAATGGATTTATCCAAGTCAATGTTGAACCAACTTGAGTGAAATTAGATTCAAATTCTTATAGGTTCATTCCTAGCCAATGTTGAAAACAATTCCAATTTAGTGGCATACATCATGTCTTTTTTTTCATCCGTTTCTCCTCTTTAAAAACCAAACATAACTTTACATAGTGTCACTTGCTTTTATGCCTTAAAGGCTTAATATCTACAATATTTCAAATTGCCCCATTCCCAACTTGAATGATGAAGTTACATTGCTACCCAATCATGGGATTTCCTACAATAATAATATTTTTAACATCTAATTTTGATAAAAAATGCTACAAGTTGGGAATGACCCATTCATTGCACCAATGATGTATGGCATTCCTCGTATAATTGCAAATTTTTTGGTCAAGACCTTAAACCAAAATTCATTTGGAAATTGTATGAACAATTTTAAATATATAATTTCACCATGTTGATGAATTTTCTCACTATAACCACCCAAACTATATCTTTAGCTACTCCAAACAAATCATCCACTAATTGAAAATGATTCCCATGTCCTAACTTTATCTTCTAGGGCAATTTTATCCCTCATACATGTAAAAATAAAAGCCCTTACTATGGCCAATGGTATTATCACAACTTCATTTTTAAAACAAGGTTTCATAAGGTTTCACAAACCACATGATTCAAGTGTTTAAATCATATTAATCACCCCTTAATGATAAAAGAAATTTCCATGACTAATCAATAAGGAGGTCTTTAATACAAGTGCTCCAATTTGACAAGCATTACATTAGAAACTTCCATGACTAATCAATAAGGAGGCTTTAATACAAGTGCTCCAATTTGTCAACCACTACATTTGAAACTTCCATGACTAATCAATAAAGAGGCCTTTAATACAAGTGCTCCAATTTGACAACCACTATATTTGAAGTGTTCAAGAAGTGCAATCATTCCACTTTGACAAGCATAAAGGTAAAAGCACCCAAAATCATAAAGGGACCTTAAATTAAGTTGTAATATGAACCTCTATAATTTTATTTTATTTTATTTTGGGAATGCACTATTACATTTCTTGTTGGTTTAAGGTTATTTTAAAAGTGATAATATGGTTTAACATTGTGGTTTAAGATTACAATCCGGTTGTTTTAGATGTTATAGTAAACAATTGAAAAACCCAAGTAGGCTTTTAAAAGTTATTTTTTCCTCTCCTTAATGCCTTTCAAATCCAACCCATTTATGATCCCAATTGGGCACACATGGCTTTAACATTAAAATGCTTGTTTGACTATATGAAGGGCCTTCTTTTGAGGATTTGATGTGTTATATCCATGATTCATACACATGCATATTGACAATACATGAAACCCTTAACACAATTATTGACAAATTCATATCTAAATGAAAAAAATTCAAAAGATTAACTTTAACTTGGGGTGCATTTCAAATTGTCTTGTTTTAAAAAGAAACTAATGTAAGAAAAACCTTGAAGTTCGATTTACTGACCATTCTTATTTTGACAATTCCAAGTTCTTATATTTTAGATTTACACTTGAGGTGTAGTTGAGGTGTTCAAGAAATGCAAGCATTCCATTTCATGTATTATTGAGATGTTGGGGGACATGCAAGTGTTATCCAATTTGAAAAGCATTATTATGTCCTATAATTTGTGTCCTACCATTAGCCTAGGTCAAACTTGGTGATAAACAAATAAAAGATTCAAGTAGCCAATGAAAAGGCTCAACATGCACTCTTGAAGGGTTTAATGTTTTTCTTTTGGTGGGGGGTGGGGGGAGGGGGAGGTTTTTTTCCTTTGTCCCCAATGTGTTCCCAAGGGGTTCCCCAAGTTCTTGAGTTTTTCCCCAAGACATTCCCAATAACACCTTAGTTTTATGGCATATGGTTTGCCCAACCTTCAATTCTCATGTATAGAAATTGAAAAGGTGAGCCATAGAAGAACTCCTTTCAGGTATTTAGGGGAGAGAGAGGGAGAGGTATGGCAAGTTTTCATTAAGACTTGTCATTAAAAGAGGGGGTGAAAAATGGGTACTTAAAATAAAGGGTTTGTCAAAGGGGATTTACAATGCCACGTTTGGTTGATATTTCAAAGAAAATATAGATTGTTATTAAGATTTTGCTTTAGAATGAATGGCAATGGTAGTAGTGGTGGCAACTTTGTTGCCAATAATGTTGTTGCTTTCTTGTGTTATTTGTTAGTGCCACGTAAAAATAACAAAGAGAGAAAGACAAGTAAAGAGGGACATAGAGGAAAAAATTGTAGTGGGGGGGGCTAAAAAAAAAGGAAAGAGGGTTCTAGTTCCATTTCAATAAAAAAAGACTTGTTGTAAAAGATGGTTCCAATTCCATTTTAGTAAAAAAAAAGATTTGTTGTAAAAAGAAGGTTCCACTTCCATTTCAATAAAAAAAGAGTTGTAAAAGAGGTTCCAATTCCATTTTTGTAAAAAGAGGATTGGTTGTAAGTCCATTTGCAATTCCATTAGGAAGACTAATTGTAAATCTAGTTTTTAGATTTTGAAGGCACAATGGGGCATATGAAAGCAACCACTTTTGGGAACAAAGGAGGAGGATGGCAACGACGACAACACCATAATCAACAGGCAACAAAACAATGAAGGTGAAGATGCCAAGGAAGGGTGGGTTTTGTGTTTTTTTTCTTTCCTTTTTTTTGGTCTTATTTTGTGGTGGGTCCTATTTTTAATGTTTTTGTCAAGCCCATAAAGTTTTTTATCATCAAGAATACGGTTATTATCTATAAGTTAAACACAATGAAAGGTTTCTACCACAAAGAAAGAGATTTTGTCACAATCTTGGTTTTTTTTAGCTTTTGTCATAGTCCTAGATAAATAACAAAGGAAAAAAAGAAATAAAAATCAAAAAGTGCATTGCAAGTGTGACCGTGTGAATACATAATGGCTAATCATTCATTGATCATATTTTTTTCTGGGTTTTATTTTGAGCAAAAGATTGAGGCTAGGGTGTTTTTCTATTATTGAAGTTATGTGTTTCTTTAGTTAGGTAGTCTAAAGAATAAAAAACTGAAAGTTTTTGGGCCCTTAACTTTTGCACAATAATTTTCAAAGTGTATAGTTTGTGTTAAACCTAAAAGTAAGGATGATGGTGTTCAAGGTTATGGCAAAGTTAAGTTATCCTTTGAAAGAAGACTTACTTGTTTATGATGTTTCTTCACCTTTTTCCTTTTGATTTGTTTAATTTTGTGCGGTTGGCTGCATAGGTTTAGGATTGCCATGTTGAAATAGGTAGTTTTTAGAAAGTTGGGTCAATTTGTAATTAGGCTCTTAATAAACCTCTTTCCTCATGGGCACAAAACATCCCATGTCCCCTAGTTCATCATGTTTCATTGAACCCCATAGTTCACATCGTTTATTTGCCTTTTCATACACCACCACAACTCCATTCCCCACCCCCTCTCCTATGCAAACCACACACCACCCTCTAACTCCCCATACCATTTTAACAAACCACACACCACCACTAACTCCCCCTATCGACCTTTAACCATTCGTGTGAGTGTGAAGCCCCAACCCAACATTTTCATAATCCCCCTAAATAATGCACATAGAATACCTTTTTCCTTTTCCACTTTGTTAGCCCTTATAGTTGCCCCATGATTAGAGCCCCCAACCTACCCCCATCCTCCCAACACACCTATAACTTCCACCTAGAGCCTCTTACCTTGCCTATGGGCGTCAATTTACCTTTCAAAGGTTAATTCATCATTAACGTTCTTGTCAAACATCCAATCCATCGAATCTAAACCTACATGACCATCCCAACCCAATACTAGGTCCCTTATTCCCAACCTATTTGCATAAGCTTGGGCTTGGGTTTTGACATTAAATGTCTTTGCCTTTCCATTTTAATTTTTGTTGTCTTTAATTGTACAATTGCATGCCTACCGCTTTACAATGTGATGTACAAGTGGTATTTCGTTTTCCACTAGATAAGTTGACACATGACCTTTATGATGTGGTAATTTGGCATTTGTTTTTCTTGTTACCCCAATGGTGTCTTACTTTGCTCCTTTAAAGGGGGGCCACTGGGCATAGGGAAACAAGGATCTAATTCAAACATTTTTTAGTGAGTGATTGGGAAAACATGTAGGAGGCATTTTTTTAACAAGCCCGAGCTTTGGCAACAAATTCAATGACTTTTGCCCAACATGATCTTTCAACTCATAAACATTTTTTCCACAGTTTAGTCCTTGGATGTGCAAGAGAATATTTTCAAACAACACACATTTTGGCACCATTTTCTTTTGCACCTGTATCTTTTGACACCACCTTAGTTCTTATCACCCTACATCCTAAATCAAATGACTTCTTCATGTTTTTAAAAAAAAATTATGAACTAGACCAAGACCTTGAATTTTCATTTGATTCCTTCAAGTTAACATTTTAACATATGCCAAATTTATTTGTAAGTGGTCTTTCTAACACCTTTGAAATTGTTTTCACCCAAAAGATTTTGTAAATGGGTTCCCATAGTCATTTCAACTTTGTTTTCATATCACACAAGGTTACATTCCATGTCAAATTGCACATATTCTTGGGGCAACCCATTTCTTAACCATGACCAAACCTTCAAGTGAAATTCATCCCATTATCATAAAAGAAGCATTATATCGATTCACAAGCTATGTTTTATGCCTTCAATTTTGAGATGCCTTTGCAACACATTTTTCCCCACACCAATTCATAATAACAACTAAGGGTGGTTGTGAAGTAGTGATCCATGGCATTTGATGCACCTTGGACCTTCACCCTAATTGGGTTGTTTTCCAACTAAATGTGGCAAATGCTTTCAATTTAATGTTAAAAGGGTCATATTTCAAGAATTTCGTGCAACAGGTGGGGACATCATACAACTTATCCCTTTTGTTCGTGCATTCTATACATTTTAATCTCCTTTATTTTTTAATCATTATAACCATGATGGTAATGTCATGGTCATCCCTTTTGCCATGGGAATTTGTTAAGGTGATCCTTTGGGAGAGACATTATTTGCCCTAGCTCACCTCAGGGCATTACGTTCTTTAACTAGTCATTTCCCCTCTTGTCTATTTCCATCCATTACATATAACATTCACATCATCAGCCCCCATTCCATTGTATTTTTTGCATATGAACACTTTTAAACTTAACTCTATGTGATAAATATTTCTATTTATCCTCAAAAATTTGTAGCATGGTCCTTCTTTGGTTTGTTGCCCCCATCCCATTTTAACACACCATTAGAAGGAATTAAAGTTTTGGGGGTTCCATTCAACACCTTATCATTCAAATCATCCTTCACTGAAGATACTTTGCTAAAAGATATTTGACATGTTGACCTTTTCCTTAAATTGGGCGATGTCCAAGTAACCTTTGGAATTTTAACTCATTGCTATGTGCAACGACCTTCATATTTATTACATTGCACACCTCCCTTTCCCACCTTCATAAATTCTTTTGTTTTTTTCAATTCTTTTTTCATTTAAATGTTTAGAAGCCTTTGGGTTTAAGGTCTTTTGATAGCCTTGAAGGACTGTTAGCCCACAAACAAACCTCTCTCTTAATAATTTTTGTGGCATTGGGCTCATACCGACATCCACCATCACCCCAATGACCTATTTAGGGAGTTAGGCCCTTGTAGTTTAATCATAACTATTGGGGTCATGGTCAACCAACATCCCTTCCTTCTTGAAGTTTTAGCACAAATCAACAACAACACCTTCTTTTTCTAACAACACTTCAAAGCAACATGTGATTTTCTACCACCCCCAACACGAACATGTTTCCCTCCTTTTGAACAACTCATCAGACAACATATGGTTCATATTCAAAATTCCATTTTGGAACATTTGCACCATCATGCCCTTTTTATCATGTTGTCCAACAAGATATTTGAAGCCCATTGTGCTCAAATTTTATCATGTTTTAGCCTTGGGGTGCGTGCTTCATTTATAACCTGATTCATTTTCCCAACCTTTCAATTATTTTCCTTAATTTTTTCCACAAAGCTTTAGACGTGGTTTAGATTATCACATCGTTCAATTATAGGCCTCCTTTGATGTGTGTGCACACATCCCATTGACCCTATGGGTATCTACTTTTTACGTTGTGCTCATGGTAATGAACGCACATGGACCCATGATGTAGTTCATGACATTTTTGTTGGCATTGTGCAAGACGCTAATTTCTATGTGGAACAAGAATAACTACATGCACTTTGACGCACCCCCAAGCTCCTTGATGGACTCAACTACGAGTCTAAAGAAGAAGACAACAAAAGGAGAAGGAGTTGGGGTGCGCTCCCTGGCTCGCAACATTTTGGGGGTAGAAGTTGGAACACCTTTGGTGCATGGACGAGCCACGAGCAAACACAGATTCACAAGACTCACCATAACCTATACTTGGGGGAAGCCACCACCTTCCCCCTTATAATATACTCTGTGCCTTGCCACAGGACTAGCACCGAAATGTCATTTTGTTATGGGACTCCCAAGTGGGAGTCGCGAAATTCCCAAAGTTGAGACTCTCGCAACTTTGGGGGCCCATAACTTTGTGTGCAAACTTTCAATTGAGATGAGGTCTAAAGTAAAGTTGTAGCCCTCATCGAAATTCCAATGGTATGTGACACGCCACCTACACGCAAGGACATCAGGGTGATTCCCGACTTTTAATGATTAGGAGTTAAATTGCCAATTTGATTCCCGACTTTTCTTTTGACCATAACTTGTGTTTTAAGTGTCCAAATGGGTCATGCAAGCCCATTTCAAACATCTATGTTCCAAAATATTTCTAATGATATAAATAACTTCTTAATCCAATGAGTTTTGGCCCTTGTAATTGCCCTTTAAAAATTCGAGAGTTCATTTGGATTCCAACTCTCAAAGTGGGAGTTCATTTTCTCATACTTTTTAACACTCCATGACCATGAAATGTGACTCCTAGGCTCACTCTTGGCCCACACCTTTGCAAGCTCTTGCTTTGGGTATTAGGGCCTTGATTGTGAGCCCAAGGTTAGGATTATGACACACTTCCTTTAACCACACTTAATTCTTCTTGTTAACAACTTGACATTGTGTTTACCAAAGATGGAATTTGCACCTTAGCTGACATTGCCATAATTGACCCAATGCATGTGGATTTATTTCCCCAATCTTGCACAACTGAAAGATTTATTACTTTCGAAGTGGCTCAAGCCAAAGAAAAGAAATATTGCGATTGACACCCCATTGATCAATTCCTCCCTCTAACAATTGAAGTATTTGGATGTTCACACAAACATGCATGTATATTTTTACACAATTGTGCCAATGTTATTTGGAACCTAAAAGGGCTAAAGGGCCTTCCCCTTTTTGTCTTGTTACTTTTGGGTTTCAAAGAACAGTTCCATGAAATTAGGATTTCGCGCTTTTGTATCCTTAGTCTTGTTTGACGCAAGCGCGAGCAGTGGATGATTCGCCAAAGGAGTTGACATCGGTGGCGCGCATGATTCCAGAATGATGAGGCACAATATTGCCACTCGAAGCTGTCTGTCAGTAGTTGCATCGCATTTTGTGAAACGGACTAACCATGCAACAATTCCTCAAGGAGGTAGCAGCAGCAACAGCAGCAGCTCCTGGTTACCTCTTCTTTTCAAGGTACAAGACTATCGTACCTTGAGGAATGAGGAATCGTCGAACTTGGGTGAAGGCAGTAACCACGAAGGAGCTCGGCAGCGATGGCGGGAGCTTCCACCAGTGCCTCCACAAATGGCTCTCCAAGCCCTGCTTCAGTCTCAAAACTACCAAACAAAAGCAGGTATGCAAAACTTCGGAACATTAAAACCCTAAACCCCTCAATCTTGAATTCGTGCGCGCGCATTAGAAGGGAATTCTGCATCCTTACATCCTCAATTTGACCTTTGCCCTCCTCCTCATTCAATTTGAAGCTTTGAGGTATTCAAGAGGCTCCGTACATTGATAATTGATGCTCTGGTCTGCTGAGGGTTTTCCGTTTGCATTCCCAACCTTTGAATCTGCCTACCGATTTGGACCATTGGCTACATTGCCGGTTTCAATGCATACTTGGCTTCATCTTCTTAATCTCAATCTCAATAATATGTATCTACAGATTCCAAATCATGCAAGTCCTATGATGGTTGTAATAGGTCATCCAAGGATAGGTTGCTCAATGCAGCTGGCAGTTGTAAAATCGAACAGTATGCAGGGTTTATGGTTACAAAACTTAGGGAGATTGGAGGGTTGAAGGTGACTTTTCTACATCTTTTTATACCTGATTTGGATTTTTGGGCTTTCAGATATGGTGGAAGGTGGAGTATTGGAAGGGCAAGGGAAGGTGAAGCCCCTGACAGCATTGCGGTGGGTTTCAAAGTGCTGCCCAGATGTTCCTCAGAGCCTGATAAACAAGCTGTTTCGGTTACGCCAGGTATGGAAATTCAGTTTTGCTGGGGGCTAAGACCATTCTGTTCAGGTTGCTCTTTGAGTATCCTCCTATGACATCCTTCCTTTGCTGTGTTGAAAACCCGACTAGATATCTAAGTTCCACAAACCCAAAAATTTCTGAGCATGGTGTTATCAAAGTCTTGAATACTTTTGCTCTGGAATTAGATGTAGTAGAAGTTTTGGGAGAAATGTAGTGATGTTTGCAGCGGTCACTTGGCTCTAAAGAAGACAGATGCCATTGTGTTGCAGGTTTTTTACTTTCTTTAATGGTCATTCACATGGTCTATTGCACATGTGATGTGCTCACTTGAGACATGAAATTATAGAGTATTTTTGTGCTGAATTGTTGTTCTGTTTTTGTTTTTGGAAAAAAATGTTGTGCAGAATGAGTCTATTCAATGATTTGAAATCTGCTGGATGTTGTGTGATGAGCAGATTAGAGTGAGGTCATCATCTCCTCTCTGCGAGCCTTCCTCTGTCCCTGCTGGTCAGCGGCTGAACAGGGTACTTTAAATGGCTTCACCTATCTATGACAGACTTCAATGCTCTGATGCTCTTTAGACCATTTTCCCTGGAGAACGCTGAGCATTTATCAAGTTTAGTGAACACTGTTGATAACCCGCAGTTGACTCAATATTATGTTGAACTGGTTGACATGAAAATTTGTTATGTACATTCAATGTAATTGAGGTTTGAGCAAATGCCTGTAAATGTCAGAAGGTTTCCTGGATGTCAACAGGTGTCAGGAAAGGTAGTTCTAAAAGAGGGAGCGGTTCTAGTTATGCCTGCAGCTGTCGTCACACTCCGATCTCAAGAAGGCATGGAGGTTTCTGGAAAGACTATGCATGCCTTGGGAAGGACAACTCATGAACCAACACCAGAAGAGATTGAGTGGCTCCGCAGCCTCATCCTACACATGGCAAGTTATCATATGAATTTGGTGTGGAAGAACGAGTCCCAATGATGAGTGCAAATTCTTCCAGAAGGTCTAATAATGGAATCTTATTTGATTGCTGTAGGACAAGGAGTTGATCATCATCAACAAGCCTTGTGGACTTGCTGTCCAGGTTGGTTTCATGAAGGCTTATGCTTTAGTATAGTTTCTCTGAATGAATGTTCCTCTTTGAATGCAGTTAAAGAGGTTGTTGTCAATTTTGAATGTACACACCAGGTTTGCAACCATGGAATATGACATTGAGGAGTGACACTACTGTTAGGGAGGCACAGAGGTGAGGAGAAGCCTGGATTCCATGATGGGAGCAGCTCTCTCCTTCAACTACAGTGAAGGTCCTCGACTGGTACTGTGCCCAAACATATATCAATTAACTGTGTCTCTTTCACTTTCTGAGAAACAGCATGTTAAACTGATGTATAATAGTGTTGCAATCTAGAAGAGGAAAAACTTGATTCACAGGAGGGTTACTTGCTTGAGAAGCCTTGTTTAGTGAAGTCTTATGTTTGTATTCTGTACAGGGGAAAAATTGAGCTTCTTTGTCACTTTTCAGGTACATCGGTTGGATAAGGAAACAAGTGGTGCTATGGTGATTGGTCGCACTCATCAAAGTACAGTGTTCTTGCATGCCCTGCTGCGGATAAAATCTTCTGAAATGACTCAACTGTGGAGGGTATTGTTTTCTCCGCACTTTCCTCATCTTTGAGTTCATAAGCCTGTTGGTCTGCCTGCCATTTGTTGAGTTTGATTGCTAGAGGATTGATGTTACAGCAGTGGATTGAATGCTCCTCTTAGGTTAACCCCAATGGTATATCTCTATGTGCATCCAAAGTTATTCAAGAAGCAGCAGTTTACTTGTCTGTAGGTGTTTGTTGATATTGCAGGGTCATGGGCAAAACATAGAGCGCAGGTACTGGGCATTGGTGGTGGGGACCCCTACCAAGTTGCAAGGCCGTATTTCATCACCTCTTGCAAAGGTTCTGATCAGTGTCTACTGTCAAAGCAAAACATGCATCCTGCAAGACAGCTTCTAAAGAAGCTCTTGTTTTAATTTTTTTGCTGCTGACTTCTTGCTAAGTCAAGTGACTGCTCAGAGGTCAATCTTGCACAAAACCAAGGATTGATAACAGCGCAGAGGAGACCAATCAAGAGTTCACTCAAGCACATGATTCAACAAACAGTCAGGCTTCTCCCTTGACATGTAAATGTTGTGTTATGGCATGGAGGTTCCTGTGGGCAGTTCCTACAGCAATTCCTGATTCTGTGTATTGGGTGCAGGTAAGCACTAGTGGTGGTAAGCTGGAGAAGATGAGGGTGACTCATAGAAGTCATCCTGATGCACAGGAGGCAATTACAGACTATCAGGTCCTTGGACCTTCTGCTCTTGGTGAGTCCACTGCAATACCTGTGAGGAATTTTGAATAATTGCTGAGAGGGTTGCAATAATGTGTAACTTCATCTGTGGTTCTGAGCATAGTATCCATTCAGGAGTCTTCGGGTTCACAAGTTGTGCCAATGTTCACCACATGCAAAGTGTTTATTATAGTCCAGGATGGAAACTGCTCAGTTGCAGGGAAATGGAACTGTATGTTGGGTTGTTTGACTCATGGCAGACAGCTTGAAATCAAGATATTTCTGTACTCTTTTGTACAGTTCTCTTGGTTTCGGTTTTGTTTTCTCTTTCTTAGGGTTGGGTTTCCTCTTTTTGATCCTTGCTGATATCTTGCTGTTGTGTTGTCAGATATGAAGTCTCTATAATCTAATTAGTGAGACATCTCTCAACTGTATTGAGATTGACATGGATTGTAAGTAGGGTGATGTTCTCAGTACTGACAAAGATATGGTTCGTTACTAGATCTACCAGATTTCACTCTGTCAAAGATGAACTCATGTTGTTCATGGTGTCTAATACATGATTTTTTGGTGTGTAGGCTGCACTTGGCTGGAGCTTCACCCTCTGACTGGTCGCAAGCATCAGGTTTGTGAATTCTTTTCCTCATTTTCTTTGCTCACTGGATTCTAACAGACGAAGGTCGTTGAGAGACTCAATATGATATTACAATACCAGTCTAGCTCAATTTGAAGTTTAATGGTGCCTCATAAAGTGCAATCTTCCTGCAGAGTAGTTGGATCAGAATGAATCATAGGTTTGCATTGTGTGCCCTTCAAGTACCATTTTCTGGGTGTGTAAGTTAGATTGATGAGTGTAGATGCTACTGTGCATCAGATACGAGTACACTGTGCAGAAGTGTTGGGGACTCCAATTGTTGGTGACTACAAGTATGGCTGGTGTGCCTTGAAGAATTGGCCTCCCAAGGATGAGCACAACCCAGAGAACACATTAGCTCCAAATGATTGCAAACGGCACCAGAAGGGTGACATCTTCTCAAATACGCCCTTGTTACATCTGCATTGCCACAAGTTGAGTCTTCCTAATGTAGCTAGGATATTTAAGCATCAAGAATCAGCTAAAACAGATTATGAAGCTGGTCATAGAATGGTACAATCATGTGATGATGTCTTGGATGTAGTTGCTCCCTTACCCCCCCACATGGCATCTAGTTGGAATGAGAAACTTGTTTCAGGAGTAGACCTTTGAGTGTCATTCTTTAAGAAGTCATAGTCTGCTTATGATTATATCAGGGATCTATTCCCCTCTCAAGGACAACACTTTTGCAGCCCCAAAAGTTGCCAACTGAAGCCTACACCTTGATGGTCCATCTGCAAGGATGCCATCAACTCAAAGTATTCTGAAGGAAGGTTCTCCCCTGAAGCAGGGTGGATGCCACTTGGTGACCTTGAAACTAATCAGCCCTACTCAGAAAGGTAGCTCTAGACAACACAAGGACTCTCTGCTTTCAGATTGAACAGAAGACATGGATTTAGTATCTGAACTGTGAGACAGAGTCCTCAAGGTTTATCCTGTGACATTTTTGACAAGCACTCTCAACCAGAGTATGCAGGTATTGAAATGATTAGATTGCCTCATGATCATTCCAATATCTGAATGACTGCAAATCTGGGGATTATCAATAGTCAATTTTACAGATTCTTGAGACTTTGTAGTTGTAAGAAGTTTTTTGTCTTCCAGATGGTCAGTCTTATTGTCTTTCTGAAGGCAAAAGGCTACCCTTTAAAATTTCTTCTAAAGAGAACTAGAGGGTTGGTTCTTAAAGAAAAATTCCTGTTTTGAATTTCCGCTTTTGGCATTTTCAGAATGATTTTGCTTCGGGTCATGTAAGTGGGGAGCTTCTGTAAGCCCACTTGTTCTTAGTCTTTCCCTGTTCTTTCCCCTTTCTGTCTTTCTTTGTTTCTTTGTCTCGTCTGTTGCTAGCCAGTAGTATGGCTGAGTCTTCCCATTGCTTCCGGAATTGCAGCAGAAACTCAGTTTGTAGGATGGTGCTTGTCACTGGCCTTTACCCACTGTAGGGAGCTGATGAAGTCAGTGGGGAAGTTGTGATAGTTAAGTCACTATCATACATACTACTGTTGATGGTCCCTG
>Ga0116227_10012092_pt1 | contig 14230 bp, 9 predicted proteins | sample S1TSphgellanicum_FD_89693 | JGI IMG/M metagenome (GOLD analysis project Ga0116227, IMG submission 89693) | Host-associated microbial communities from peat moss isolated from Minnesota, USA - S1T2_Fb - Sphagnum magellanicum MG | ecosystem: Host-associated > Plants > Peat moss > Unclassified... | reverse complement strand
TTCCGTGTTCGTTGCTGCCGGAGACAATGCTGCGGCCGGTTGCGATGATTTCGACACTGCATTTTTCGCCGTGGCGGGCATTGCGGCAAACGCGCTTGCGTCGACTCCCTATGACACGGCCACCGGGGGTACGGACTTTTACGACACCGCCGAAAACGCCAATGGCACGTATTGGAGCAACAACAACAGCGCGACCCGTAAGTCCGCCAAGTCGTATATCCCGGAAATACCGTGGAACGATTCTTGCGCGAGCAGCGTGTTGTTCAAATATCTTGGTTACACGAGCGGCGTGTCGTTCTGTAACAGCGCCCTGGGATCGGGCTTGCTCGATATCGTCGGCGGCAGCGGCGCACCGAGCTTCGTCTATTCCAAGCCTTACTGGCAGGAGCACACCTACGGCATGCCGAACGATGGCTGGCGCGATCTCCCGGACGTCTCCTTATTCGCGTCCAACGGCTTTTGGAGCCACGCCATCGTGTTTTGCATGTCGGATGCCGCACAGGGCGGCGCGCCGTGCGACTACAGCGTTCCCGTCGATGTTTTTTACAATAGCGCGGGCGGCACGTCCTTCACGGCGCCCATGTTTGCCGGGATCCAGGCCTTGATCGATCAAAAAGCGGGCGGCCGGCAGGGCAATCCTGCCCCCACCCTCTATGACCTGGCCAAGTCCGAGTACGGCACGTCCAGCAGTCCCAACTTCGCCGAGATCGCCGCGTGCAATTCCAGCAACGGCACCGACTCGGCCAGTACGTGTATTTTTCATGACGTCACGCGAGGCGACAACGATGTCCCGTGCTACGGCAGCGTCGACTGCTACGGAGCGAATCTGGAATCCTATGGCGTCCTGTCGACCTCCGATCACACCTTGACAGTCGCCTATGGCACCCATAGCGCCTGGGATTTCGCGACGGGCTTGGGCAGCGTGAATGTCACGAATCTGGTGAACCGCTGGCCCTGAGGGGCCCTCTCTCGACTATTTTTTAAGGCGCAAAGCGGGCGCTTTCGATGGACAATACCGTCAAGAAAGCCCATGAACCTGCCGACGCCCACGAATTCCAGGGAAATGGATCGCGGTCCCACTCGCATCGTGGGACTCGGTGCCTCTGCGGGCGGACTCGAGGCACTCGAACAGTTCTTGGCTCATGTGCCGACGGCGAGCGGGCTCGCATTTATCGTCGTGCAACATCTGGACCCGACGCACAAGGCCATGTTGACCGAACTGCTGCAACGGACGACGCCCATGCCCGTTCGCGAAGTGACGGCGTCCATGCGGGTGGAACCGAATGCGGTCTATGTGATTCCTCCCAACAGCGAACTCACGGTGAAGAGCGGAATTCTGCTGCTTGCTGAACCGAGCGAGCCGCGTGGGATGCGGCTGCCCATCGATGTGCTGTTCTGCTCGCTCGCCGGGGATCAGGGAGCCCGCGCCATCGGGGTGGTCCTATCCGGCATGGGGTCGGACGGGACACTCGGTCTGCAATCGATCAAGGCACAAGGCGGCTTGACCCTGGCACAGGAGCCACGATCGGCACAGTTTGATTCGATGCCGAAGAGCGCCATTGCGGCAGGGGCGGCGGATATCGTTGGGCTCGCCTCTGATCTGCCGGCGCGCATCTTGCTCGTCATCGGCGCGCAATCTCACGCAAACGTCACTGTGCATGGCACCGAGGAAGCGGCCGGAGCGCTGGATTCCATCCTCGAGTTGCTGCGTGCGCGCAGCAAGCACGATCTGTCACTCTATAAGCCGAGCACCCTGCGGCGTCGCATCGAGCGGCGCATGGCCATACACGGCGTCACGGCGATGGCAGCCTATGCAGCCCTGTTGCGCGACAACCCCTTGGAACTCGATCTGCTCTTCAAGGAAATGCTGATCGGCGTGACGAATTTCTTCCGGGATCCGGACGCCTGGGAGGAACTCATTGCCATCGTGCTGCCGGAGTTGTTCGCTCGCACCGACCCCGACAGGCGCTTTCGTGCCTGGGTTGCCGGGTGCTCGACCGGCGAGGAGGCCTTCTCGCTCGCGATGGCTTTCGCGGAGGCCGGGGCGCGACTCCCGAGTCCTGCCGCACCGAGTTTGCAGATCTTTGCCACCGATCTCAATGCCGATGCGATTGCATTTGCGCGGCGAGGACGCTACTCCGCCTCGATTGCCGCGGATGTCTCGGCGGAGCGTCTGGGCCGGTTTTTCCGCAGGCTGGGTGACGGCTACCTCGTTGACACACGCATCCGCGACATGGTGCTGTTTGCCCAGCACGATATGATCATGGACCCGCCGTTTACACGGCTCGATTTGATCCTCTGCCGCAATGTCTTGATCTACTTCAACGCCCGGCTCCAAAAACGCCTCCTGCCGCTGTTCCACTACAGCCTTCTTCCGGCGGGCATTCTGATGCTCGGCGGATCGGAAACCGTCGGACCGGCGCATACTCTGTTCCCGCCGCTGTCATCGAGGTCGAGACTCTACCGGCGCAGCCCCGTTGCCCCTACGTTGGGTGGCGTGGATTTCCCTGTCCATCGACGAATTTCAGCGCGCGCGTCTGCGCCGGAGTTGCTCATGTCACTGCAGTCACCCCCCAGCGCGAACATGGAGGCCCTCGCGGACCAACTGCTGCTGAAGAGATTCTCCCCTGCGGCCGTCCTCGTGAACGAACTCGGGGATATCCTCTACATCAGCGGGCACACCGGACAGTATCTCGAACCGGCGGCCGGCAAGGCGAACTGGAACATCCATGTCATGGCCCGGCCCGCCCTTCGAACACAGCTCGCGGTCGCGCTGCGGCGGGCCGTCAAAGAGCGCACGGCGGTCGAGGTGCAGGGAATCCGCATGGATGATAATGCGACACGGCATCTCGAGATCACGGTCGAGTCCATCGAAGACCCGAAGGCGCTCGAGGGTCTCGTGATCGTCGTGTTTCGCGAGGTGGCGACCCCGCCCGCCGGCAGGTCGCGGCGCAAAAAGCAGGCCGGCGAAACCGATCCTGCCATCGCCGCCGAGCTCATGCGGTCCCAGGAGGAACTCAAGGCGCTGCGCGAGGCGATGCGCGCCTCGGAGGAGGAACGGCAGGCAGCCATCGAGGAGCTGCAATCGACGAACGAGGAGTTGCAGTCGGCGAACGAGGAACTCACGACATCGAAGGAAGAGGCACAGTCGATGAACGAGGAATTGCAGACGATCAACGTCGAACTGCAATCCAAGCTCGACGATCTTGCGCTCGCCCAGAGCGACATGCAAAACCTGCTCAACAGCACCGACATCGCCACGCTGTTCCTGGACAAGGATCTCAACGTACGCCGCTTCACCGAGCAGATCAAAAGGATCATCAGCCTGCGGGACGCCGATATCGGACGCCCGCTCAGCGATCTCACCACGACGTTGATCTATCCCGAACTCGATGCAGATGCGAAGGAAACCTTGCGCACGCTGGCATTCAGCGAAAAGGAGATCTCAACGAGCGATGCGCATTGGTTCAAGGTGCGCATCATGCCGTACCGCACGGTAGCCAACGTGATCCAGGGCGCGGTCATCACGTTCGTCGACATCACCGCAGCGAAGCAACTGGAGTCCCGGCTCCGCAATTCATGAGAGTGTAGATCGGATACCAACAAAGAGCCCGCAACACACGATCGAAGAGGTGGCCAATGACGAAATTCTTCCACAACCCGACCCGCGGCGATACTCTGCGTTCCCGTGCGGTCGCGCATCTGAAGGGCCGCAATGCAGAGGGGCAGGCGCGGTTGGACGCATCGGCCGCCCTCGCCGTGCTCTACGATCTCGCCGCCTCGCCGTCGACCGCTCCAGACGCGCTCGTCCTGCTCCATGAGCTGCAGGTCCACCAAGTCGAGCTCGACCTCCAGGACGAGGAGCTGCGGCGCTCGTGCGCTGAGCTCGAGAGCTCGCTGCATCGACAGGTTCAGCTCTACGAGCACGCACCGGTAGGCTATTTCATCGTCGATTTCGACGCGGTGTTGCGCGAACTCAATCAGACCGGGGCGGCCCTGCTCGGATTCGAACGCGATTTCCTGCGCGGCCGTTCGCTGGAAAGCTTTCTGACTGCCGAAGGTGCGTCGATCCTGCGCGCGATGCTCGCGAGGCTGGCCAAGGGCACCCCCGCTGAATTCGCCGACGTGACCCTGAAATCGCCGCGCGACGGCGGGACTGCTTGCATGCACGCCTCAGCCTGCCTGGATCCGGCAGGAGGAGGATACCTGATCGGGTTGATCGGGTTCACCGGGAAGAAGGCGACGCCGGGCTTCCCCTGACCATGCGGCACCCCCCGCAGGTGCCCCGCGCTCATCAGGAAGGGCGGGCCTGCGCTTTCATCGGGAACCGCTGCGCCTCATCGGGAACCGCTGCGCCTCATCGGGAACCGCTGCCCGCACATCGGTTCCGCCGGTCAGGCCGATGGCGCTTTACCGGTCGGGGATGCGAGAAGAATCTCCGGCAGGGCACGGTCGGTCAGGGAACTCAGTTCTTCGAGGGCATGGGAGAGCAACGTCCCGGTTGCTCCGCTGATTCCGACGTTGCCGGTCTTGATCGCGGCAAGTGACTGCATGGCGATGTCCATCAGCCGGCGGTGCTCTGCGGAAAAAATCAACAGACGCTGTTGCAAGGTCTCCGTTTGGCGATCAATCGAGGTCTGGCTGGCAGAGCCAAACGACGCAACCGCGTCCGCAATCGCATTGTCGAGGCAACGGTTCAGGGTCCGGAACTCATCTGTCGATATCGATACGTCCTGCTCGACCGCCAATGCGGTCACGCATTGGCATACGTCTCCATAATCGTGCACGACCTGATCGACGCTGAAACCGCGACGCAGCAGTTCAGCGCCATGCAAAGCCGCCGCGCGCCCGATGTCCGTGGGTGCGGGCGTCGGTTTCGAATCGTCATTCCGAACTGGCGTGGTTTGCTCGGTTCGAAGGGTTTCGACGAGCTGTTGCAAGAACAGCGGCACGCCGTGATCGATCGTTGACTGGGCTTCGGCGGCCTCGAACCGTTTGGCGACCTTGTCCCGGCAACGGCTGATCAACAGCTGTCGATTTGTCGTCACGAACTCGTGGAGCATCATGATTTTCTCGCCTCCTCGCGACCCACCCTCGATAATCTACGGCGCATCGAAATACTCCTATGCAAATGCGAACCCAGATTTGCTCTCTTTGGCCGCGTACATGGCTTCGTCCGCACGCGTGATCAACGCCGCCGCGCTGGCGCCGTCTTTGGGAAACACCGAAATTCCGATGCTGACCTCGAGGCATCGGCTGAGGTCGACGTCACGGATCCGCAGCTCCAAAGGCGCCTGAATCGCCTCGCGGATCTTTGCGGCAATCATCGCGATGTCCCTGTCCTCATGCAATCGCGTCACCAGGTACAGGAACTCGTCCCCGCCATGGCGGCTGACCGTGTCCGTGATGCGCGTGCTGTTCTGGAGCCGCAATGCAACCGCCTGCAGTACGGCGTCGCCTGCCTGATGTCCATACGCATCATTGATGCTCTTGAATTTGTCGAGATCCACGAACATGACCGCCAGAATCCACCGATGTCGTGTCGCCTGCGCAATCCCCTGTTCCAGCCGATCCAGAAACAGCACGCGGTTGGGCAAACCGGTCAAATTGTCGTGCAAAGCGGCATTGCGAGAACCCTGAGTCTGCTCCATTGCCGCGGCCAGCTGATGATCGATCATGATTCGATCTCTGACCTGACCTTGCAGCGCCTCATTGACGGCCGCGAGTCTTTCCGAAGCATCCTGCAATTTCCTCGTGGCGGCCTGATTGAGCTCGATGGCAATGTTCACTCCCGGCGTCGGGTCACGGTCTGCGAGCTCGTGAATGAGGGCGCTATTCGCGCGGATCAACTCCTCGGCAGATTCCCTGATCAGGGCACCGATGTGCTCACTCTGCCCGAGCACCTGGGCGAGGTTATTCGACACGGTGTGGGCCTCCGCGATCCGCCGCTTCGATGTTCAAGTCAAGGCCTTCCAACCGGCCTCGATGCGCTCGGTCGTCGCATGCACGAGCGCGGCAGGTATGGGTCGACTGAACAGATAGCCTTGCCCCACGCTGCAGGTATGATCTCGCAGCCACCGCAGCTGGCCGCGGGTTTCCACACCCTCGGCGATCGTGGTCATCTTGAGCGCCTCGGCCATCCGGATGATCGCCTGGGTGAGGCTGCGGGAATGGGCGTCCACGGTCAGGTCCGCGGTGAACGATCGGTCCACTTTGAGGCAAGCGAGCGGCAAGTGGCGCAGGTAGGACAATGACGAATAGCCGGTTCCAAAGTCGTCCAACGCGGTCGAGATGCCGAGTGTCTTCAAGCCGTTCAAGACGTTCATGGCGACACGCGGGTCCCGCATGACGACCGACTCCGTGAGTTCCACGGTCAAACATTCCGGTGGCATCTGAAACTCATTCAATAAATGACCGATGCTGTCCACGAGCTTGCCGGAGGAGACCTCGGTCATCGAGACATTGACGGCCACCGGGGGAGTCGTACGGCCTTCAGAGCGCCAGTCTGCCTGCGTGGAAATCGCTGTGCGCACGACCCACCCGCCAATTCGCGCGATCAAGTCGCTGCGCTCGGCCATCGGGATGAACACGCTCGGCCCGATCGGCCCTCGGGTCGGGTGCGTCCAGCGCGCCAACGCCTCGAGTCCGACGACGCGACCCGTCCGCAGATTGACCTCGGGCTGGTAAACGAGTGAAAGCTCATCGTTTCCGAGCGCATCCTGCAGGTCGCGTTCCAATTCGTAGGCGCCCAGCAGGCCCTCCTCGAGCTGCGCGTCGAAGATGACCGTACCGGACCGACCCATCTTCTTGGCACGGTAGAGCGCCAGGTCCGCGCGACGCATCAAATCGGTCGCGTTGATCCCGTGTCCCGGCGGGATCGAGATTCCAACGGATAGACTCAGTCGCACGGACTGGCCGTCGACGTCGAAAGGTTGCACCACGGCACCGTGCAAATGTGCCGCGATCGCGATCGCGGCCGCCTGATCCGGTGTGGGCATCGCGGCGAGCAGCAGGAACTCATCACCCCCGACGCGCGCAAGGACGTCGGACGGCCGCAGGGCGGCGCTCAAGCGCAGCGCAAGGTCTCGCAGCAGCCGGTCGCCCGCCGCATGCCCGTGCGTGTCATTGATCATCTTGAAATGATCCAGGTCGATCAGCATCACGGCCGCATCATAGCGATTCGCACCCAGGCGCTCGTCGAGGCTCTCTTCCATGGATCGGCGGTTGACGAGCCCGGTCAAATGATCGTGATGCGCCCGGAATCGAAGCTCGTGTTCCAGGCTCTTGTGCAGATGTCGCTTGCACGCATCGCTCAGGATGCGCAGCAACCGCTCGCAGGCGTTGACGTCTGCAGCATCCCAAGCGCGCGCGGTACCGGCGATCGTCTCGCGCCACAGATCGAACGAACGGCGCGGTTCCAGGCGGACACGGCCGTTTCCAGCGGTCACCGCGCGCTTGACGGGAGCGCCGGCCCAGGCAACCTCTTCGACGACCTGCGGACGCGTGAATGCACACATCTCCAACTGGTCGCCCGATTGCTGAACCCTCAAGACGCCGGCCGCTTCCGGCAAGGTGACGAGTGCCGCTCCGCGACCCGTGAGCAGATCGGTCCGCAGCAAAGCGCCGGGATGCGTCGAGGGGATGCCGGGAAGTGCAGCGACTTCGCTCGCGATCTCCGCATCCGAGGCTGTGGTGGACGTCCTCCCGCCGACATACTGCAGATCACCGATACGCACGCAGAGGGCGCTCGCCTGAAACGCCGATAGGAGTTCCGGCAGCAGCCGGCCCAGCACGGCCTTGGTATCCTCGTCTTGCTGAACCGCGCGGTGAACCCTCTCCAACAACTGGTCCATCGACACGGTGCCGTGCGCAGCGGCGAGCTGCGCCAGGGTTTCGATCCGCATGGCGCTCACGCCCGCCACGAGTTCACAGACGCTGCGCAGAGTCTCGCGCACTTGATGCGGCGGCACCCGTGGCAGATAGTGGTGACAGGCGATCAAGCCCCAGAGTTTGCCATTGCAGACGATGGACAGGCTCATGGTGGCGCGGACCCCCATGTTCTTCAGGTAGGTCTGGTGTACCGCCGAAAAACCTCGCAGCAGACTGTGGCTTTGATCCAATGGCGCGCCGTCGGGCAGCAGCGGCGGCAGCAAGGTGTCCGGTATCGCCTCGACGTCCGCCAACACCCGGATCTTGGAGTCCGCATAGAGCGCGCGAGCCTGGCTCGGGATGTCGGAGGCGGGAAAGCGCAGACCCAGAAAGCGGGTGGCAAGGGCACCGGCAGCCTCCTCCGCAATCACTTCCCCGGTCCAGTCCGGCAAAAATCGATACAACATGACGCGGTCGAAGCCGGACAGCCGCGACACTTCGCGCACGCAATCCTGGTAGAACTCATTCAAGGCCTGCGCGGTCCGTAACCGCACCAAGGCCGACGTGATCGCGACCAAGCCGCGCGCCTCGGAGCCTTGGCCGCCGGACCCACCCGATGGTTGCCACTCCAAGACCGCTATGTGGCCGACACGATGGCCAACGCATTCGAATGCTGCGTCGAACGACCCGGCGTTGGGCACTGAAGGCGGAGTCGTGACGCGCGGCTGCAATGGCAACGCGATCGGGTCCGCATAGGGCAGGGCCATCAACAGCGATACGGGATCCGCACCAAGCCCATCGACCCGGTCGCCGATTGACTCGTGTAAGAGGTTCGAAGCTCGGCCGAGACCCCGCCAATGTCTGCCGGTGCCGCTCGAGACTTGCACGATTCGCATCGTGTGAAGATCGACGACCAGCACGAAACCATGCGGTTGGACGGTACCGATGATGTGAATCGGCTCCTCAGCGCAGCTCCGTTCGAGCTCTTCGGAGATCGTTTCCTCGCCGGTCAGTTCGGGCATCGGATTGTGATCGATTGCGCAATGCGATGACACCGCAGCTCGGCGGCACCGCGAAAGGCCCGTTCGGCCAAACGATGCGGATCCGGCACGCGGCCGGGCGCGGCGCGAAACGCGTCGTCGCTCACCCGATCGTCTTGAATCGAGGGAATCTTCCGTGCCATCGCCGGCCCACCTCGCGTAATCCTAAGGATCCGGCAGGTGAACATATGGCCGGGGCCACGTCTGTGCGCCAGACGACGTTGGCGCGGGCGCAACGGGCCGTCTCGCATTGTCCGGCCGTTTGACGGCGGCCGGGACTCGTGCTTGCGCCATCGGTCGATGTAACATCCCGACCGGTACACTCGGGTGGGATCAGTATCGTGCGGGAGATCCACGAAGCCGTGCGGGAGATATGCCTCTGGCTGCCGGAGGCTGAAGAATTCGTCTCCCACGGTTCTCCCAACTTCCGGGTACGCGGCAAGACCTTTGCGATGTATGCCGTGAATCACCACGGCGACGGCCGCGTCGCTCTGTGGCTCAACGCAGAGACCGGCTCGCAAGAGTTGCATGTTCAGTCCGAACCCGAGCATTTCTTCGTACCGCCCTACGTCGGGCCGCGCGGCTGGCTGGGCGTGATCCTCGACCGTGGAATTGCCTGGATGCGCGTCGTGGCACTGGTGCGCGAAGCCTACGAAAAGGTGGCACCGGGCGACTTACGGGCGAGGATCGGCAAAACACCCCGCCTCGAAGCCCCGAGTCAGCCGCTATCGGCCTGCCAGATCGAGCCGCTGCAATCGCAGCAAGCATTGAAAGTCCTCGAGCCCTTGCGCAAGCTGTGCCTGCGCCTGCCGGAGACGCGCGAGCAGCGGCAATTTGGCCATCTCGTCTGGCAAGCCGGCAAAAAGACGTTTGTCCTCACGAGATACGACGGCGAGCGGCTGACCGTGAACTTTTGGGTCGGCGTGGATCAACAGAACCTGCTGACCGCTGACTCACGCTATCGTATTCCCTCGTATATGGGCCATCGGGGCTGGATCGCGCTCGACGTCAGCGCCGGCTGCGATTGGCAGGAGATCGAGAGCCTGGCTCTGAAGAGCTATCGGCATTTCGCACTGAAGCGGATGGTGCAGCAACTACCCGATCGGCAGCCACTCCCGCGGGATCAGTCGCACCCTCCTGCCTAACCTAACGGTCAGCGTGGTGTTCTGACGGCGGCTCCTTGGGTCGTCCCGGCGGAGCGGGTTTCGGTGCTGGCTTTGCGGCGGGCGGTGGTGCCGCCGGCCGAGGGGGGGCCGGCTTCGGCGCGGTCTCGGCCGGTCGAACCGGTTGGGCCGCGGGGCGGCCGGAGTTTTCCGGTCTCGCGGGAGATGCCGATTCGGGTTTCGCTGCAGGCGCCTCGGGTTTCGCTGCAGGCGCCTCGCGTTTCTCTGCAGACGCCGCGGGTTTTGCTGCAGGCGCCTCGCGTTTCTCTGCAGCCGCGGCGGGTTTTGCTTCAGCCGCCGGATGCGCAACATACGGCTTCGCACCCTCGGCGGCTCTTGCAGGCACTGCGCTACGTTGCAGCTCCGCTACGTTCGCGACCGGGCGCGGCACGGCGGCGTGGGCGGGGACACCATGATTCGCCGAAGCAAAATTGGACTTGTCCTGTTTCGCCACTTGCTCGTGCTGCAACTGGGCCGGGGTCGGCGCCAGATGCGGCTTGCTGGCAAAGGCCTCCTGTTCCGGCGTCGGTTTCGCGGCGACTCCCGTGGGGCCACCGTTGAAGCTCGTGTGAGTGTTGTTGATGATGGTGGTGTTGTTGACGACGGTCGTGTTCACATACGTCGTCCGGATCACCGTGGTGTTCACGCTCACCGCAGCCGTGTTGTACGCAAAGACGCCCCCGCGCCATTCGCCGCCCGCAAAGCCACCGCCGCCATACCCAAATCCATAGTTCACGCCGCCATAGAAACCGACCTGTGTCCCCCAATAGCCTGCGTGAAAGACATACACACCGCCATCGCCCCAGCCCCAATAGCCGGGTGTCCAAAGATAGCCCGGTTGCGGAGCGATCACCCAGGTGCCAGGCACCCAATAATAGTCGCCGACGCCGTCCCAGGCCCAATAGCCCGGTGTCCACATGTAGTTGGGTTCCGGGCACGGGGGTTGCACATACACCGGAAGAGCCGGCGGTTCGATATTGACGCTGATGCCGATCGAGATCTGCGCGATGGAGGTCGCAGGCATCGAGCCAAGCGCAACTGCCAGCAACGCGCCAAAGACAATTTGCACATACCGGATAGTTTTCACGGTCCCAATCCTACGCGATCTTCGCGCAGGCTATCAATAGAGCGGGTCGCGGTCGATGTCGCGGAAAAGCGAGAGTTGACGCGAGCCCCACGGTGCGGCTAGACGAACCCCACAACGAATGAGTGCGCCTTCGCACGATTCTCCCGCCGGAGCCCGTGCGACTGACGGCCGCGGCGCTCAAACGCCGGCCCGCACATCAGTCGGACCGCAAAATGTCGCGGCCGTTTCGTGGTTGTATAGGACGAGCGTTCAAGGGATAGAGCTGAGAAAATCTCGCGATCTGCTGCGCGGAAACGGTCGGGTGATCGCGTAGCACGTACCAGGTGACGCCTTCGGAGCACGGCGGCGTCGTGAGCGAACCCGCGAAGGTATAGTAACCGCGTTCGGCCGGCAGCAGGTCCAGCGCTTGAACCGACACTGACGAGACATCCTGGGCCTCGCCTTTTTTGTCGGGAATGTTGCTCCATAGAGAGTCGAGCAGCGAATTGGGCTTCCCCTCTCGAAACAGGACGGCCACGACGGCCAAATGCCCTTCGGAATCTTGATGTACGAGATGCGCAACCAGGGGGAACCCGCGGCCATTCACGTGCTCTTCGCTGGGATGATGAAAGTGAAACTGCATCAGGCGAAAAGTCTTGTCGCCAACAGTCAGTGTGCTACCGGGAGGATAATTCACCTGAATGCTGTGCCCATTATCGATGATATTCAGCGCCGCTGATTGGTAGTCGATCTTCAGCGGCGGGAGGTGCGCCGCCTTTGCCTGCTCGATGTCGATCGGAGATTGCAGATGACCGAGCGAACACGCGGAATACTTCGGATCGATGCTCGCCCAATGCGCAGGACCCGCGACGCCGGAGTATGACCAAGCAGCAGGATGAGACTCCTGAGCCGCCCCGAGCAATGGGTACATGACGACAACGAGACTTCCCAGGTACGAAACGGTTCGCGCGACCGATTGCCCATGCATCGACGTATCTCCTCATCCCGGTCAAACTTCTATTGAAAAAAAAATAATTCCCGGTAGCCGAGATTACCGATCTCGAGCCCGCTTTTCATCCTCGTCGAGGGCGAACCGCAGCCCAGGTTCAAGGAGCCAGCGACCGGACGACCCAGCCCGCGCCCACCAGAACCGCGACAACCGTCAACACGAATCCCGCACGGGTCCAGCGCTCGATTCTGAGCGCTCGAGCCGGCGCACCTGCCACCCGCAGCCTTTCGGCCGAGAGCACCGACAGAATGCACAGGAGGCTCAGGCCGAAGAACACGTAGAACACGTACTCGGCCAGTATCGTATAGCCGAGATTGCCGAGCTGCGTATTGATGGAAGTCAGCAAGACCGCCCCCGATAGCGCCGCGGTGATCGCAACCGTCACCTTCTCCTTGACCAACCCGTGGGGAAAGTATAACGATGCGAACATGATGATGGTCATGATGATCAAGGGCAGCAGGTTCTTGGACGCGGTCGCCAGAGCGCGGCGTTGCAGATCCAGGTCGACGACGAAGCCGGATAACTCGCGGCCACGCGCGGTACCAGGCGCTTGCGGATAGCCAAGCGGTGAATCGGTGACGAGGTTTTCGCGCCGTTCACTGGCCCACACCGGCGTCCATTGCGTGAGCAACCGGAAGGCTGTGGACGACACGACCGAGCCGGATGCGCCGACGCCGCTCGCGTCATCCGCGGTCGGACCGAGCGTCTGACGGCCGCCGGAGAGCAGCGAACCGCGATCGAGAACGTAGACGACCCTCTCTGCATCGGCACGCGAGTTATAGAACGAGAGCCGGAGAATCTGGGAATCGAACGGGAAGCGGCGCAGGTCGAACTCGTTGCGCACCTCGCCTTCCACGTGCCAGAGGCGATAAGTGGTTCCGTCCGCCATCAGCCGCTGTTCGGACGGGCTCGCCCGGTTGAAGCTGCCGCCCGAGAGTCCGGCGAAGCGGATGTCACTGGGCTCGAAGCCGATCGGGCCGGCGTTCTCGACAAACCGCATCCACAGGTAGAAGTCGATGATGAAGGTCGATTTCTGCAGGTCGACGCGGGGGACTTCATTGACGAAAACACCCGTGTAAACGACCCGCTGCCGCCGCACGAACTTGCCCGGAAGCGCCTCGAACACCTCGCCGGAGGTGATCTCTTCAGGGGCCGGGTTGTTGACCGGGACGAGTTGAATCGGGGCGCTGTCGAACCGTCCGTCACGAAAAAGACCCAATCGCACCGGCTGGTCGCGGCGGCGGTCGGCGGTGAACCAGAGCGGGCCGGTGACCCCCCGAAGTGCATGGTTGCTGTCGAGCGCGGACAATGTCTTGAACGCGGTCGCGCGGCGCTCGGCGAGTCGCCCACCCGTGGCCCCCGGATCGGCGCCGGCGCGGCGCGCAGCCAGAATCGCGAGTTGGGCAGAATCGTATCCCTGGACCGCCGGCCAGGACGGCTCACGTGCGTAGCGTTCGCGAAAGCGCTGAGCGAATTCGAGCACGTCCGCATTTGCGCTGTCGAACAACATGGGTGAGGCGGCGTAGACATTGTCGGTGAAGAACCCTCTTTTCTGCTGCTCTTCGGGTTCCGTGGAAAACTGGTCGACGAAATCGTCGCCACCCAAGGAGCTTGGCGCGAGAACCGGCGAGAAAACGCCGGCCCGCCGTAGCGCGAGCAGGATGGGCACCGCATCGGCGTTGAGCATACCGAGCACGATCGGTGGGTGCCCGGGATCGCGTGCAGCTGCTTGAACCGCGGCGTCCCGTTCGGCCGCGTTGGTGAACGCATACTCGGTCGTCGCGACGGAGAGCCTCGCCGCAGCGCTCTCGACTCCCTGCGCAACGGGGATTCCATAGCCATCCCGCCGGAACAGGATGATCACCCGATCACCGTGCAGGACCCGCTTCAGATACACGGCAAGCGCGGTGCCCATGCTGCTGCCGTTGAATACCGGTTGGAACGTGGTCGCCGCCTTGGGAACGTCATCACCATGTGCGGTCGCCGCGATGGCGACCAGGCCGCACTTGGCGTAGGCGGGGCCGGCAGAAAGGGCGGCCACCGTCAGCGCGGGCCCGATCACGGCGATCGCCTGGGTGGCACA
>Ga0116227_10012091_pt1 | contig 14232 bp, 12 predicted proteins | sample S1TSphgellanicum_FD_89693 | JGI IMG/M metagenome (GOLD analysis project Ga0116227, IMG submission 89693) | Host-associated microbial communities from peat moss isolated from Minnesota, USA - S1T2_Fb - Sphagnum magellanicum MG | ecosystem: Host-associated > Plants > Peat moss > Unclassified... | reverse complement strand
GGCGAAGACCCGGCGCGGGCTGAGCCGCGGGCGAATGGGGATAACGCGTCTTCGGCGATCAAGCAGATCGCCTCGGGGCGTTTTGGTGTCACCGCGCAATATCTAAACAATTGCCGGGAGATCGAGATTAAAATCGCGCAGGGCGCAAAACCCGGCGAGGGCGGGCAGTTGCCTGGATTCAAGGTGACGGAGCTGATTGCCAAACTGCGCCATGCGACGCCAGGGGTGATGCTGATCTCCCCGCCGCCGCATCATGATATTTATTCCATCGAGGATCTGGCGCAGCTTATCTATGACCTTAAGCAGATCAATCCAGATGCGACGGTTTGTGTAAAGCTGGTATCTCGCTCAGGGATTGGGACGATTGCCGCGGGTGTTGCCAAGGCGAAGGCGGATGCGATTCTCATTTCTGGCCATGTCGGCGGCACTGGGGCGTCACCGCAATCTTCGGTGAAATATGCCGGCATGCCGTGGGAGATGGGGCTTTCGGAGGCGCATCAGGTGCTGATGCTGAACCGGCTGCGGCACAAGGTGGTGCTCCGGACGGATGGTGGCATTAAAACCGGGCGGGACGTGGTGATTGCGGCGATGCTGGGGGCAGAGGAGTTTGGTATTGGCACGGCCTCGCTCGTCGCCATGGGCTGCATCATGGTGCGGCAATGCCATTCCAATACCTGCCCGGTGGGCGTGTGCACGCAGGATGACGCGCTGCGCCAGAAATTTGAAGGCACGCCGGAAAAGGTTATCAACCTGTTCTCGTTTATTGCCGAGGATGTGCGCGAAATTCTGGCCTCGCTCGGGTTTCGGAAAATAACCGAAATTATCGGGCGGACGGATCTTTTGCACCAGGTTAGCCGCGGCGCGGATATTCTGGACGATTTGGATCTGAACCCGATTCTGGCGCAGGCGGATCCTGGCGGGCATGCGCGGTATTGCACGCGCGAAGGGCGCAACGAGGTGCCGGAGACGCTGGATGCGGAAATGATCGCCGATGCGCGGGCGTTTTTTGAGCACGGCGATAAGATGCAGTTGCAGTATAATATCCGCAACACGCACCGGGCCATCGGCACGAAATTCTCCTCGCAGATTGTCAAAAAATTTAAGGGTGTAAAGCTGCAGCCTAACCATGTGACGGTGCGGCTGAACGGCTCGGCTGGGCAGTCACTCGGCGCGTTTGCGGTGTCTGGTTTGAAGCTCGAAGTGTTCGGAGACTCTAACGACTATGTCGGAAAAGGGCTTTCTGGTGCGACCATCGTGGTGCGGCCCGCGCCGTATTCGAAGCTGGTCAGCAATGAGAATACGATTGTGGGCAACACCGTGCTGTATGGCGCGACCAGCGGTGAGCTGTTCGCGGCCGGCAAGGCGGGGGAACGGTTCGCCGTCCGCAATTCGGGTGCCACCACGGTGGTGGAGGGCATTGGCTCCAATGGTTGCGAGTATATGACCGGCGGGACCGTTGTGGTGCTGGGCGAGGTGGGCGAGAATTTCGGCGCTGGCTTCACCGGCGGCATGGCGTTTGTGTATGACGAGGCTGGGCATTTTGAGACGCGGGTGAACAAGGAATCGCTCTCCTGGCAGCGCGTCGCCACGGTTTATTGGGAAGAGACCCTGAAAAACCTCATCGCCCGGCATGTGACGGAGACGCAAAGCCGCTACGCCGCGACGATGCTGAATGATTGGGACCGGGAAGTGAAAAAATTCTGGCAGATCGTGCCGCGCGATTATGTGAAATATCTGTCTTCGCCGTTGAATGAAGAGGTAGAGGCGGTGAGGGCGTGAAGAGTCCAGGCGCGCCAGTCAATGCGTCAGTGCGCCGTACACCAACGGGACAAATGAGCCGTCACACATTGTCAACCCACTTCGCGGGTCCAATGGCCCTCCGGTAAAATGCCGCATGTCGGAAGTCTGAATGAAGAACGTAAATTTCAGGCATCTGGCCCCCGAATCAAAGGCTTGATCCCGAAACGTCTGAGTATCTACCTGATTGCCCCAAGATATTTCGTCAAATTCAAGTGATTGGGGGCCGGAAATGACAATCGGTCCCCCCTCGAAACTAGGCATTCCACGGCCAACGATCATGACACTCCCGCTCAGAATATCGCCATTCGCAAAGCGGCCGGAGAATGCAAATGTGTGTTGCGCCCTGGCTGCCGAAAATCCACCCCGAGCGTTGAATATCTCCAACATGATTAGCGCTAGTCCTGCGAATATATAGTATGTGATCATCACACGGCGTGGCAAAGCATTTCCCATTGAAAGATGTCTCCGTTTCGCAGTATTCCAAAACAACGCGTTAGTTACCCGATCATTTATTGGGTGGACGATGATTTAACAACTCATCATCACCGTGTGACGCATGGGAACCTGGTCAGTACGGATGTTTTGGTTGGCTAGCGCAAGAAGATTCCCGCTTTCGCGGGAATGACGGTTGTGCGGCTGTGACGGTGACGGGTTTTTTGTAAATGTGCGGGCTCATTTCATTGCCCGGCGGCTGAAATGGCGTAAAAAAGAAGCATGCGACTCCTCTATCACCTGCCCTTATCTCCCTATGCGCGCAAAGTGCGGATGGTGCTGGCCGAGAAGCGGCTGCCGTTTGAGTTGCGGGTGGAAAAAGTGTGGCAGCGGCGGCCGGAATATTTAGTGCTGAACCCGGCGGCGACGGTGCCGACGCTGGTTGAAGATAATGGGCTGGTGGTCGCGGATTCCACGGTGATTTGCGAGTATCTGGATGAGGCATATCCGGATGCATCCCTCATCGGCCGGGCGATTGGCGAGCGGGTGGAGGTGCGGCGGCTGGTTTGCTGGTTTGAGAACAAGTTTGCCGATGAAGTGGCCAAAAACCTGCTTTGGGAAAAAAATATGAAGCAGGCTCTGGGGCTAGGGCCGCCGGAAGCTTCGGCTTTGCGGGCGGGGTACGCCAATATGAAGCACCACCTGGCCTATATTGGCTGGCTGGCGGAGACGCGGAAATGGCTGGCGGGGGCAAATTTGTCGTTGGCGGATTTTTCGGCGGCGGCGTTTTTATCGTCGCTGGATTTTATCGGGGATGTGGATTGGTCGATTTCCGCGCCGGCCAAGGAATGGTATGCGCGGATGAAGTCCCGGCCATCGTTCCGGGCGATTCTGTCGGACAGGGTGAGCGGCATGGTGCCGCCGCCGCATTATACGGATTTGGATTTTTGATTTTTGCCCGTGGCACGCCTTGGGATTGGGAAGTGATGGGTTTCGCTTCGCGCAACCCATCCTACGGGGCAGGGGCCTGATGTCCCGGTTGTTGGTTTTCGGCTTCGGCTATTCCGGGCGGGCGGTGGCGCGGGCGGCGCGGGAGGCGGGGTTTGACGTGACCGTGACGTCGCGAGAGCCGGCGGCGCGGAAAGCCGAAGACGGCGTACAAAAAATTCATTTTGAGGATGCCGAGGAGGCGATTGCGGAGGCGACGCATATTTTGGCGACCGCGGCGCCGGGGGAGCGGGGGGACCCCGTGCTGGCGCGGTATGGGGCGCAGATTGCGGTGGGGACTGCGGTGTGGATGGGGTATCTTTCTACCACCGGCGTTTACGGCAACCGGGATGGCGGCTGGGTGGATGAAGAGTCTGCGCCGGCCCCGCAATCGCCGCGCGCGCAGCGGCGGGTGGAAGCGGAACTGGCCTGGGCGGAGTTTGGCGGGCAGGCGGCGGTGGATATTTTTCGGCTGGCCGGGATTTATGGGCCTGGGCGCTCAATGTTTGATGATCTGCGTGAAGGCTCGGCGCGGCGGGTGGTCAAGCCTGGCCATCTTTTTGGGCGCATTCATCGGGACGATATTGCCCTTGGCGTGCTGGCGGCCATGCAACGAAACGCCCCGGTAGGGGTACAAAAATTCAATTTTTCGGATGATGAGCCGGCGGCGAGCGCCGATGTGGTGGTGGAGGCGGCGCAACTGCTTGGCGTGACCCCGCCCGAGCCGGTTGCTTATGAGGATGCGGCGCCAAAAATGTCGGCGATGGGGCTTAGTTTCTGGTCGGAAAACCGGAAAGTCGCCAGCGCCAAAACCAAGGCGGCGCTAGGGATTGCTTGGAAATACCCGACTTATCGGGAAGGGCTACGCGCCATTCTCGCCGAGGAGCGTGAACAGGGTCTGGCTTAGGAGCAAAAGATCGGTATCGCTGGAGAGGCGGTGGCCGCCATCCTTGGTGAAAATCAGCCGCACATCCTCGCTGGCCAGGCAGTTTGCGAGTTTTAGGGAATGTTGCCAGGGGACGTCGTTATCGCGCATGCCGTGCAGGATGCGGACCGGGCAGGTGATGGGAATGGGGCCGCCGAGGAGCAAATGGTTGCGGCCTTCCTCGATGAGTTTTTTGGTGATGGGCAGAGGCGGACCGTATTCGCTGGGGGGGAGCAGAAAACCGTCGCGGTCCAGGGTGGCGCGCTGTTCGGGCGTTAGGCTGGGTTCGATGAGGGCTTGCGTGAAATCCGGCGCCGGGGCGATGAGCAGCATGGCGGCCACGCGGGGGCCGAGTTTTTGGGCGAGGAGTAGCGCAATCCAGCCGCCCATGGAGGAGCCGACGAGCAGCAACGGTGCATCCGGGGCAGCGTGGGCGATGACCGCCGCGGCATCCGCCGTCCACTCGCCGATTGTGCCGTCCTCAAACTTGCCGCCGGAGGCGCCGTGGCCGGAATAATCCAGGCGCAGCATGGCCTGGCCGCGCGCGGCGCAAGCTTCGTGGAGGAAAAGCGCCTTGGTGCCCGCCATGTCCGAGGCGAAGCCGGGGAGGAAGACGATGATGGGGCTTTTTCCGGGCAACAGGTCATAGGTGAGGGTCACCCCGTCCTTGCGGCTCAATGTCGTTGGCATGCGGACCTCCCCAATTATTAAAAACCATGTTAGCGGCTCTGCCATGAGTGACCGCCCAAAACGAATATTGCAGGTGCTGCCCAAGCTGGATACCGGGGGTGCCGAGCGGGTGGTGATTGAAACCGCGGAGGCGTTGACGGCTTCCGGCCATAAAACGCTCATTGCCTGCGAGAACGGGCCGCTGATGCAGCAAGCCATGCGGGCGGGGGCGGATATTTTGACGATGCCTTTGGCCACGAAATCCCCGTTTGCCTTGCGCCGCAACGCGTCGCGGCTAGCGAAGGTGATCAAGGAGCAAAAAATCGACCTGATTCATGCGCATTCCAGGGCGCCGGGCTGGTCGGCGTTTTGGGCGGCGCGGCGGACAGGGATCCCGTTCGTGACGACATATCATGGCACTTATAATGAAGGTTTTCCGTTAAAGCGCCGGTATAATGCGGTAATGTCGTCAGGCGACCGGGTGATTGCGGTGAGTCATTTCATCGCCGATCTCATTCGCGCGCGGCACGGTGTGACGGAAGAACGCTTGCGGATCATTCCGGGTGGCGTGGATGTCCAAAAATTTGATCCGGCTTTTGTGCTGGGGGACCGGGTGGCGCGGCTGGCGCGGGAATGGCGGTTGGAAGTGGATGCGCCGACGATATTGCTGCCAGGAAGGCTGACCGCGTGGAAAGGGCAGAGATTGTTGATCTCGGCGCTGTCGCTGCTGCGGCATAAGGACGCGGTGGTGGTGCTGGTGGGCGATGACCAGGGGCGGGAGAGCTATGCGCAGAGCCTGATCACGCAAGCGGAGTCGCTGGGGGTGGCGAGCCGGTTGCGGCTTGCCAACCATACCGAGGATATGCCGGCAGCGCTCATGCTGGCGGATATTGTGGTGAATGCCTCGACCGACCCGGAAGGGTTCGGGCGCACGATTGTGGAGGCGCAGGCGATGGGGCGGATTGTGATTGCCGCCAACCATGGTGGCGCCGGGGAGACGATTATGAATGGCCGGACCGGGTTTTTATTTGCGCCGGGCGATGCGCGGGACCTGGCCGATGCGATTGATAAGGCGCTGGACTTTTCGGAGGCCGAGCGGTTGGCCTGGGCGCAGCAGGCGCGGCACCTGGTGCAGGTGAAATATGCCGTGGCGGGGATGCAGCACGCGATTCTGGGCGTTTACGGTGAATTGCTGGGGTGAGGATTCTGGTCATCAAGCATGGGGCGCTGGGGGATATATTTTTGGCCTTTCCGGCCTTTTCAGCCATTCGGGCGGCGTGGCCCGATGCAACAATTTCGCTGCTGACGGCGGCGCCTTTTGCCGCGTTTTTGGGGCTGAGCCCTTGGTTTGACACGGTGGAGGTGGATGCACGGCCGGAATGGTGGCGGGTTGCTGGGCTGCTAAAATTGCGGCGGCAGTTGCGCGGTTTTGACCTGGTTTATGATTTGCAGACTTCCGGCCGGTCTTCCCGGTATTTTGCGCTGGCGGGGCGGCCGGCATGGTCGGGCATCGCCAAGGGGTGCAGCCTGCCGCATGCCAATCCGCGGCGGGGGACCATGCATACGCGGGAGCGGCTGGCGGACCAGTTGGGCGTTGCCGGCATAACGGCGTTGCCGGCACCGGATTTGGGTTGGGCGGAGGCGGATATTTCTGGGTTCCGGCTGCCGGAAAAATTTGCGGTGCTGGTGCCGGGTGCGGCGGCGCACCGGCCGGCCAAGCGCTGGCCTGAGGAAAAATTTGCGGCCCTCGCACCGCAAATGGGGGTGCCGGTGGTGGTGGTGGGCGGCGCGGGCGAGGCGGAATTGGCGCGGCCGATCCGCAAGGTGATGCCGGCCGCGATAGACCTGATGGGCAAGACCAGCCTGGCGCAGTTGGCGGCGGTGGTCCGGCGGGCAGCACTTGCGGTTGGGAATGATACAGGGCCGATGCATATGGCGGCGGCGTTTGGCGTGCCATCGGTCGTGCTGTTTTCCGAAGAAAGTGATCCGGCGCTTACCGCGCCACGCTACCCGGATGGCGGCTGGCCAAAAATTTTGCGCGCCCCTCACCTGTCCGGCCTGCCGGTTGCGCAAGTTGTGGCGGCCCTGCCATAAGGCGGGTCCAAAACCGGAGTTTTTCCCATGCCCGCGATTACCCTGCCCGATGGTTCCATCCGCCATTTTAATGGCGTGGTGACGGGCGCCACCATCGCGGCGGATATTGGGCCCGGCCTCGCCAAAGCCGCGCTGGCGATGGAGGTGGATGGCGCGTTGCAGGATCTTTCGCGCGAGATTTCGGGCGATGCGGCGGTCCGTTTTATAACCCGCAAGGATGACGTGGCACTTGGATTGATCCGGCATGATACCGCGCATGTGCTGGCCGAGGCGGTGCAGGCGCTCTACCCCGGCACGCAGGTGACCATTGGGCCGGCGATTGAGAATGGTTTTTACTATGATTTCGCCCGCAATGAGGCGTTCACGCCGGAGGATTTTCCGGCGATTGAGGCGAAGATGCGCGAGATTATCGCCGCCAACGCAAAATTCGTGCGCGAGGTGTGGCGGCGCGAGGAGGCGATCGCGTTTTTTGAGGCGCGTGGTGAGCGGTTCAAGGCGGAACTGATCCGTGATTTGCCGGAGAGCGAGACGATTACGATGTACCGGCAGGGCGAATGGATCGACCTTTGCCGCGGGCCGCATATGCGGGGGACCGGGGATGTTGGCGGCGCCTTCAAGCTTTTGAAAACCGCGGGGGCGTATTGGCGGGGGGATCATCGCAACCCGATGCTCTCGCGCATCTATGGCACGGCCTGGCGGGACCAGAAGGAGCTGGATGCTTATTTGCACCAGCTTGAGGAAGCCGAGCGCCGCGACCACCGGCGAATTGGGAAGGAGATGGATCTTTTCCACATTCAGGAAGAAGCCGTTGGGTCTGTCTTCTGGCACCCAAAAGGGTGGAAGCTGTACCGGACGGTGGAAGCCTATATGCGCCGGCGCTTGGAAGCGGCGGGATACGAAGAAGTGCGCACGCCGCAATTGCTGGACCGCAAACTGTGGGAACAGTCTGGGCATTGGGAAAAGTTCCGCAAAAACATGTTTATTGCGGAAGTCGCCGATGAAGAGACGATGCTGGCGTTAAAGCCCATGAACTGCCCCTGCCATGTGCAGATTTTTAAGCAAGGGCTGCGTTCATACCGGCAATTGCCGCTGCGGATGGCGGAGTTTGGGGCGTGCCACCGCTACGAGCCTTCCGGCGCGCTGCACGGCATTATGCGGGTGCGGGCATTTACCCAGGATGATGCGCATATTTTCTGCACGGATGCGCAGATTGGGCCGGAGACGGTAAAATTCGTTGAACTGCTTTCCTCGGTGTACCGGGATTTTGGGTTTGAGAATTTCGTCGTGAAATTTTCGGACAGGCCGGAGACGCGGGCGGGCTCCGACGCCGTGTGGGACCAGGCGGAGGCGGCTTTGCGGGCGGCCTGTGAGGAGGCGGGGATTGGGTATGACCCGAATCCGGGGGAAGGCGCGTTTTACGGGCCAAAACTAGAATTCGTGCTGCGGGACGCGATTGGGCGGGACTGGCAGTGCGGGACGCTGCAGGTGGATTACGTTCTCCCCGAACGCCTGGACGCGGAATATGTGACCTCGGACTCTTCCAGGGCGCGGCCGGTGATGCTGCACCGGGCGATTTTGGGGAGTTTCGAGCGGTTTCTGGGTATTCTGATTGAGCAATATGCTGGGCGGTTTCCGCTATGGCTGGCGCCGGTGCAGGCGGTGGTGGCGACGATTGTGTCTGACGCGGATGAGTATGCGCATGAGGTGACGGCGGCACTGCGCGCGGCGGGGCTGGCGGTGGAGACGGATGTTTCCAACCAGAAAATCAACGCCAAGATACGGGACCATAGCCTGCACCATGTGCCCAACATTCTGGTGGTTGGGCGCAAGGAGGCCGAGGAGCGAACGGTGGCGCTGCGCCGGTTGGGCGGTGTGGCGCAGGAGATGCTGGGGCTGGATGACGCGGTGGCGATGTTAAGGCGAGAGGCGATGGCGCCGGATTTGGGTTGAAGTCTTCGGTCCATGCGCGGTACATGTGCGCATCTCCAATATGAAGGAAACATGAATATGCCTGACACTCATGTTCTTCCAACTGACGCACGCCGGGCCACCAATGTCACCTTACCCGAAACCCTTGTCGCACAGGCCAAAGCGTTAAAAGTGAATGTCAGCCAGGCTTGCGAGGCTGGTTTGGCCGCGCAGGTGAAGGCGGCCCGGGAGAAGCAATGGCTGGAACAGAATCGCGAAGCTATTGCATATTGGAATGAGAGGATGGAGCGGGAGGGGTTGTTGCTGGCGGAATACCGCATTTTCAATGCGGTTTGACGTTTATGCCATGCCCCGTGGGGGGACGCCTTACGTTGTGGACGTGCAGTCAGATTTTCTTTCGCATCTTGAGAGCCGGATGGTCATTCCTATCCTGCTGGAAGGAAAAGTGGAGGCACGAATCGCCAGCCTGCACCCGGTATGTGAGATTGGCGGGCATCAGCATGTTCTTGTGACAAATCAATAGACAAATATTTTGAAGCGCGACCTTAAACACCCCGTCGCATCATTGGCTGCGCATCGTGACGAGATTACCCGCGCCCTGGACATTCTGTTTACCGGCTTTTGACGGCCCTGCGCGCGCCGTGATTGCATTTGCGGGGGGTTTTCGTCTAAGCCGGTGCCTCGCAACACTTATAGGAGACTTCCATAGCCAGACCGCCAGCGCCACCCACGCCGCCCTCACGCGAAGGGCCACGGGTCAACGATGAAATAAGAATTCCACAAGTGCGTTTGATCGACCAGAATGGCGAGATGCAAGGTGTGCTGAGCACGCGCGATGCGATTGCGCGGGCCTTTGCCGTGGGCCTCGACCTGGTGGAGATAAGCCCGAACGCCGAGCCGCCAGTTGCCAAAATTCTTGACTACGGCAAGTTCAAATATGAACAGCAGAAAAAGCGCAACGAGGCGCGCAAGAAGCAGAAGGTCGTCGAGATTAAAGAGGTGAAGGTTCGCCCGAATATCGACGAGAATGATTACCAGGTGAAATTGCGGGCCATGAAGAGCTTTATTGGCGAGGGTGACAAGGTGAAGGTGACCTTGCGCTTCCGCGGGCGGGAAATGGCCCACCAGGAGCTTGGCGTGAAGGTGCTTGAGCGGATTCGGGCGGATATGGATACCGACACCAAGGTCGAGCAGATGCCAAAAATGGAAAATCGGCAGATGGTGATGGTGCTGACCCCAAGATAGAAAAAAGGCCCGGATTTCCGGGCCTTTTTTATTCGGCGGCTTCGTCGGGTTTTTCATCCGAATCGGCCCTGGCGGCGCGGGGGCGGCCGCGGGGGCGGGATGCGCGCGCGGCCTGCGAGGCCGGTGGCGGCGCATCCGGAATGATGGGGATGGCGCGGCTTTCGGCCGGCGGCTCGGCGATCACCGGCTGGTCGCCGAAGCCGGCGGGTGGGAAAAGGTCCGGCGGCTCGGCCACGGTGGCGGCGAGTTCGGCTTCCAGGGCGGAGCTTATGTCGATTCGCGCATCCGCCACTTGCTGCTCGGGGCGATAACGCTCGGTGCGCTCCGGGCGGTCCTGGCGCTGGTATTCGGGTTTGTTGCGCTGCTCATAGGGGCGTTGTTCGTAGCGGCGGTCCTGGCGCGGCTCCTGAGAGCGGGGCTCTTGGCCGCGCTGTTCGTGATTTCGCGGCTCGGCGCGGGGCTGCTCGGGCTGCGGCTCGGTGCTCACATCGGTATTCTGGTCGCGGCGGTTATAGTCGCCATTGCCATTCTGGTAATTGCCGCGGTCCTGGCCGTTACTCTGGTAAGGCTGACCATTCGACTGGCCGATCTGGGCTTGCTGGCCGTTCTGCCCCTGCGCCTGGTTGATGGCGTTGATGATGCGGAAATAATGCTCGGCATGCTGGTAATACGCCTCGCCAAGCACCCGGTCGCCGCTGCTGGAGGCGTCGCGCGCCAGTTGCTGGTACTTCTCATAAAGCTGCTGGGCGGTGCCGCGCACGCGCATTTCCGGGCCGCTTGAATCAAAAACATGGTTGCGGTTGAGCGGGATACCGTTCTGCTGGTTGCGAAACCCGCCGCCACCACCGCCACCACCGTTTGGGCGATGGTTGCGGCCACGCATGCGCTTCATATTCATCTGCTAATGTACATCCTCGTCAGATTGCTTGCGGGGCTTTGGGGGTATCTTCCTTGCCAAACCCGAAAACACACCGGAAATTACCAGGATTCGAGGGTTGGTCACGCCACGCCATATGTCCTTAGCCCGAACCGGCTGATATGCCAAATGTTATTTAAGCCCTGGCGATGTTCAAGGGCTGATAACCAGGGCGCGGGGAATATTCGCGAGATCCGGCCGGGTTTTTGTGGAGAAACCGGCAGCCTGGGCCAAGGCGGCTACGTCTTTCTCCTGCCCCATGCCTAGTTCCAGGATGGCGGCGCCGGCCGGGGCGAGCAGGCGGGGCAGGGTGGCGATGATGGCGCGGTAGGCGGCCAGACCATCGGTGCCGCCATTGAGGGCGAGATGCGGTTCGTAATTTGTCACTTCCGGCATGAGGCCCACAAGTTCCTGCCCGGGGATATAGGGCGGGTTGCTCAGGATGAGGTTGAATTTGCCGTTGATCGGGGCGGCCCAGTCACCGGCGAGGAAAGCGGCGCGGTGGGAAAGGCCGAGCGACTCGGCATTGCGGCGGGCCAGGGCGGCGGCGGGCGCGAAAAAATCGGCGCCGACTCCAAAAGCGTACGGAAATTCGTGCAGGGCGGCGAGGAGCAAACAACCCGTGCCAGTGCCGAGGTCCAGAATGCGCCGGACAGAATTGCGGTCTGGGAAGGTTGCAAGGGCCGCCTCGATGATTGTTTCGCTGTCCGGGCGCGGAATGAGCGTGGCGTGGGAGACGGCGAATTCCAAACCCCAGAATTCGCGCCGGCCGATGATATAGGCGAGCGGCTCGCGGGCGGCGCGGCGGATGACCAGTGGTTCGAATGACTCGGGTTCAATATATTCGCGGGCGAGAATGCCGGCGGCGTCCGTGCCCAGTGCCGCGGCAAGGATGAGGCGGGCTTCACGGCGGGGATCCTCAATGCCGGCGGCGGCGAGGCGGTTTGCGATGTGTGTGACGGCGTCTGTGGTTTTCAAGAATCAGCGGCGAGGCGAGAGGCCTGGTCCTCGGCGATGAGAGCGTCAATAATGTCGTCCATTTCCCCCATCATGATGCGGTCGATTTTGTGGAGTGTCAGATTGATGCGGTGGTCCGTCACCCGGCCTTGCGGGAAATTATAGGTGCGGATGCGCTCTGATCGGTCGCCGGTGCCGACCTGGCTTTTGCGGTCGGCGGCGCGCGTTGCGTGCAGGCTGGAGCGCTGTTGTTCATACATGCGGGCGCGCAGGATTTTCATGGCTTTGGCGCGGTTTTTGTGTTGGCTGCGCTCTTCCTGCATCGCAACGACAATGCCGGTGGGGATGTGGGTTATGCGCACCGCCGATTCGGTTTTGTTCACATGTTGGCCGCCGGCGCCGGAGGCACGGTAAACGTCGATCCGCAAATCCGATTCGTTGACTTCCACATCCACTTCTTCGGCTTCCGGCAACACCGCGACGGTGACGGTGGAGGTGTGGATGCGGCCTTGTGTTTCCGTCGCGGGAACGCGCTGGACGCGGTGGACACCGGATTCGAATTTCAGTTTGGCGAAGACGGATTTGCCGGTGATTTCGGCGATGCCTTCTTTCAGGCCGCCGAGTTCGCTTTCGGCATATTCCATCACCTCGAATTTCCAGCCATGCAGGCCTGCGTATTTTTGGTACGCCTGAAAAAGTTCGGCGGCGAACAGACCGGCTTCGTCACCGCCGGCGGCGGGGCGGATTTCCAATATGCCGGAGCGGTCATCTGCTTCGTCTTTAGGTAGAAGTGCTAGGCGGAGCGAAAGTTCGAGTTCGGGGATGCGTTGTTTGAGGGATTCGAGTTCCGCTTCGGCGAGCGATTTCATTTCCGGGTCGGCGAGCATTTGTTCGGCTTCGCGCTGGGCTTTTTCGACATTGCGCAGTTCGGTGATGCGGGCTTCGATGGGTTCGAGTTCCGAAAGTTCTTTCGAGGCTTTGACGAAGGCTTCGCCGGTGAGGGTGCCGGAGAGCATGAAGCGGAGTTCTTCGGACCGGGAGAGGATGCGGTCTAGTTTGTGTTCGAAGCTCATGGTGGCAGCCCATCCACACTGTCATTCGGAAGACAAGATTGCCCGTCATTCCCGCTAAAGCGGGACTCTACTTGCTTGCGTGGGAGAAAGAAGATTCCCGCTTTCGCGGGAATGACGGCGTTAGATGGTCCGTAGGTGAAACTTCTCATTTCGAGAATTGCGCGGCAAGGTTATCCAAGGCGGCCTCGCTTTGTGATCCATCGCCAAGATTTTTTAGGATCAGGCTGCCCTCATGCACAAGCACGGCCCATTTAGCGTTCATGCGGTTGGCGTATTTCAGGCCGTTCTTCATGCCGGATTGGAAGGAGATTTCGGCTTTGATATTTTGGCCGCGCAAGGTCTTGGCAGCTTCAATGGCTGTGGTTTCGGATACTTCGTCTTGTTCGGGGATAATGATGACCGAGGCTTTGGTTGCTTCCATGCTCTCGATGAGCATCGCCAGGCGGTCAATCCCCGCACCCCAGCCGATGCCACGCACTTTTGGGCCGCCCATTTGTTCGACCAGTCCGTCATATCGGCCGCCGCCCATGACGGTGCCTTGGGCGCCGAGGGCGGAGGTTACGAATTCGAAGGCCGTGTGGTTGTAATAGTCCAGGCCGCGGACGATGTTGGGGTTTGTTATGAAAGGGACGCCGAAACTGGCCAGATTTTTCTGCAGTTTTTCATAAAATTCGCTGGCGGCGGCTGAGAGATAGGATGCGCTGCTGGGGGCGTTTTCGACGATTTTGCGGTCGCCTTCATCTTTCGAATCAAGTATGCGCATGGGGTTTTTTTCGAGCCGGATTTTGCTCTCGGCTGAAAGGGATTCGGCGTGGCCGGTGAAAAATTCGACGAGTGCCGCGCGATAATTGCCGCGCGATTCCTTGTCCCCCAGCGTGTTGATGTTCAGCATCACGTCTTTGGCAATGCCAAGCTCACTCAGAATTTGCCAGCCGCATGCAATAACTTCCGCGTCGGCAAGCGGTGTGCTGGGACCTAGCAGTTCGACGCCGATCTGGTGGAATTGGCGGTAGCGGCCTTTTTGGGGGCGTTCGTAACGGAACATCGGGCCCTGGTAAAAAACTTTTTGCGGCAGGGTTTGTGTCAGGCCGTTGGTGATGAGGGCGCGGCAGACGCCCGCTGTTCCTTCCGGGCGGAGCGTGATGGAATCGCCGCCGCGGTCTTCGAACGTGTACATTTCTTTTGTGACGACATCCGAGGTTTCG
>Ga0116227_10012090_pt1 | contig 14233 bp, 16 predicted proteins | sample S1TSphgellanicum_FD_89693 | JGI IMG/M metagenome (GOLD analysis project Ga0116227, IMG submission 89693) | Host-associated microbial communities from peat moss isolated from Minnesota, USA - S1T2_Fb - Sphagnum magellanicum MG | ecosystem: Host-associated > Plants > Peat moss > Unclassified... | reverse complement strand
TCGAGCCAGCGTTTGCCATGCGTTTTTCCTGCGGCTTTCAAAGCCTGTACGCTAACAGGTCGATCGCAGGCGTGGAAGCGTGCGATCAGAGCCTGAGGCAAATGTCATCCTCGCGAAAGCGAGGATCCAGGAGCAACCGCTCCTCGTTCGGCCCATGGACCGCTTTCGCGGGGTTGACAGATGCATCCGTGACGACTTCTTCCAATACAGCTTTGCGTTTAGCCAGCAAGTCCGTGCGCGATAACGTAGCCGATGCCGACACCGGCAAGCGCCGCGGCAACGCCGATTGCCACCGTCTCGGCAATTATGCGCATCACCGGCTTGTTGCCGACGCGCGCGCGGCCGAAGCCCAGCGCAATGAGCAAGAGCATCGTGATGCCGCTCGACACGAAGCGCGCCTGAGGCACAGGCATCAGCGCGAAGGGTATAATCGGAATAGCGGCAGAGACGAAATCGGCGATCAGCATCCATAGCGCATGCGCGAGCGGGCTCTCGGACACCTCCGACGTCGGGGGTGCCGTCAAGGCCGACGCGAGGCCTTTTAGAAGGGAGGGCTTGGCGCGAACCAGATCCGTGACGACAGAAGCTTCACTTTCGCGCATGCCGGCAGCCTGCAGGCGGCTGCCGACGCGCGCGATGACGGCCTGCGGATCAGCCGCGATTTCGCGCGCCAGCTTCTGGCTGAACGTTGCCGCAGCATCGCGCGTCGTCTCGACTTCCAGATAGGTGCCGGCCATCATCGACACGGCAGCGGCGCAAGCGCCGGACGCGCCGGCGACGAGCACCGTTTTCGCATCGTTCGTGGTTGCTGCGACGCCCAGCACCAGGCCGAAGATCGAAACCGTCCCGTCTTCCATGCCGAAGACGATGTCCCCCGCGCTCGCGACGAGCGAAGCTTTGATCCGCTCAAATCTGGATTTACGCGTCATCGATCGCCCCCCTTTGGCCCGCGCCGCACACATCCATGTTACGACCGCGCTCTTTGGTTGACACGGTTTTTCAGCCGCTGATAATCGGCAACTCAATAAGGGATCGCCTGGGTGCGCCCCAGCGCTCGAAACAAAGCGACGGCCGCTAACGCTTGCGCGTCCGCGGTCACGAGACGGGAGGACGATCATGGCAGCAGCGCGCGTGCCCTTGGCTCGGCTCGTGCGCGTCGAGCTTGCGCTCGTCGGTCTTGTCGCGCTCGTATTCGGCTTCGGGCCGGCGCGCGCCGAGCCCCTCAAAATTCGCATCGGCTGGTCGACAATGCCGGGACATATGATCCCGGTTCTCTATTCCAAGCCCGAGATCCTAAAACATTACGGAAAGAGCTATGTGGTGGAGCCAGTGCTGTTTCGCGGCTCGAGCTTGCAGATCACCGCGATGGCGGCGCGCGAGATCGACATGGCGGCGCTCTCGCCGCAGGCTTTGTCGCTCGCCGTCACGAATGCGCATCTCGACGTCAAGGTCGTAGCCGACATCCTGCAAGATGGCGTCGACGGCTATCACTCGGACACATTTCTGGTGAAGCGCAATTCCGGCATCGAGAAGCCGGAAGATCTGAAAGGCAAACGCATCGGCACGAACGCGATCGGATCGGCATCCGACACGGGCATGCGCGTGCTCTTGATGAACAAGGGCCTCCTCGACAAGCGCGATTTCACCTCCGTCGAGGTCGCCTTCGCCAACATGCCGGCCATGCTGGAAGAGGGAAAGGTCGATATGGGCATCGTCGTGCAGCCCTTTTCCGATCAGCTTCTGAAGACCGGAAAATACAAGGTGCTCTACGACGTGAAGGATTCGGTCGGACCCTCGCAGCTCGTCTTCCTCGCCGCGCGCGCCGATTTCCTCGAGGCGAACCGCGCGGCGCTCGAGGATTTCTTCGAGGACCATGTCCGCGCCGCGCGCTGGTTCATGGACCCGAAGAACAAGGACGAAGCGCGCGCGATTATCGGCAAGTTCATCCACCAACCACCCGAAACGCTCGACTATCTCTTCACCAAGTCAGACTATTATCGCGACCCTTATATGATTCCGAACGTCGCGAACATCCAATCGATGGTGGATGCTTCGGTGAAGGCCGGCGCCTTGCCGACACAGATCACGGTAGCGCCGAGCCATGTCGATCTGAGTTTTGTCGAGGGCGCCAAGACGCGCATCGAAAGCGATAAGAGCACGCCGTGAGACGAGCGGCCGGACATCTTGCCTGCAACGAAGCTGGGAGAAAACGATATGGACAAGCATGCGTCCGCGCCCGCGGCGAAAAAACACGGCCGACCGGGATATGCGTGCGTCCGCGCGGCGATGACGCTCGCGGTGCTCCTCGCGGGAACCGCTTTGATGCTGCATGACGAAGGCGCCCGCGCCGCGAGCATAGGCGGCCCGCTTCAGCTCGCCGACGAAGGCAGCTTCTTCATCGGCGGCCACAAGGTCACGATTCCAACGCCCTTCTACGGTCCGACCGGATTGTCCGGCCCGGGCGAGATCACCGTCGATCAGATGTATGTGAATTATCGGATCCCGGTAAATGCCACGCATCTTCCTGTCATTCTCGTGCATGGCTCGAACCATACCGGCATGACCTATGAGACGACGCCCGACGGGCGCGAGGGCTGGGCCACCTATTTTCTGCGGAAGGGCTATCCGGTCTATGTCGTCGATCACGTCGGACGCGGGCGTTCCGGCTTTAACCCGACGCCGATCTCGGACGCGATCGCGACGAAAGATACGAGCGTCCTCAAAACCGTGCCGCTTTATCCGCAGCAGGCCGCCTGGGTCAATTTCCGCATCGGCAAGGCCTATCCCGTGCCCTTCGCAGGCACGCAATTCCCAATCGAGACATTCGACGATTATCTGTCGCAGCTCGTGCCGAATGCCGAAGAGCTTCCGAACGGGCCGACGGGCGCGGCGACGATCCGCGCCTTGACGCTCTTGCTCGACAAGACCGGCCCTGCGATCCTCGTCGTGCATTCGCAGTCCGGCCTCTACGGGATGGAAGTGGTGCGCCGCAAGGCCACGGGTCTCAAAGCTTTCATCAGCATCGAGGGCGGCTGCGGCCCGCTGCCCGAAGGCACGATCGACGCGCTCGCCAAGGTGCCTTTTCTGTCGGTCTTCGGCGATCATAGCGTCGGCGCCGCGGGCATCAATAGCGATGAACGGCGCAATGGATGCGTCAATGCGGTGAAGGCCTCCGAGAAAGCGGGCGGCAATGCCACTTTCTATCTGCTGCCCGAGCACGGCGTAGAAGGCAACACGCATATGATGATGATGGACAAGAACAACCTGCAGATCGCCGATATCATGATGGGTTGGCTCGACAAGGTCACGGCAAAGAGCCAGTAATCGCCGAAGCCTACGATATGGCGTATCGCTACATGCCCTATAGCGGACTCGACATCCGGTTCGATTTCGGCCAGATCACGGCAAGCTGCATTGCCGGGCAGGAGAGGACCGCATGAGCCAGGGAGGTCAAGTCGGCATTGTTGGCGCCGGCCTCATCGGGCGTGCCCGGGCCATGGTTTTCGCGCGCGCCGATTGGCAGGTGCAACTCTTCGATACGAATGCAGCAATCCTCGCCGCAGCACCGGGCTTCATTCGACAAGGTCTCGACGATTTGGCGACGCATGCGCTCGTCGAAGATCCGAACACCACAAAAATTCTGGCGCAATGGGGACTGCCTGCCGATCCCGCGCGGCTCGCCGCGCGCATGGCCTGGCGCGACCAGCGCCTCACCGCGCTCATGGCCCATAGGATGGCACATAAGAAAGCGCAATTGCCGAGCTGAGGAGAAAACGCATGGCGAAAACCAACAAGGTCATCATCACCTGCGCGGTCACGGGTGCGATTCACACGCCGTCAATGTCGCCTTATCTGCCGGTGACGGCGCAGGAAATCGCAGATGCCGCGATCGGCGCATCGGAAGCCGGCGCGGCCATCGTGCATCTTCACGCCCGCAATCCCGTGGACGGGCGCCCCGACCAGTCGCCCGAAGCCTTCGAGCCGTTCCTCAAAATCATCAAGCAGGGCTGCGCAGCAGTCGTGAATTTGACGAGCGGCGGCGCGCCTTGGATGAAGATCGAAGAGCGCATCGCGCCTTCCGTCCGCTTCAAGCCCGAGGTCGCCTCGCTGAACATGGGCTCGATGAATTTCGCCCTGTTTCCGATGCTGAACCGCTTCAAGGAGTTCAAGCACGATTGGGAGCGCGAAGCGCTGGAAAACTCGCGCGACCTCATCTTCCGCAACACCTTCAAGGATATCGAATATGCCTTGCGGACCATGGCGGATCACGGGACTCGCTTCGAATTCGAATGCTATGACATCAGCCACCTCTACAATCTGCATCATTTTCTCGAACGCGGATTGGTGAAGCCGCCGCTCTTCGTGCAGACCGTCTTCGGAATCTTGGGCGGCATCGGCCCGCATCCGGAAGACGTGATGCATATGAAGCGCACGGCGGACCGGCTGTTCGGCGACCAATATCGCTGGTCGGTGCTCGGGGCCGGCCGCAACCAGATGCAGATCGCGGCTATGTCGGCAGCAATGGGCGGCAATGTCCGCGTCGGGCTCGAGGATTCGCTCTGGATCGGCCCCGGCAAGCTCGCTGAGTCGAATGCGCAGCAGGTCAAGCAGGTGCGCATGATCCTCGAAGGCCTCGGCCTCGCCATCGCCACGCCCGACGAAGCCCGCGAGATCCTGTCGCTCAAAGGCGGCGACCGCGTCGATTTTTGACGCAATAGACACGGCATGAAGACCGCGCTGGCGCTTCGGAAGAGACCGCCGACATATAAACGCCGTCCGGTCTTTGCGGACGGCGTGACTGCCTGCGCCCAAGACGGAAAAAGAGCGCGCGTCCTCAGCTCGCGATCGTGCTCCAATTGGCGGCGAGGTGCTCGGCGGCGCGCAGGCTCATCGCATAGATCGTGTAGGTCGGATTGACCGCGCCTTCGGTCGGAAACAGCGTGACGCCGGAGATCCAGAGATTGCCGATCTCATGCGTCTGGCCGAAACCGTTCGCGACGGAGTCGGCGGCGCTTTTGCCCATCGCGGTGCCGCCGGCCATATGGATCGTCGGCGCCGGGCGGATTGCCCAGGATTCCTTCGCGCCGGCAGCTTTGGCGATCGCAAGTCCTTCCTCGGTCGCCTGCTCCCAAACGCCGATCGCATCTTTGTCATAGCTATGCGTGATCTTGGCCATGGGGAAACCGAACGCATCCTTCTGGCCGATCAGCTCGAGGCGATTATCCGCATTCGGCAGCTCCTCGCCGAACGCTTGCACGCGCGACAATTGCCGCGACCCGCGCTTGATGAAATCGACGAGCGCCTGACCGAAGAGATCGTTTCGGGAATTGGCAATGCCGCCAATGTCGTTCGGCTTCAGCGCCGGACTGCAATGCCAGAGGATCGAGCCGAAGGCGTCCTTGCGCGCCGTCTTGCCGTAACGGTCATAGGACCAGTGCATCGGCCCGACCACGCCCATATAGTTCTGCACGTCGGCTTCGTCGAACAGACCCCAGATCGTCGCGCCCGTATGCGCCATGATGTAGCGGCCGACGAGTCCGTTGCGATTGGCGAGACCGTTCGGATGCTTGTCGGTCGCCGAGTTCAAAAGCAAGCGCGGGTTTTGCGCGACGAAGGCGGCAAGGATGACGAGGCTCGCCTCCTGCACCTGCCGCTCGTGCTTTTGATCGTAATATTCGACGCCGGTGACCTTGTCCCCGGCAGGGTTGGTCAGCACGCGCGTGACGCTGCTGAAGGGCCGCAGCTCGGCGCCCTTTTTGCGCGCCTCGCCGAGATAGGCCATGTGGGGATTGGCGAGCGCGCCGGTCGGGCAGCCGGTGTCGCACCAGCCGTCATAGATGCAGGCGGGGCGGCCTTTATATTCGGTGCTATTGATCGCGACGGTCGAACGCGCCATCGTGATGCCCAGCGCCTCGAATCCTTTGAGCCAAAGATCGCCGTGCCGGAAGCTCTTGATCGGCGGCATAGGATAGGGCTTGCCTTTCGGGCGCCAGCGCGATTCCGCTTCGGCATCGCCGGATATGCCGATATCCTCGGCCACGCGATCGTAATAAGGCGCGAGATCGTCATAGGCAAAAGGCCAGTCGAGGCCACGGCCGTATCGGCTCTTCATATCGAAGTCGCTCGGCAGGAGCCGCGGGAACATCGCGAAATAATGCATCGCGGAGCCGCCCGAGCCCCATCCGGCATTATAAGAATAGCCGAGCCGATCCTTGCCTTCGAGACTAACCGGCGCGACGGTCTTCAAGCGCCGACCCCAAATCTCGGAGCTGATCAAATCCTCCAGATGCCAATCGGGGCCCTGTTCCAGCATCACGACTTTCTTGCCGGCCTTTGCCAGCACGCACGCGAAGACGGAAGCCGAAGCCCCTGCGCCCACGATGACGACATCGACTTTCTCATTGGTCGCCATGCTCACCACCTTTGCTCGGGCAGGATATGCGCCATGTAGGGAATGCCGAGACTTTCGATGCCCTCGACCGTGCCATAGGTAACATCGACCGCATCGTGGCGAAGCAGGAAATAGACGAAAGGCGGTGGCGGCCCCTGCCATCCTTCGATCTTGTTCTGCCGCAGACGATCGACGAAATCATATTGCTCTGCGCCCGTCAGCGCGGCGAAGCGCTTGCCATGCGCAGCTTGGCTCGCCTTCTCGATGCCGCCGAGCGCGGCATGATAGAAATTCGCAAAAGGCGGCAGCACGTTTGCGATGCGCGCCATCAAGAGGCAATCGCCCGGCGGGACGACGAGCTGGTGATCGACGAAATTCGCGATGCCGGCCTTGCGCGCGCCCGGCAGCAGCGTCTCGCCCATCGCTTCCAGCGTTTCGACCTCGCCGGCATCGAGGACGCGCATCACGACGCCTTCCGCATGCGCTTGCCGCGGCGTCAGCCAGACCTCGCGACCTTCGACCATAAAGGCTAGCGCGCCGAGCGCGCCGCCGAGCATGACGGCACGTCGATTAGTCTCTGACATGGCTCCCTCCCCATGCGGGCAAGGACCTTCCCGCCGCGCGTTGCATCGGCGCTCTCATGGCGTCTCGGCGCATATCCAAACCGAAAAGGCGGATGAACGCAACACGACTATACGCATTTCAAGTTTCAAGATGTCGTAAGCGACCAGGGCAATATCGCCACGGGGGCTGTGGCGACGGGACGGCAAAATCGTGGTACCCTACGTGTACCTAGGGTGGTGTGATAACTGTTTTCGGCGAAAGTTCGCACGCAACGAAGTTATCGCTCGCAGATATATGAAGGAGGCCAAAGATGGCTAAGGGTCAGCAGCGTAGCAACAAGGAAGCAAAGAAACCCAAAAAGGAGAAGCCGAAGACACCGGTAGCAGCGCCGACATTGAAGATAGCTGAAAAGAAGAAGTAAGCCGCGGGTGTCGAGTTCACCAATGGCAGGCAGCCGACCAATGCGCTGACGCTTTCGCCATCGCCGCCCGCTGACGCTTGGCCGCTGGCCGGTCGCATCGGCATCTCGCCAACAGCCGAAACCGGAGGGTTTGATGAAAGAGGCGCGACGGTCGGAGCCGATGCGCTGGCGAAGGGACGAAAACTTATGGACGCTTGGGCCGGGTATATTGTGTCTCAGGCAAAAGGACCGAAGGTCGTGCCGTTGCCATCAAAGCAAAGCGCATGAGTTTGATGATATCCGTCGCCGCGTTCGGTTATCGCTGTGACGCGGTTCCGAATAGAAGGTCCCAAAACAAGATAGTCACTCCAAAGCAGCGATCCGCTCCGTCATGGTGAATTGCGTGGCATCTGCCAAAGTCGTAGGTCTTGCCGACAACGTTTCGATGGTGCGCAAGATGCTGTGCAATAAAGACAAGGTATCCAGCGAGGAAGCCGATGAAAAAAACGGCAAGGCCTCTCTCGAACCAAGCCGCGGCGCAGAGGCTGATAAACCCTAGCGTTGTGTAAAGCGTGCCGCCGACCAGCTGCTCAGGAAAGCGATGATGGTCCTTATGATGCCCATAAAGAGGTCCCATCCATTCGCAATGAAGCGCGCGGTGCAGCCAATATTCGACGAGAGTCCAGACGAGCCATCCAACGAGGATAAAGATTTCTTGCCCGCGACCGTGAACGATCGCCAAGAAAACGATCGCCGCCGGAACCGTGACGAAATCTGACAGCTTTAGAAGGTTGTTTATTTTCGAGAGCGGCACATCAAGCGATGATGGTTTCCTGGCGCAAATGCCCTGGCGAAGCAGGTGCAGGTGCAACGAAGCAACCCAAAGCCACACTGCCCCCAGAAATACCAGAAAGCCTCCCATCGCCAGCATCCAGCCTTTGATAATCCGAGCTTCAAATATCTCTAGATACAAGACGTAGAGACCCGCACAGAACAATCCCAAAGCGAGTATAAAAACGATTATTTGCCGCACCAAAGTATCCTCACTACTTTAAGCTAAGCATAGCACGAAGTTCGGAACGGCGCGAGTAAACGTCATGCCCTCGACTGTTCAAACAGAGACACTACCGGGCGATCCGATCATTCGCCGACGAGATGCAGGACGATCTCGCGCCGATGCGGCGCACGCCGATGTTCGAAGAGATAGATACCCTGCCACGTCCCGAGAAGCAGGTGCCGCGCCGCGACCGGAATCGCGACCTGCACCTGGGTCAGCGTGGTGCGGATATGCGCCGGCATATCGTCGGGGCCTTCGGCGTCGTGGACATAGATATGGCGATCTTCCGGAACGAGACGCGCGAAGTAGGCTTCGAGGTCCCTGCGTACATCCGGATCGGCGTTTTCCTGAATGAGAAGCGAGGCCGACGTGTGTCTGCAGAACAACGTCAGAAGACCGGTTTCGATCGCCTGCGCGACAAGCCATTGGGCGACGCGCGGCGTGAATTCGAAGAGCCCTTGATGCGTCGTCTCGACGATGAGGCGGTGCTGCGCTTGACGCATGGTGGAACGGACCTCGCGACCTGGAGCGTCGTGCGCTGAAGCGTGTCGGTTTTACGCGGCTAACGATGCTCTCCTTTATAAATCTAGAGCATCTCGTCCGCCTTCACATGATTCCATTTGAAGGCCGACGAGATGATCTAGCGGCGGGCTTCTCCATTGCCGCCAATCGGGTGAGCCGGCAAGAACCTCGGTCCTCGCGCCCCACGCCAGGACAACCATGGCACGCGGACTGCTGCAAAGAGCACGGGGCGGTGCGGCGTCCCTCGAATCGTTCCAATTCGGCCTGGCTCTCGCCACCGAACGGGTCGCTTCGGGTGTTGAAGGGTCGCACGGGGATCAAAATGAAACAGGCGTCGACGCGCGAGCTTTTCGCGTATTGGAATAAGCTGCGCCGCGACCGGGCCGCGCCTGAACGCGCCGATGTCGACCCTGCAGCCATCCGCAACGTGCTCGCCGATACGTTCATGCTCGACGTCGATGCCGAGCGGCGCTTTCCGTTCCGCCTCTCTGGAACCCGGATCAACAGCCTGTTCGTCGACGAACTGAAGGGTCGCTCTTTTGTCGGTCTCTGGCGTCGGCAGGAAGCTTCGCAGATCGCCGCCATGCTCCATGCCGTCGTCGACGACGTCTGCCCGGTCGTTGCGGGCGCGGCAGCGGCGCCCCCGAAGCGGGAAGACCTCGAGCTCGAGCTTCTCCTGCTTCCTTTGCGCCATCAGGGAAAGACGCATTCGCGCATCCTGGGGCTGATATCGCCCGCGAAAATTCCGTCATGGCTCGGCTTGTTGCCCGTCGAACGGCTTAGCCTGCGTTCGCTGCGTACGCTGGTGGAGCGCCCGCGTGCCAATTCCGCCTGCGGCGAACCCGCCTTGCAGGAAGCCGAAGCGTTTCAGCTCGATTTGTTGGAAAGCGAGGCGCCGCCATTCGCCCAGCGCGGGCACCTGCGGATCTATACCGGTGGCCGCTGAACACTCCCGCACCTGGAGCATTCCACCTTCGACGGAAATCATTTTGAAGGCGGATAGATGCTCTAGATTCAAAAATAAGAACCTAGGATTTTACCAAAAACTGGTACCCCCCTTTCGGGCCCGATGCTCTAAATCTTCAAAAATGGTTGCCCTCTGGCCTGCGCCTTTTCGCATCGGCCGAGATAAACATACCGATTAATTCCCTCGCCAAATTAGGTGTAATGAGGTCTTAAGATTCCCAGTTCACCTTGCCGCCATTGGACCTATGCGCAACGCGTATGGATATCGGTCGCATGGATCTTCAGTATAGATTTGCCAGCAAGCCCGCCGAGCAGCGCCGCCATCAGCGGGTGGCCGTCACCATCCTCGGCCGCTACATGCTGGCCGACAAGCGCGAATTCCGATGTCAAACGATCGATATGTCGCCAGGCGGCGTCCACCTCAGCGCGCCCGTCCGCGGCAATATAGGTGAACGCATTATCGTCTATCTCGACGAGATCGGCCGCATCGAAGGCAATGTGGTGCGGTTGACCGAGCGTGGCTTTGCCTTGGCGATGAACCTGCCCTTCATCAAACGCGAAATGATCGCAAATCAACTCACCTGGATCGTCAACCGCAATGCGCTCGGCCTGCCCGAAGCGCGCCGGCACGAACGCATCGTCCCGCATCATCGCCACTCCCACCTCCACGTGGAAGACGGCCGCGAATTCCCGGTCAAGCTGATAGATATCTCGGTCTCCGGCGCGGCCATGACGGCGCCCGTCTGCTTGCCGATCGGCACCCGCGTCCGCCTCGGTCAAACCGCAGGCCAGGTGATCCGCATCCTCGAAGACGGATTTGCGATCATTTTCGAGCATGCGATCCCGATCGACCGCTTCGACGAAAACATCACGCTTTAGAGCGGCCTCACCCCTCGGGCAATTGCATCAACCCGCGCACGAAACGATTCCAATTGGCGACATAGTGGGCTGCCGTCGCGCGCAGCCTCTCGGCCGCGGCCTCATCGATCGTGCGCATGACCTTGGCCGGGCTTCCGACGATCAAGGAATTATCTGGAAAGACCTTGCCCTCGGTAATCAACGCATTGGCGCCGACGAGGCAGTTGCGGCCGATCTTGACCCCGTTGAGCAGCGTCGCGCCCATGCCGATCAGACTATTCTCGGCAATCGTGCATCCATGCAACGTCACGCTATGCCCGATGGTGCAATCTTGGCCGATATCGAGCGGATAGCCCATGTCGGTATGCAGACGGCACCCCTCCTGGATATTGGAGCGCGCCCCGACGAAGATACGCTCGTTGTCGCCACGCAGGATCGAGCCGAACCAGATCGAAGCATCCTCCTCGAGATGGATCTTGCCGATCAAGACGGCGTCGGGCGCGACCCAGTAGCGTTTGTTGGCCGGCAAATCGGGCGCAACCCCATCGAGCGCATAAATCGGCATTTGGTCGGACCTCGCAGCCGGCGGTCAAAAATCCTCGAGATCCAGATCGAGGATCGCGATCTGCAGCGTGAAGCTGCCGCCTTTGGCATCATCGGCCGAAATAACGCCGAGAAAATCCTCCCCGGAATTCAGCTCGACGGAATCGTTCTTCTTTGCCCGCGGCACGATCTTCAACTTGTCGTTGTCGAAAAGCCGCCGCAAATAGTCCTGAAGCACCGGCCGTTCCACGGGGATCTTCATCTCGAACGCGAACGAGCGGTCGCCGTCCTCGTCGTCGACGACGACCGAGGCGATTTGGCGCTGCCCGAGATGGACTTCGGCGTCGTCCGGATTGCGCCGCGCCTGGCTCACCTTGACGCCCTGGTTGCCCAGGGCCTGCCGCAAGAACCCCTGCAACTTATGCATTTCGGCTTTATCCAAGATCGGTCTCCGGTATTGGGCTTACTCGACCAGGACCTTGGACGCGAGGATCTGATCCATGCTGCGCGCCGGCTCGGCACATCCCGCCTCGCCGACGATCCGGGCGGGAACGCCGGCGACCGTCTTATGGCTCGGCACGGCCTGCAGCACGACGGAGCCGGCCGCGACCCGCGCGCATTGCCCGACCTCGATATTGCCGAGAATTTTCGCGCCTGCGCCGATGAGCACGCCGCGGCGGATCTTCGGATGCCGATCGCCGGTCTCCTTGCCGGTTCCACCGAGCGTCACGTCCTGCAGCATCGAGACGTCATCCTCGATCATGGCCGTCGAACCGACGACGAGCCCCGTCGCATGGTCGAGAAAGACGCCGCAGCCGATCCGGGCCGCGGGATGGATATCGGTCTGGAACACCTCCGAAGACCGGCTCTGGAGATAGAGCGCGAAGTCGCGTCGCCCGGCGATCCATAAAGCATGGGCCAGACGATGCGTCTCGATCGCGTGAAATCCCTTGAAATAGAGAACCGGCTCGATGATGCGCGTGCAGGCAGGATCTCGATCGATCACCGCAATGATGTCGGCCCTGATGGCGGCACCGATCGAAGGATCATGCGCGAGGACGTCGAGATAAGCCTGCCTGATCAGGTCGCCCGCCACCTGCTCGTGGGCAAGACGCCCCGCAAGGCGCTGAACCACAACGGCTTCCAGCGTGTCCTGGCTGAGCACGGTCGTATAGATGAAGCCGCCGATCTCCGGCTCGTGATGGGCGATCTTCTCGGCTTCAGCGCGCAGCCGCGCGAACATCGGATCGTGCCGACCGAGGTTCAATACTTTGGCGCCTCCTTGCGAGGCTTGGCCAGTCGTCACGATCGTCTCCTTCGCATGCCACGCATCGGGGCAGCTCCCCTTACCATTTTAAGCTCGGCGACTGCGAACGAAAAGTCCCCCGGGGATGAACCCTGGACGAGTGCGATCGCTCAAGGTCGCTCCGTCAGGAATTCAAGCACACCTTGCTTGAAAATTTTGTCACCGACCGCGCGGTTGTGATCGCGGCCGGGAATGTCGAGCGCTCGCGCCGCCGGGAACATGACCGCAAGCCGGTGCGGATCGCCGGCGACCTCATCGGCCGATCCGACCGCGACGAGCGTCGCGATCCGGATATGGCCGATCTCGTCTTCGCCGAGTGTCTGGCGCGAGCCGCGGATGCAGGCGGCGAGCGCTTTCAGGTCGCTTTTGGTGGCTTCGGCAAAGCTGCGAAACATGCGCTGCATCGGATCGGTGAGCTCTGCGAGCGACGGCGCTTCCATCGCGTCGGCAATGCCGACCGGCAGGCCCGCTCCTTCGACAAGATGATGACCTATGCCGCCGAGGACGAGCGAACGCACCCGCGCCGGATGCGCCTGCGCGAGAAACGCGCCGATCCGGGCGCCCATGGAATAACCCATGATATCGGCGCGCGCCACCGCCAGATGATCGAGCAGCGCGCGCACGTCCTCGGCCATGACCGACATGACGTAGTCTTCCGGCGCATAAAATTTCTCGCTGCGGCCATGGCCGCGATTGTCGAAGGCGATCACCCGCCGCCCTGCCTCGGTCAGGGTCTTCACCCAATGCGTGAAGACCCAATTCACCGCATGGGTCGAAGCGAAGCCGTGAACGAGAACAATGGGTTCGTTCAGATCCCGGCCAACAGGCGGCTCGTCGATGAAGGCAAGACGCGCGGCCCCGCCCGAAAATTCCAGCATGGCGTCCCTCGTGGCGGCGCCACCATAGCCACGCAGCCTCGCGGCGCAAGCCGGGGGCCGCCGCCGCAGGGGGGTGCCGAGAGGGCGCGGCGAAGCGTCCCGAAAAGCCTTGAAAGAGAAGCTGATAATGCCGGCGGAGAAGGATATAAGCTCGACCTGAAGCTTCGGAGCGGCCGGACCAGAGATAGGCAAGCGAGAGAATTGATGGATGGACAAGACGCGGCGCTGGATGCGGCCCTGAAAAGCATGGGGCTTCGCCGGTTTGAGATCCCTGCCCCACGACCCAACGGCTTCGTCAACCTCTTTCAAGTCTTGGAGGGACGTTGCTACCAACGCCTCACCGATATGTCGGATGATTATGCGATGCCGGGCGGCGTCGCCTTCGGCTTTGCCGAGCATCGCGAGTTCAACGCTTTCGCGCAACGCGCCGACAAGGATGTCGTCTGCCTCTATACCGCGGCGGTACGCATCACCTGGAGCTTGTTCAACGCGATGATGACGATCCGGGAAGTCTTTCCCTGGGTCGATGACGTCGAGCGCTTGGGAGAGGAAGCCGGCGCCACCCCGCCGCCGAAGGGAGATCTCTTCTTTCTTTTGCCGCCAGGCAGCGTCAGCGCCGAAGCGGAGCCGATCCGCCGCAAGCTCGCAGCCGCGCTTTTCGACAATGCGATCGACTTCCTGCTGATGCACGAGGTCGGCCATCTTTGGAACGGGCATGTCGAATATCTGCATCAGAAGAGCGGGCCTC
>Ga0116227_10012087_pt1 | contig 14235 bp, 12 predicted proteins | sample S1TSphgellanicum_FD_89693 | JGI IMG/M metagenome (GOLD analysis project Ga0116227, IMG submission 89693) | Host-associated microbial communities from peat moss isolated from Minnesota, USA - S1T2_Fb - Sphagnum magellanicum MG | ecosystem: Host-associated > Plants > Peat moss > Unclassified... | reverse complement strand
CACCCGGTATACGGTGGGTGTGTATACCCAGCGGCTCGTTCTCTATATCGAACTGCAGGAAATTGTCTTTTGTAAATAATGCATATCGCTGGTTCTCTCCAAATATCAAATTGAAGTGGAATGAGCCGGCGTTAATAATATTAGGAGGTACGGTACCTATTACTGTGTAGATCCCTTTTTTAGAATCCTTGTTCGTACTTATCAGCTCACCATTGTGCAGCACAGCTACCTCATCGGCATTGCGAATCTCGAACGTAGCATCGAGGTTGATACCCTCCCTGTTGTTATAAAATTCCAGCTCGTACTGAAAACCCGAGGAGATGGTAATGGTCTCGCCGGTCAGCGGCCTTACCTGCAGTTTTAATATCCTGATATTCTCATTACCCGGCGCTTGCTGTATATCGCCTTTGTACACGAACGAGCTATCGGTATCGCCGTCATTCTGATAAAAGTTAACAGATTCATCCGATGTACCCTGGAAAGCCATTAAACCATTCTTGAGGCAGATGCCCTTGGTGCATAGTTGCTTTACCGCAGCCATATTGTGGCTTACAAAAAGAATGGTCCTGCCCTCGTTCTTGCTTACGTCGCTCATTTTGCCCAGGCACTTTTTCTGAAAGTCGGCATCACCTACGGCAAGTACCTCATCCACTATTAGTATCTCCGGCTCCAGGTGTGCTGCTACTGCAAATGCCAGGCGCACATACATACCTGATGAATATCGTTTTACAGGTGTATCTACATAACGTGCTACACCAGAGAAGTCTACTATTTCGTCAAACTTGCTTTTTATCTCTGCCTTCCTCATGCCGAGTATGGCACCATTGAGATAAATATTCTCCCTACCAGATAATTCCGGATGAAAACCTGTGCCTACTTCCAGCAAGCTGGCAACACGCCCTTTTATATCTATGCGGCCGGTGGTAGGCGATGTGATGCGGGAAAGTATCTTCAACAGCGTACTCTTACCTGCACCGTTCTTACCTATGATGCCTACGGCATCGCCTGCCTGTATCTCAAAATTCAGATCTCTGAGGCTCCACACTATATCACTTTCGCCCTTGGTGCTGCGGTCGTTGGTCTCACCTATCTTCAAAAAAGGATCCTCCTTGCCGCGCATTCTTGCTATCACCCTTTCAATATCACGCGATAACGTACCTGTACCTATCTGACCCAACTGGTAAGCCTTCGAGATATTTTCTGCTTTTATAATTACTCCCATTATACGGTATCTATAAAATTCTTTTCGATCTTGTTAAAGATAAACACCCCTACGAGCAGTAATCCAACGGTAACCCCAACGGCATATGAAAGCATACCCCAATCGTGGTTGCCCTGACCCAGGAAACCATAGCGTGTAAATTCTATTATAGGTGTCATCGGGTTCAGCTTTATAAGCCATACATACTTAGCAGGTGCAGCAGATAACGGATATACTACGGTAGTAGCATACATAGCCAGCTGCACACCAAACGTGACCAGGAAACTAAGATCGCGATACTTATTGGTAAGCGCTGATATGATAAGGCCGAAACCCAAACCCTGGGCTGCCATAAGCAGGACCAACAATGGGAACAATAGTAGGTAGGCATTACAGTGCACCTGTGCTCCATTAAAAAGGAAGTAAGCTAGTACCGCGATGAACAGTAAGAATTGCACACCGAACTTCACCAGGTTAGAGAATACTATGCTCAATGGTATGATGAGGCGCGGAAAGTAGACCTTACCAAATATGGGTGCATTGTCTTTAAATACTGTAGAGGTCTTGGTGAGGCATTCTGCAAAATAATTCCAACAGGTGATACCGGCCAGGTAAAAAACGGGTTGGGGAATACCCTCTGTAGATATTTTGGCAAGACCACCGAATATGAATGTAAAAACGATAGTGGTAAAAATGGGTTGTATAAAGAACCATAGCGGACCGAATATGGTTTGTTTGTAAAAAGAAACAAAGTCCCTTTTTACCAGCAAACCAAGGAGGTCTCTGTAGTGCCACAATTCTTTCAGCTTCAGGTCAAAGTTATTATGACTTGGCTGTATGACGGTGTGGGTAGTATTTAGTGAAACTTCTTTAGACATTTATTTGCATTTATGTTTTTGAACCAATGACAGGAGACCATTAGTTCAACTGATCTAAAATATTTTCGATGCGCTGTCTGAAGGCTTCAAAACCAAAATTGCGGAGTGCCTTCTGCTGTATACTTTGCCTGTATTCATCGGTAACCAGGTTTCTATACTCAAAGAAATAACATAGTTCCCTTGTTATTTCTTCTTTGCTCCGTGGGTCTATCAATGTGCCTAATTCTCCATTCATCAAGGCATCTACGCTACCATCTATATTGCCAGCTATCACAGGAAGCCCACAAGCCATAGCCTCTATGAATACTATACCAAACCCTTCTTTACGGCTAGGCATTATAAACATATCGGCCATTTGGTAGTGCGCAACTAATTCCTCGTCTTTTATAAAGCCTATTACTTTTACAGCATTATCCAGTTTCAGGTCTGTGATCATCCTGTCTATCCTTTCCTTTTCTATTGCATCGTACTTGCCTCCTATCACATACTTCACGTTCGGGTATTTTGCTAACACCTCTGGCAGGCATTCTAAAACCACATCGTACCCTTTATATTTTTCACTGCTTGATACGCGGGCCAACGTGAATAGTACTACATCACCAGCCGCAATACCATATCGTTCGTTAAGGTGTGAGCTGTCGTAAAAATGTGTTGGTATAGCGAAGAAGGGGTCAATAGTATTTGGGAAGACAATGATATTTTTATTTTCTATTTTCTGAACGGAAAACATTTTTTGTCGTGTAAAATTGCTGACCGTCAGTATCAGGTCTGCACTACGAAGCAATGCCGTTTTAAACCTATTCAAAGGTTCCCATACCTCTATGCCATGGGCGATAAGGATTATTTTTTTTGCAGGGAACAACTTTTTTATAAGTATGGCTACTACTGCAAGATTGACATGACCTACAATGATAGTATCGTGGTTGCGTGCAGCCAGTACCGACCTTAGAATGAAAGCAGCACGTTTGCCTTTGAAACCAGTATAAAGATCGTTATCGTAGTATTTCTCATCGCTGCCATCATCATATACAGACATGGAGCTACTCGAAATGCTTCCCTCCGCCGCTATTTGTGATAGCCCTTTCAGAAAACATTTATTAAACTTTTCAATACCCCCGCTTTGAGAGAAGGTGGTAAGGTTCAGAAATAATATACGCTGCATTTTATCTATATCGTCCCGCTAAAGTCATTAGAAAGTACGTAGGTCCAATAACGACTCCACTTAAGATTGCCGTGTAAGAACCGGTCGCGCATCTTCATATTAGGTTGCTTCAGCTTGTTTTGTATCCTATCGTCTTTCATCCAGTTGACGAACGGTAACGTGAAGCCTTGCTTTTTTCTGTCCCAGATCTCCCTGGGCAAAACATCTTTAAAACTCTCTATGAGCAGATATTTACTTTGGCTGTGTCCAAATTTGATATCGGAGGATATACTATGTACAGCTTTGATAAAATCACGATCAAGAAATGGCACACGCACTTCTATACTGTGCCACATACTCATCACATCGGTATCCTTAAGTAATTGCCCCAGCATATACAGATTGCACTCCAGGTACGATACCTTGTTCCCATTGGTCAGGTTGCTCACAAAATCGGGCACTATCACTGTGCTCAGTGTATCATATACTTCCTTCCGGCTCACACCGAGCAATCGCGCGGTTTCCGTCATGCTAAAGTACCCCCTGTAGAAAAGATATTCACCTACCGGGTCCTTAGTACTTAAAAAGCTGATCTTTCTATACTTATCCTGCGGGGCAAGGTTTGCCAGGTTAAAAAGGAAACCTGGTACATTTTTAACTTTAGCTACCGTTCCCGATTGTTTGAAAGAACTATACCCACCTAACAATTCGTCGGCACCAATACCGGAAAGTACTGCTTTCAGCCCATACTCCCGGGCATATTTACAGATAAAGTAAGAATTGATACCGTCGGCACTTGGCTGATCCATAGCCTCCATAATATCGGGAAATGCATCAATGAACGACCCTTCATCTAATGTGAAAGAACTATGTATAGGCTTGCACTTATCAACAATGATCTTTTGATACTCATTCTCAGAAAATTCCTTGTCGCAAAAATCAACAGAGAGCGTATAGAGATGGTCGGGGATATGTTTTTTGGCAAGCAGGGTCAGTATGCTGCTATCAATACCTCCACTCAGGAACAAGCCTATTGGCGCATCTGCTATCAAGTGCCGCTTTACGGCCTTATCAAGCGTATTCCTTATTATGCTTTTTGCTTCTTCAAGATCGGTAACAGTTTCTGTATGATCTTCTTTGTAAAAGAACTGTTGTTTAGACTGCAACGTTCTTACATTGAATACTTTGTAAGATCCTTTCTCTAATGCAAAAACATTTTTAAAAGTAGTTACGGGCTCTGGCAGGTAGCCATAAGTAAGAAAATATATCTTCCACTGAGCATTCTCTTCCCATCTATTGCCCAGACTTTTGAACGCACGTATCTCTGAGGCGAAATATAGCCTGTCATTATCTGCGTAGTAGTAAAGTGGCTTTATGCCTGCGTAGTCCCTTGCCAATACAAGTTCATTGCTACGCTTATCGTACAACGCGATGGAGAACATACCCTTAAATCGGGCATAGCATGCATTACCCCACCTGAGGTAAGCTTGAATGACAACTTCGGTATCGCTGTGCGAATGAAACTGAGCACCACTTGCTTTCAGCTCTTCTTTCAGCTCCAGGAAATTGTATATCTCGCCGTTAAAAAGTAGAACTATATCTCCCGAGTCATCCTTCATGGGTTGGTGCCCCCCTTCGGAAAGATCTATCAATGATAAACGCCTATGGCCAAATGCCAGCCGCGCATCCTCGTCAATATATACACCTGCACTATCAGGGCCGCCACGGAGCATGGCATCCCTCATGGTAAGGATGTCCTTATTTAGGGTGTCTGATCTTTTATCTATTATTCCGGATATACGACACATACTATTGTTTGATCTGTTTTTTTACAGATAGGGCTCATAGTGTACAGGCAACGCTCTGGCTGACAGTTATCCGTTGTTTTTAAACGAATTCAAGAATGTTTTTAAAGCGCCACCTTTTTTCTTCTTGTCCTCAAAGTAGCCGCTTGATGATGTACCATAGCCGTACCCACCACCATAACCATAACCGTACCCGTAACCGTAGCCATAGCCATAGCCGCTGCCACGGGCTGTTTTGATATCATTCACCACTATACTGAAACGTGGCATTTTCCTGTTTTGATATAGCTCATTCGCCAACACTATTTGCTGCTTGTAAGTGTAACCCTGGCGTACCACATAAAGTGTAGCGCTTGCAAATGCACTTAGCAATTGCGCATCTGTTACCAGGCCGATAGGAGCGGTATCTATGATAACGTAGTCGTAATCTTCTTTCAGTTTGTTGAACATTTCCTCCGTCTTCGGCAGCATTATCAACTCTACCGGATTGGGTGGTATAGGACCACATGGAAGCACAAAGAAATTCTTATCTAACCCTGATGGTACAATGATATCATCCAGTTGCACCTGGTCTATAATATAATTAGAGAACCCTCTGCTACTGTCGATACCCAATGTTTTTGATATTTTGGGTTTTCTAAGGTCGAGCTCAAGCAATACCACTTTTTTGCCGGTTATTGCTAATGTATTGGCCAGGTTAATGGCAATGAATGATTTACCCTCACCACTCATACTCGAGGTGAGCATAATGATCTTCTCGTTCTTTCCTGAGATAATGAACTGCAGATTGGTACGTAAAGAGCGGAACTGCTCTGCCAGTACTGTGCGGCTGCCGGCATGTATCACCACATCCTTATCTTCCGGACTATGTCCTATTTCACCTATTACCGGTGCTGCTGTGCGTGCAGTAATGTCATCTTTTTTCAGCACCCGGTTATTCAATACTGATTCTATATAAATACTTGCACCTGGCAACAGGATACCCAGTGTAATAGCAATAAGGAATATCTGTGATCTTTTAGGGGTTACCGGGTTGTAATCTGCAGCTGCCCTATCTATAACACGTACGTCGGCAATAGTAGAAGATTTTGCGATCGCGGTCTCTTCCCTTCTTTTTAGCAGGAACAAGTAAAGGTCTTGCTTAATAGCCTGTTGTCTTGAATACTCAAGATATATGCGCTCCTTTGCCGGTACCTGGCGTATTTGATCGGTTATGTTATTGCTGGTAGAGTTCAATTTACCCAGCGTAACCATAAGATTCCTTTTGATACCTTCAAGATTAGCTAGCATATCCTGCCTCATGTTATCCAGCTGACCATCTATATTCTTTACAAGAGGGTTATTCTCAGTACTGCTCAATAACATTTTGTCGCGGGATATTTCCAACTCATTGTATTTTGCTATTAGACTGGTCAAATTAGCATCGCCGCCCACCAAGTTAGGTGGTACCATTCTTTTGTTATTGATGTTATTTTTAAGATATGCTTCAAGCGATTGTATCACACTTAACGTTACTTCTTCCGCGTTCACTTTTTCATTGTAACTATTATTGGTCATCAATAACATTTGTGACTGTTGCTTGATGTCGGTAAGGTCGTTTGACTTTTTGAATGTCTCTATTTCTTTCTCAACATTAGAAAGCTCACCACCAACCAGCACTAAACGATCATCAATGAACGACATGGTACTGTCGGCTATCCGGTTCTTATTTTTCACGTTGGCATCTATGTACACATCGAGCACCTTATTGAGTATCAATTCACCTTTTTTAGGTAAAGGTGTGGCAAGTGAAACATTGATCATGCTGACATTCTTGCTAACAGGTGCGGTATTGAGCGAACCCAGGTAACCGCCTATGGCATTGCCAACCGTGGTCACATTAATTTCGTACTCGTCACCCGGAGTCAAAATAGCACCTGGTAAGCTGGTTATACATACCCGGCCTATAGCCAGTGACAACGTATCTCCAAACTTGTGTTGGGCTTTCGCCTGGCCTGTAGTAAGTGTATAACCATCTGTATTGAAAGTGATCTTATACTTTGCGCCTGCTCCAATTATTGAATCGGCATACATAGGGCAAAAAGTAAAGACAAACGGCTTGTTATCATAAACTTCAACTGCTTTTACACGTCCGGCAGTGTAGTATGATACATTTAGCTGTAAAGCCCTAACAACCTGCTCCATCAACTCATGGCTCTTAAAGATCTCCATTTCGTTCTCAATGGAGTTCCCTTTTGTTTTTAGCACTATACCTTCCAGCATGGCCGCATCGCCCATACCGCTACTCTTATCGGTTTGTATGAATACCTTGGCCTTTACCACATAAATAGGCTTAGTGTAACGTAGATACAAGTATGCTATCAGCAAACTGATGATAACACAAAATATAAAACGTGGCCAGTAAGATAAGAGAGTACCTACCGCCTTTCTTATGTTAAAACTACCCTGATCTTGCTGCCAATCTCCTGACTGAACTATCTCTGATTGATTCATATAAATTACAATCTAAATATTACTAATATTAATGACACTACAGAAAAGCCAAGTCCTGCAAAGGCAAGTATCCTTCCTTCGCTTGCATTTGTAGAAATAGCTTTCGATTTATTAGGTGGTATGTAAACAACGTCGTGCTGACGCAAGTAGAAGTAGGGCGAATGGAAAGCATCCTTTTTATAAAGGTTGATCCTTACAAATTTCTTCTGTCCATTCTCTTCTCTTATCACAAGCACTTCGTTGCGCTTTGCATATGGGGTCATGTCATTGGCAGCACCAATAATGTCCAGTACCGATGTTTTTTCGTTAGATAGTGTGAATTGCCCCGGGCGGCTCACTTCGCCCAATACGGTAACACTAAAGTTCACGAACCGTACATTCACTACAGGATCTTTATAATAAATAGAGGCCTTTTTTTCAATTAGATTTTTTACGTCTGTTGTAGATAAACCAACAACATTTATTTTACCCACAAGTGGCATAGAGATAAATCCATCCTTATCCACCATATATCCCTGAACGATACCGCCACCCTCACCAGCCTGCACGCTGTAGCTGCTGGTACCTTGTGCCCCCATTAGAGTAGAGGCCTGTGGGTCCAGCGTTTGCACGGTCACCTGCAATATGTCGTTAGGCTGTATCTTAGGATCTGAATATTGAGCCAGTTCAAGCTCGTAAGGCGTTATGTAATTGGAATCAGGTATATCATTCAGATATGTTATCCTTTTAGTGTTAACACATGATGAGGATAGCACACATAGTGAAAAAACGATGGCGCTAATTATAGATAACCTTAAAGCATTTACCATTTATTATGAATTTATATGACCGTAAATATTTATTAAAAACTATGTAGAGGGTAACAAAGAACTTACATTAATTACTGCGGAGATGCTCCAGCCCAATGAGTGGATGTGCAAAATTGCTCTTTTACCTCTTAACTGTAAAACTTCTCCTTCTTTATCTTTGAACAGGCCTTCTTTTACTACTACTTTTTGCCCCTCAGTAATAGATACGTTCAATTCAACGTTCTTATACTCGTTCAAAAAATTACGAATGGCTTCAATTTCCTCGTCGCGTACTACGCCGGGCTTACCTTGCCACCATAAGAAACGCACTGCACCGGCTGTAGTGAGCACCTTAGTATTGTCTGTTGCATAGTTTTGCAATTCAACAAATATATAAGACTTAAATACCGGCTCAATTACCTTTTTCTTCCTGTCGCTCCACTGTTTCATTACTTCCTGTACGGGGCAATATGCATTTACATTTTTCCCGTCCAGCAGTAGTGCTACCTTTTTTTCATTCCTGGGTTTTGTATATAGTACGTACCATGCCATTACTGATCTGTTTTAGTTTCCCATAACAGCAGGTACTTGGCCGATGCACCTTCTTTTAGTTTTACCTCTTCCCATGCTTTGGTACTATAGACCAGGTAACGTACTTTCTTACCTATCATTTCCTCTACTTTAGTGATCACGTTGGTCAGGTAGTTCTTATTCACATCTCCTATAAATATCAGGTCTATTATATCCGTTTCTTTGCCCAGAGCGAAATCTCCGGTCAGGTATACTTTTTCCAGATCGCCTGAACGTTTTATTACGGTCTCTATTATCCTATCTATACCCAGGTACTTAAGTACAATATTGTTTATGTCTTTAAACAAAGGGTGTCCCTGGTTGGCCTGGTACACTTTCTTATTACCCTCGTTCTTAGATACCAGCATGCCTGCTTCTTCAAACCGGTTCAATTCCAACCTTATAGCATTGGTGCTTTCGTTAAATTCTTCGGCCATACCGCGCAAATAAGCAGTGGTACCCGGGTTAAGGAATAACCTGAGCAACAACTTTATTCTGGTACGTGATGAAATTAATGTTTCAAGCATATCGATCTCTCAATAATATGGCATGGCTTCGCCGCTGTCAGTCACATATTGCGGTTATTACGCTACATATGCAAACCTCTCAAAGCACCGTGGATAGGGCTTTCCTGCCAAAAACGAGTAGAAATACTACTCGATGTATGTGCGAAAGTAAATATTATTGATGAGATATGGAAAAATGTGAGATGAATTTTCCGTTATGCAATTGAGGTTGTTATGCTAATTTTTTACAAATAGCCGCCTCTGGCTTTTCTAAAGCCTTATTTATTGCAATGAAAAAATAACTATAAGTAATGCCGTTACGTTAAGGATGGTTTCTGATACAATTTACTCTTTATCATTCCCCATTTATGGAGCCTGTGTACAACTGATACCCTTAAAACACCCCTGCCGTACTTCATACTTCTTTTAAAATTGATACTTGAAGCCTCGGGAAAATACTTTGTAGGACAAGTAACCTCTGCAATTTCAAAGCCGTTCATAAATATCTGCGATATCATTTCATTATCAAAAACAAAATCATCGCTATTGTAGGTAAAGTCTATAGAGCGTATCACATCGGCACTAAAGGCTCTGTAACCCGTATGGTATTCACTCAGCTTCTCAGCTATTACAATGTTCTCAAATAAGGTAAGAAATCTATTAAAAATGTATTTATATAAAGGCATCCCACCTTTTGTTGCACCACGACCCAGTATACGAGAGCCCAACACCACTGGATACAGCTCATTTGCTATAATAGATGACATAGCGTGTATCAGTTTGGGAGTGTATTGATAATCGGGATGCAGCATGATAACAATATCTGCACCTATTTCAAGGGCTCTTTTGTAGCAACTTTTCTGGTTACCACCATAGCCTTTGTTCTGCTCATGCTTTATCACATGCTTTATACCCAGCCTTTTGCCGGTCTCTACGGTATCATCAGGACTATTGTCATCTACCAACACTACATCGTCAACTATATCAAATGGAATTTCATTATAAGTTCGTTCCAGCGTAAGGGCTGCATTATAAGCGGGTAGTACAACAACTATCCTTTTACCATTCAACATGCAACAAAAATATAACTAATCGTATAAAAACAGAGGTTTTCAGTTTATGAGGACCTCTTTATCCATAAAAAGTGCATAATTTTTGCAAATGGCATCATATGAATGTATGATCATGACATATCTCTTAAAGTAATGGTTTTGATGTAACTTTGCCTAAAGTATAAATACGAATTAATATATCATGGAATTACAATTGCCAATATATCTTGACAATAATGCCACTACGCCGATGGATCCGCGGGTGCTGGAAGCTATGCTGCCTTACTTTGTAGAAAAGTTCGGTAATGCTGCCAGCCGCAATCACTCGTTTGGCTGGGTGGCAGAAGAAGCTGTGGATTATGCACGTGAGCAGGTTGCTAAACTGATAAACGCAGACCCTAAGGAAATAATATTCACATCTGGTGCTACAGAAAGTGATAACCTGGCGCTGAAAGGTGTGTATGAGATGTATGCTTCTAAAGGCAACCATATCATTACCTGCACTACAGAGCACAAAGCTGTGCTGGATAGCTGCAAGCATATAGAAAAAATAGGCGGACAGGTAACCTACCTGCAAGTGCAGGCCGATGGTATGATAGACCTGACCGAACTTGAAAATGCAATTACCGACAAGACCATTCTTATAGCCATTATGTATGGTAATAATGAAATTGGTGTGTTGCAAGACATAAAAGGAATAAGCAAAATAGCCCACAAGCATGGTGTACTGTTCTTTACAGACGCTACACAGGCAGTAGGTAAAGTACCCGTTGATGTAATGGCTGATGGTATAGACCTGATGGCATTTAGCGGGCATAAAATGTATGGCCCTAAGGGCGTAGGTGCGCTGTATGTGCGCCGTAAGAACCCAAGGGTAAAGGTAACATCGCAGATGGATGGCGGTGGCCACGAGCGTGGTATGCGCAGTGGTACACTGAACGTACCCGGCATAGTTGGCCTGGGTAAAGCCTGCGAACTGTGCATGCAGGAAATGGAAAGCGAAGCTAAACGCCTGAGCATTATGCGCGACAGGCTGGAAGGTGAACTAATGAAACTGGAAGAAGCTTATGTGAATGGCAATACAGAACATCGCCTGCCACACGTTGCCAATATATCTTTCAAATATGTAGAGGGCGAAGGACTAATGATGGGCTTTAATAAGAACATTGCACTGTCCAGCGGCTCGGCTTGTACTTCAGCATCGCTTGAACCATCTTATGTGCTGAAAGCACTGGGACTTGGCGATGACCTGGCACATAGCTCACTCCGTTTCGGACTGGGCCGTTTCACTACAGATGAGCAGATAGACTTTACCATTAAAGCTGTAAGCGAGACCGTATTGAAATTAAGGGAAATGAGCCCACTTTGGGAAATGTTCAAAGAAGGGGTTGATATCAACGCTATTGAGTGGGCGCACCACTAAAATAAGTGCGGAAGAGATGTGACAAGAAGGCGTTTATGTAAAACCATTATTAACTACTAAAAAAAGAAAAAGATATATCATGGCATATTCAGATAAAGTTATTGACCATTACAGCAATCCCAAGAATGTAGGTACGCTGGATAAAGCAAAAACGAACGTAGGTACAGGACTTGTTGGCGCACCAGAGTGCGGCGACGTAATGCGCCTGCAAATAGAAGTAGACGAAGTGAGCGGCCTGATCAGTGATGCGAAATTTAAAACTTTCGGTTGCGGTTCTGCAATAGCTTCTTCATCATTGGCCACAGAATGGCTGAAAGGCAAAACAGTAGACCAGGCACTGGCTATAGACAATATGGATATAGTAGAAGAGCTGAACCTGCCGCCCGTAAAGATACATTGCTCTGTACTTGCAGAAGATGCTATCAAAGCAGCGATAAACGACTACCGTGTGAAGAACGGATTACCTGAACTGGTTGCTGAGAAAGCGCACTAAATAAACACAGCAGATAGCGGTAATAGCCAAACGTGTGTGAGATGAGAATAGTGAACAGGAAAACACAGTAAGCTAAGCCTCAAAAAATTTTGTTATGATTTATGTAAGTGATAAAGCTAAAGAAAAGGTAGACCAGCTAAGAAAAGATGCTGACTTAGGGGCTGAATACTTTCTGCGTGTGAGTGTAGTAGGTGGCGGTTGCTCCGGCTTATCTTACAAGCTGGACTTTGACAACGAGACACAACCCAAGGACCAGATATTTGAAGACCAGGGTGTGAAGCTGGTGACAGACCTGAAAAGTTTCCTGTACCTGTGTGATACAACGCTGGAATTTTCTGACGGACTCAACGGCAAGGGCTTTCACTTTAGTAATCCTAATGCCAGCCGCAGCTGTGGTTGCGGAGAGAGTTTCGCTGTATAATTTTTTGATGATACTTATATCAAGGGCTGGATCGCAAGGTTCAGCCTTTTTTGTTTGCAGGTGCAGCCAGGTAATGCCATACCGGGATAGCACTAAGCATTACCCATTCAACCAGCCCTTAAAAGCACTCGCTTTTTCCCTGCTCACAAATATTTCATCATCATCGGAGTGCTGAAGTGTGATCTTCAGTTTGCCATTGAAGTGTGTAATTATTTTTTCTATGCTTTCTATGGGTGCAATGTATCGCCTGTTGAGCCTGAAGAATTTTTTAGGGTCAAGCACCTGCTCTAGTGCATCGAGCGGCTCATCAATGATGTACTTGTTCTTTAAGGTGTGCAGGAATACAATTTTGTCATCTGCTCTAAGGTATGATACATCATTCACAGATACTGTACTCAGCCGCTCGCCTGTTCTCACCAGGAACCTGGACTTGTAATTAGCCGATCTCCTTGTCATGTCGCTGAGCATTGCGGACAAAGTATCGTGGATGGTCTCATCATGCCTTGATGACAACATTTTATACTTGGTGAAGGCGGCTTTGAGTTCTTCTATGTCAAGCGGTTTCAGCAGGTAGTCTATACTATTTACTTTAAAGGCCTGCTGCATATAGGCATTGTATGCTGTAATAAATATCACCGGCACGGTCAGCTTTACCTGCCTGAAGATCTCGAAACTTATACCGTCTGCCAGTTCTATATCAGAAAGTATAAGGTCAGGATGGGGATTGCAGGTGAGCCACTGCACACTTTCCTTTATACTCTCTGCTACATATACAACATGGCTGCCGGGTATGGCTTCTTGTACCATTTTCTGTATTTGCCGGGCAGTAGCCGCCTCATCTTCTATCAGCAGTATGTTCATTTTTTCAGTAACGGTATTTTAACCACAAAAAGATCGTTTTCTTTTTCAATGATAATGCTTGTAGCGGTTACCAGCCTGTAGCGTTCCACAATGTTTGGTAATCCAATGCCCATAGATACCTCGGGCAAGGCACGGGGCTGCAGCGTGTTGGATACCACCAGGCAATGTTCCCCCTCGTTAAATATATGGATATGTAACGGATGAGCCGAGGAAATTTCATTATGCTTTAGCGCATTTTCTACCAGGGTAAGCAATGCATGAACAATGATATGGTCGCTCATGGCCGCATCATCTATGCGCACATCAACCACCAGCTTGTCATTGAACCGCTGTTTGTTGATGAACAGGTAAGACTCCACGATCTTCAACTCAGTGGCCAAGGGCACAGACTGTGCCTCCGTGTTTTGCAGGGAGTAACGAAACACTTTTGAGAGGTGTTGTACGAACATGGTAGCCACATCCGGATTTTCGTGTATCAGTGTATTGAGCGTGGTAAGCGAGTTGAAAAAAAAGTGTGGGTTCACCTGGCTTTTCAGTAGCTCGTACTGGCTGCGCAGCATTTCCTGCTTCATGGCCTCGTTATCTTCCGCAGTTTTTTTCCAT
>Ga0116227_10012086_pt1 | contig 14235 bp, 11 predicted proteins | sample S1TSphgellanicum_FD_89693 | JGI IMG/M metagenome (GOLD analysis project Ga0116227, IMG submission 89693) | Host-associated microbial communities from peat moss isolated from Minnesota, USA - S1T2_Fb - Sphagnum magellanicum MG | ecosystem: Host-associated > Plants > Peat moss > Unclassified... | reverse complement strand
CTTTGGCCTTGGTGCTAGGCGCCGAAGGAGGCGGCATGCGCCGCCTGACCCGCGAGCGATGCGATTTCCTGGTGCGCATCCCGATGGAGGGGCATATGGAATCGCTCAATGTCTCGGTGGCGGCGGGGGTGGCTCTGTTCGAGGCCCGACGCCAGAGACTTGCCTAAAAAGGCTGCAGGCCGTATCCTTCGCGCTCTTTTTTGGCCGGGTATGGCCTCATTCCTTGCCTCACCGCTCGCAACGGGAGGCTTCAACCGTAGGGAAAATTCATGCGACATTATGAAATCGTGCTGCTGGTCCATCCGGACCAGAGCGAGCAAGTTCCTGCCATGGTGGATCGCTACAAAGGCATGATCAGTGCCGGCGGCGGCACCGTGCATCGCTTCGAGGATTGGGGCCGGCGCCAGTTGACCTTCCCCATCTCCAAGGTGCACAAGGCGCACTACATCCTGTTGAACGTCGAATGCGATCAGAAGACCCTGGCCGAGCTCACCGGTTCGTTCCGATTCAGCGACGCGGTGTTGCGCAATCTGGTCGTGAAGATGGATGAAGCCGTCACGGAGGCGTCGCCGATGGCGCGCGCTCCGGACGAGAATGCCCGGCGTCACGATGATTTCGGCGATGACGGCGATGATGACGATATGCCCATGGGCATGCGTTGATCGTACCGGCAATTCCAGGAGACATTCATGGCACGTTTTTTTCGTCGTAAGAAGTTTTGCCGATTCACCGCTGATGACGTCAAGCAGATCGATTACAAGGATCTGGCGACGCTGAAGAGCTACATCACGGAAACCGGCAAGATCGTTCCCAGCCGCATCACCGGCACCCGCGCGCACTATCAGCGCCAGCTGCAGCTCGCCATTCGGCGCGCGCGCTTCCTGGCGCTGTTGCCCTACACCGATCAGCACTAACCTAAAGCAGCGCACATGGACATCATATTGTTGCAAAAGGTCGCGAACCTCGGACAAATCGGCGATCGCGTCAAGGTAAAATCCGGCTACGCCCGTAATTTCTTGGTTCCCACCGGCCGCGCCACCATGGCCACGGCGGCCAACATCGCCAAGTTCGAAGCGCAGCGCCACATTCTGGAAGCGAAGGCCACCGAGGAGTTGCGTGCCGCCCAGGCTCGCGCCGCGAATCTCGAGAACTTCAAGCTGGAGCTGCGTGCCAAGGCCGGCGCCGAAGGCAAGCTGTTCGGTTCGATCGGCACCTCCGACATTGCGGAAGCTGCCGTGAAAGCCGGCCAGCCGATCACCCGCAGTGAAGTGCGCATGCCGACGGGTCCGATCCGTTCCACCGGCGAGCACCAGGTGCAATTGCATTTGCATACCGACGTCGATGTGACCTTGCAGGTCACCATCATCGCGGAAGAGTAGCGGCGGGCAATCGCGTAACATAGGGTGTCCCGTAGGGTTACCCGGCAAGGTTACGCATGGCCGCTCGCTTCAATAATCGATCCTCGGAAGGCGGCGACGGGCTTCGCCTGCCGCCGCACTCCATCGAAGCCGAGCAGTCGGTGCTCGGCGGCCTCATGCTCGATGCGGCGGCCTGGGATCAAATCGCCGATCGTGTCACGGCCGACGATTTCTACCGGAACGATCACAGGCTGATCTTCGAAACCACCGCGGAACTCATCGAGCGCAGTCAGCCCTGCGATGCGGTGACGTTGGCGGGACACCTGGAAAGCAAGGGCGTGCTGGATCAGGTTGGCGGTCTGGCTTACTTAGGCTCGCTGGCTCGCGATACGCCCACCAGCGCCAATATCCGCGCCTATGCCGACATCGTGCGTGAGCGTTCGGTATTGCGGCAGTTGATCACCGCCGGAAATCTGATCGTGGGCAGCGCGCTGGAAACCGAAGGCCGTGAAGCGCGCGAAGTGATCGACGAGGCGGAGCGTGCGGTCTTCGAAATCGCGGAACGCGGTTCGCGCGGCAAGGTCGGATTTCGCTCGGTGAAGAGCATATTGCCGGAAGTGGTGAACCGCATCGATGAGATGTATCACTCCGGCGGCAAGATGAGCGGCTTGTCGACCGGCTTCAAGGTATTGGATGAAATGACCTCGGGTTTGCAACCCGGCGATCTGATCATCGTGGCCGGCCGGCCGTCCATGGGTAAAACCACCTTGGCCGTGAATATCGCGGAGAACGCGGCCTTGGGAGCCGGCAAGTCGGTGGCTATTTTCAGCATGGAAATGTCCTCGGAATCCCTGACGCTGCGCATGATTTCTTCGCTGGGGCGCATCAACCAGAGCAATCTGCGCTCCGGTCGGCTGGAGGAGCAGGACTGGCCGCGCATCGACTCGGCGATGACGCAGTTGAGCGCGGCCAATATATTCGTCGATGAGACTCCGGCGCTGTCGCCCACGGAAATTCGTGCGCGGGCGCGGCGCTTGAAGCGCGAGCGGGGTTTGGATCTCATCGTCGTGGATTACTTGCAGCTGATGCAGGTGACGGGAACGAAGGAGAATCGCGCAACCGAAATTGGTGCGATCAGCCGTTCGTTGAAAGCGCTTGCCAAGGAATTGAAGTGTCCGGTGATCGCGCTGTCGCAGCTGAATCGCGGCGTGGAGCAGCGCGTCGAGAAAAAGCCGGTGATGTCGGACTTGCGCGAGTGCGTTGCGGGCGACACCTTGGTGTGCCTCGCGGACGGGCGTCGTGTGCCTATTCGTGAGTTGGTCGGCCAGACCCCTGAGGTCTGGGCCATGGATGAGAACCAGAAAATCATCAAGGCGCGCAGCGATCGGGTGTGGTCGAAAGGTCACCGGCAGGTTTTTCGAATGGATTTGGCCAGCGGCCGGGTGTTGCGTGCCACATCGAATCATCTGGTGTTTACCGCCGAGGGGTGGAAGCCGCTGGGCGCTCTGGGCGTGGGTTGTCGGGTGGCGCTGGCGAGGAATTTTCCGGCCGTTGAAAATCCGGTGGTGTGGTCGGACGCGGAGATTGCGTTGCTCGGCCACTTGGTGGGTGACGGTAGTTATCTCACGCATCAGCCTTTGCGCTACACCACGGCCTCTGAGGAGAACAGCCGCTTGGTGTCCGAATGCGCGCGGGCTCTAGGCAGCACGGTGACGCGTCACCCGGGGCGCGGCAACTGGCATCAGTTGGTCATTGCCGGTAATGGCAATCGATGGCGTCCCGCCGGCGTGGGCGCGTGGTTGAAAGGGCTGGGAATTTTCAATCAGCGCTCGCATCAAAAGCACTTGCCGAGCGCGGTGTTTCAGTTCAGCGATGCGCAGATCGGGTTGCTGCTGAAACATTTGTGGGCGACGGATGGAAGTATTCACGTGCGTCCGAAACGTGGCGCGCCCGGTGTGTATTTTTGCTCTTGCAGTAAACGACTTGTTGAAGATGTTGCTGCACTGCTGCTGCGTTTGGGCATCGTGGGAAGAATCAGCCAAGTCAAGCAAAGAATTGGCAGGCCGGTGTGGAACGTTCATGTCAGCGGCTCCGAACAGCAGGCTATTTTTCTCGCTAAGGTGGGAGCCTTCGGGCCGCGCGAAGCGCCCGCGATGAAGTTGGCAGCTAAGCTTGCTGTGACGACCCGCAATCCAAACGTCGATACCTTGCCCCGCGAACTCTATGATCGAATGGAAGAATCGATGAGAGCACAAGGCTTGACCCGCAGCGAGGTTAGCGCGAAGCGTGGCGCCACTTACAATAGAAATAATTTCGAGCATTCGCCCTCACGCCAGACCTTGAACTCGTACGCTGACGCGCTCAATGACGAAGTGCTGAAAACCTGGGCGAACTCTGATATTTTCTGGGACCGCATCGTTGCATACGGATTGGAAAGTTACTCCGCCGAAGTGTTCGATATGACGGTGCCCGGACCTGCGAACTGGCTGGCGGATGGTATCGTCAGTCACAATAGCGGAAGCCTAGAACAGGATGCAGATTTGATTCTGCTCATTTATCGCGAAGAAGTGTACGACCAAAACACCACGCGCAAAGGCATCGCCGACATCATCATCGCGAAGCAACGCAATGGCCCGACCGGCGATGTGCAATTGACCTTCTTGGGTCAATACACGAAGTTCGAGAACTACGCACCCGAGTCCTACGCGCCCGAAGGCGTATTCAGGTGAGACACTCGTGACACCGATGGTGAGCGCGACGATCGATACGTCCGCGCTCCGCCACAACTTGAGCATCGTCAGGCAGCGCGCGCCGCGATCACGCGTCATGGCTGTGATCAAAGCCAATGCCTACGGCCACGGCCTGGTGGCGGTGGCCCAAGCGCTTGACAGCGCCGATTTGTTTGCCGTGGCGCGCGTCGATGAAGGATTGGCACTGCGCGACGCCGGAATAGCCAACGACATACTGCTGCTCGAGGGGGTATTCGATGCCGAACAGCTGAGCGCCGCCGCCGCTGCCGGATTCGAGCTGGTGGTGCATACCGGAGAGCAGATTGAATTGCTGCGTGCGATGCCCGCCCCAGCGCGTTTCAAGATCTGGCTGAAATTGGACAGCGGCATGAATCGGTTGGGTTTCAAGGCCGGCGAATTCTCGGCGGCACACGCAGCGCTGCACGGACTGACCTGTGTGCAGCAGCCGATCAATCTATTCACTCACTTGGCCTCCGCGGATTCTCCGGACTTGCCGACCACCGCCGAGCAGCTGGCGAAGTTTTCCGCGGTTACCGATGGATTGCCGGGCGAGCGCAGCATTGCCAACTCCGCGGGCATGGTGGGGTTTCCCGAAGCGCAGGTGGACTGGGTCAGGCCGGGACTGTTGTTATACGGCGTCTCGCCGTTCGCAGGACTGATCGGCGCCGACCATGGTTTACGGCCGGTGATGACCCTGCGTTCCCATGTGATCGCCGTCAAAGACTTGGTGGTGGGCGAGCAGGTCGGCTACGGCGGCACGTGGACGGCCGGCCGTCCCACCCGCTTGGCGATTGCCGCGGTCGGTTACGGCGACGGCTATCCGCGCAATCTCGCCTCCGGTGCGCCGGTGCTGGTCAACGGCGAACGCGCGCCGCTGGCCGGTCGTGTATCGATGGATATGATCGGGATCGATGCAACCGATCTGCAAAGCGTCCTCAAGCCCGGCGATCCCGTCATACTTTGGGGCGAGGGCTTGCCGGTGGAGGAGATTGCGGAATGGGCCGAAACGATTCCCTATGAGTTGCTGTGCGGAATCAGTCAGCGGGTGGCGGTGGATATCGTTTAGGGCTTGAATCTCGTTACACTGCTCGCGCGAGCATCACAGTTGACAGGGAAGGTGTAGTGATTCGATCCCTCATGGCGATGGGCATTTTTACGATGACCTGCTTCTCGTCGCCGAGTTTCGGTGCCGATCAATGCGAAGCTCGGCCTGTCGCTGAGCTGCCGATTACCATCAAGAATCACCGCGCCACCATCGTTGCCAAAATAAATGGCAGAGAGGCGCGATTTCTCATAGACAGCGGCGCTTTCTACAGCACGATGACTGCCGCAACGGCCGCCGAGTTCGGCCTGGCGACTTTCCCGGCGCCCTGGGGTTTCAGAATCACCGGCATTGGCGGCTCGCAATCGGCAGACATTACGAGGGTCAAGGAATTTACGCTGATCGATGTGCCCTTCAAGAACCTGGAGTTCCTCGTCGGTGGCAGCGAAGTGGGATCGGAAGCGGTGGGTCTGCTCGGCCAAAACTTTCTCGAGCTCTTCGATGTTGAATATGACCTCGCTCAGGGCGTCATTCGATTGTTTAGGACCAAGAACTGTGGGCATTCCCGGCTGGCTTATTGGTTGACTGCCGATCAACAGTACTCCGTGATGGACATCGAGCCTCTGACCCGAGAACATCCATTCACAATGGGGGTTGCGTACCTCAACGGCCAGAAAATCAAACTCGCCTTCGACTCAGGTGCCTCGAATTCAGTATTGTCGGCACAAGCGGCAGAGCGTGCCGGCGTGAAACTCAATTCCGAAGGCGTTCAGCCGGCAGGTTATTTGCGCGGGATTGGACGCGGCATGGTCAAGAACTATATCGCGCGGTTTTCGAGCTTCAAGGTCGGTGACGGCGAGGAGATCAAGAACGCCAAACTGCGTATTGTCGCCACCGATTTGCGCTTCACCGACATGTTGCTGGGCGCGGATTTTTTCCTTTCTCATCGAATTTTTGTGGGCAACAAAGAGCACAGGCTGTTTCTTAGCTACAGCGGCGGCCCGGTATTCGATCTGTCTGGACATACTGAGACGCCGCTAAGCGCACAGAACGACAGCGCTCCAACAGGCGGGGATGTGTCTCAACTGCAGACAGCGGAAGCCACGGATGGAGATGCAAAAAATGTCGAAGCACAGCAGTTGGATGCCTCTGAGGCGGCTCGACAAGGAGCAGCACTGGTTTCCCGGGGCGAGTTCAACGCCGGTATCGCTCTGTTATCGAAAGCGGTAACGCTCAACCCTGCTGAACCCGACTATTACTACCAACGCGGCAACGCGTACTGGGCCGGCAAGCAGCCCGACCTCGCCTTGAAGGATTTTGACCAAGCCCTCAAACTCAAACCCGGTTTTTTGTCGGCCTACATTCCGCGGGCAGAACTCGACTTGAACAAGGGAGATACACCCGCCGCCTTGGCGGACCTCGAAGCGGTTGACCGTTTGGCACCCAAGCAAGCTGATTTGCGCTATACGCTGGCGGCCTTGTATGAGCGCATGGATCACCTGCCCGAATCAATCCAGCAGTATGGAGCATGGATCGAGAGTCATCCCGATGACGCGCGTATGGTGGCTGCGTTGGCTGGCCGGTGCTACAGCCGGGCGCTCGCGAACCTGGAACTGCGTGGGGCGATGAAAGATTGCGATAAGGCTCTGTCGCGCGCGGACAAGTCCAATCCCAATAATGCGCAGCTGCACGTGGATCGAGCGCTGGTATACATCCGATTGGGTGAATTCGATAAGGCGATTTCGGATTGCAGCGATGCCCTGAAACAATCGCCGAAAAATGCGAGTGCCCTGTACGTCAAGGCCGTTGCAGAATTGCGTAAGGATAAGAAAGCCGAAAGCTCCGCGGATCTGGCTCTGGCCAGGCAGATTGCGCCGAAGATCGGTCAGCGACTCGAGCGATATGGATTCACGATATGAAAAAACTTGTCTGGTGGTTCCTGTCGAGCTTGGCAGTGGCGAATCCTGCCTTGGCGGCGAAATGCGAGATTGCCAGACTCGCGGATATGGCTGTGACCATGAACGGCTTTCGGCCGATCGTGCCCCTTAAAATCAACGGCCAGGACGCACACTTCCTGCTCGACAGCGGCGCTTTTTACAGCATGATGAGCCCGGCCACTGCAGCGCAATTCAAACTGAAGACAACAAATACTCCCTTTGGAATGCGAGTGATTGGTGTGGGCGGTTCATCGGCAACCGAGGCGACGGTAGTCAAGGAACTCAGGTTCGCCAATGGTGTGGTGCCGAACGTAGAGTTCTTGGTCGCCGGAGCGGAGGTGGGTGCGGACGGGCTCCTGGGCCAGAACCTACTGAAGTCCTTCGATGTCGAATACGATTTGGGCCAGGGTGCCGTTCGTCTGTTCGCTACCGAACACTGCGAAGATGCGCGGTTTTCGTATTGGCTACCGGTGGACCAGAAGCCATCGGTGATGACGCTCGACCTGGCCGATGAGCATAATCCGCGCACGCTCGGCTCCGCTTACCTCAACGGGCGCAAGATTTCCGTTCAGTTTGACAGTGGCGCCTCCTACTCGGTTCTGACCAGCGAAGCCGCCGAGCGAGCCGGCATTACGCCCGAATCGCCCGGTGTGGTGGACGGCGGTGCGTCGCGCGGTATCGGCAGCTCGATGGTCAAGACCTATATCGCAACCTTCCCGACGTTCGCTATCGGCGACCATGAAGAGATCAAAAATGCCAGGCTGAGGTTTGCCAAGGTTGAGCTCAACCGCGTTGATATGCTCATCGGGGCGGATTTCTTCATATCCCATCGCATCTTCGTCGCCACGAAGGAGCGCAAGATTTTTATGTCCTACAGCGGCGGCCCCGTTTTCAATGTCGCCCGCAGCGAGGAGTCGCCTGCGGCTCCAACTGCGGGTGCAACTGCGATAGAGTCAGCGTCGTCTGAAAACAACCCAGTGGACGCGGCCCGCAAAGGCTCTGCACTGGTAGCGCGAAGCGAATACGGGTCCGGTATTGCCTTCTTGTCGCGCGCGGTCGAATTGAGTCCTGGTGATCCCGAGTACTATTTTCAGAGGGGCAACGCTTACAAAACCAGTGGGCAGGGCGATCTGGCTCTCGCTGATTTCGACCAGGTTCTCAAATTAAAAGCGGATTTTTTGCCGGCCTATTTGCCCAGGGCACAACTGTACCTCCAGAAAGAGAACATTTCCGCGGCGCTCGCGGATTTAGAGACCGCGGATAAGCTGGCGCCGTCGCAGGCGGACTTGCGCTTCGAACTGGCGACCATGTTCACGCACCTGGACCGATTTCCCGAGGCCATCACGCAATTCACGATCTGGACGGACAACCACTCGAATGACAGCCGCGTACCTGCTGCGCTCCTGCTTCGTTGTGTCAACCGCGCCATGCTCAATCAGGATCTGCCGGCCGCCCTGAGCGACTGTAATGCCGCCATGCGGCGCTTTGACAAGTCCGATGCCAGTTATTCACGCCCCTTGGCGGATCGAGCATTGGTGAGGATTCGCATGGGCGACAACGATAAGGCAATCGAGGATTGCAATGACGCCATCAAGCGAGATCAAAAAAATGCGTCTGCGCTTTACCTGCGTGGTGTGGCGGAATCCAGAAAAGGGCAGACGGCTGATAGCGAGAAGGACATTGCCGCTTCCAAGGGAACGGACCCGAAGATCGCGGAACATTTCGCGAAGTTTGGGATCGCGCCCTAGCGTTGACAATCGACCGACAGGGAGTCTTGCATGATTCGAATGTTCGTTGCGATAGCTCTTCTACTGGGTATGTCGGTCTCGGATGCAGCTTTCGCGGATAAGTGCGAACTCGGTCAGGTTGCAGAGCTACCGATTGCAATGAAAGGTCTGCGGCCCACCGTTATCGCCACGATCAATGCAAGAGAAGCGAGATTGTTCATAAACAGCGGGGCGCTCTTCAGCATGATGAGTCCCGCCACGGCTGCGCAATACGAACTCCAGACTCATCCCAGCAGAGTCAGGCTAGGGCCGCAACAAGCCAAACTTGCAACCATAGGCGAATTCACAATCGGCAGCTTTCCGGTCAAGAATCTCGAGTTCATCATCGCCGGCAGCGAATACAGCTCGGAAGTTGTCGGGATGCTGGGCCAAAATTTTTTGCAATCTTATGATGTCGAGTACGATCTAGGGCATGGATTGATTCGGCTTTTTCAAACCAAGAATTGCACGAAAGCGCGACTGGCGTATTGGCAGACAGCCGACCAGTCATACTCGCAGATGGACGTAGAACCTGCCACGCGATCCCATCCGCTTACTGTGGGCACTGCTTACATGAACGATCAAGCCATCAAAATAGTGCTCGATTCGGGCTTTGCTACTTCAATATTGTCGTCGCAGGCGGCGCAACGCATCGGGGTGCAATGGGATTCAAAAACCTTCGCGCGCTTTGCCAGCTTGAAGATCGGCGATGGCGAAGAAATCAAGAACTCCAAAGTTCGCACCGGCCAGATCAATTTACAATCTGCCGGCATGGTCGACATGGTATTGGGAGTCGATTTCCTTATCTCGCATCGCATATTTGTCGGCAACAACGAGAACAAGCTTTATTTTAGTTACGGTGGCGGCCCGGTATTTGATCTGTCGGCACATGAGGAACCTCGAAGCGACGCGGGTGAGCCATTCTCGGCCAGTGAAAGCAGCGTGCCTCAGAATGAAGCGGGGAATCCTTCCGAGCTGGCGGCTGAAGGTACTGCTTCCGTGTCTCGCGGCGAGATTTCGGCAGGTTTGGTTCTATTGTCAAAGGCCATAGCGATGAGCCCGGATGAACCGGAGTTCTATTTCCAGCGCGGCAATGCTCTTTGGGCCAACAAGCAATTCGATCTAGCGCTGGCTGATTTTGATCAAGTCATCCAGCTGAAAACGGATTTCTTGCCAGCCTATATCCCCCGGGCGGAATTGGAGCTAAGCAAGGCGGATTTACCGGCTGCGCTGGCCGACCTTGAAACGGTCGACCATTTGGCTCCTAAACAGGCCGATTTGAGGTACTCGCTCGGAGTCATCTATCAACGCATCGATCACCTGCCTGAGGCCATTGCGCAGTATGGATTGTGGATCGATGCCCATCCCAAAGATGCGCGTACATCCACAGCCGTGAGTCGCAGGTGCTATGTCCGGGCACTTGCAGGTCAGGACCTGCCTGACGCCATCAATGACTGCGACCGGGCTTTGCGGACGAGCGACAGGTCCAACATCGCCTATGCAAATCTTTGGGTGGAACGGGCGTTGGTGCGCATACGCATGGGCGAGTACGGTAAAGCGATTGGCGATTGCAATGACGCGTTGAAAATGTCCCCGAAGAATGCACTCGCACTCTATGTCCGAGCCGTCGCAGAGATGCGCAACAACAAGAAATCCGAGAGTGAGGCGGACTTAAAGTCCGCGCGGCAGATCGATTCGACGATCGGTCAGAGCCTGGCTCGATATGGCTTCATCACCCCTTAGCTCTCGAAGAACCCCATCTTCACGCCGGCAAGCTGCACGACATCATTATCGTTCAAGCGCCGCGCCTGCGGGCCGATTGGCACGCCGTTCACCTGCGGATAATCATTTTCCTTGCCACTGTCGACGTGGACGATGAAGTAGCCTTCAGAGCGTCGAGTAATGGCAGCCACTTGCACGCCGGGACGGCCGAGAGTGGTCAGGGCCTTGGTCAATTCCAATTCCCGTCCGGCAAATGCGCCGCTCAACACCTGCAACTTGGCCTTTGGCAGGGCGGTGGCGTTATCGGGAACGCTTGGCCGCTTGGCGGCGACTTGCTTGGCAGCATGATCGACGGCGGCACTGACTTTGCGGATCTTATCCTCGCCCTGCGAGCTGGGCGTGATGACCATGGTCTTTTCGAATTCGTCTTGCTCGACTTCACCATCTTGGCTGTCGACAAATCGCAGCTGATGGTGGCCGACGGTGATGACATCGCCGTGCTGCATCGCATGCTTCTTGATCAACTTGCCGTTGACGTAGGTGCCGTTGGTGCTGTTCAGGTCCTCGAGGAAGGAGTCATTCAGAATATTGATGATGAGCGAATGGTGGCCGCTGACGGCCGGGTTATCGATACGAATATCATTGTCCGGCAGGCGCCCGATCGTATAGCGCTCTTTATTCATGTTGTATTCTGCGAGGATTTGACCATCCAAGCTGAGCATCAAGCGTGCCATGCAGACTCCATATCGCTAGCCGAACCATCCCAAGATTTTGTCAAATATACGCCGGTGAGCCGGGAACGGCTCCTCGACGTGCGCCATGATCACTGAGACATTATCCCGGCCGCCGTTATCGTTAGATAGCTGAATCAACTGCTTAGCAACCGTATCAAGATTAGCACTAAAGGTACTGATTGTTAAGTGAATGTCCTCATCCTCGATCATGTCAGAAAGGCCATCTGAACACAGTACGTAGTAGTCACTTTTCTGCGCCGGCTGCTCGTGAATCTCGACTTCCACATTCTGCTCTACCCCGAGCGCCCGTGTAACATAATTCTTGTTCGTGGCACGCTGCGCTTCCTGCTGAGAATAGAATCCGCGGTCGACCAATTCCTGTAGCAGCGAATGGTCCAAGGTCATCTGTTCGAATCGGTTGTCGCGCAGCCGGTAAAGCCGTGAGTCTCCCACGTGAGCGATCGACACCTTGTTATCGTGAAACAAGCAGGCGACCACTGTTGTGCCCATTCCCTCACATTGAGGCTGGGTCTTGGACGTGTGGTAAATGATTTTATTGGCTCTGTGAATCGCATCACGCAGGATGATGCTGGGCCGAGTCAGGCCAGTCTCCGGATCACGCACCGTCAGGTCTTCACGCACAAACGCGTCGCGAACCAGGTTGATGATGGTCTTGACCGCGATGCCGCTGGCCACTTCACCGGCGTTATAGCCGCCCATGCCATCGGCCAGCACGAACAAGCCGATATCGGCCTCGCTGCCAATCATATCCTCGTTGTGTTCGCGCACCTTGCCGGTGTCGGTGAGCGCGACGCTGGAGATTTTCCCCTTCAAACTCATCCTCTTGCTCTCACGGTGATCCGCTCGGTATTCGCTGCCGGCAGTCATCCAAAGCCGCGGCCATCTGGGCACCTGAGTCGTACCGCTCTTCCGGGGTCTTTGCCAACGCTCGATCGATCACCTTTTCCACGCATTCCGGCAAATCTGGCCGGAAGGCCCGAAGCGGTGGATGCGGCGCTTCGGCTATCTGCTGCATCAAGCCAGTCATCGAATCTGCGGTGAAAGGAAGCTGGCCCGTCAACAATTGGAACAGGCTAACACCCAGGGAAAACAAGTCCGAGTGACCTGTCACAGTTCGTCCCTCGAGCTGTTCCGGCGACATGAACGACGGTGTGCCGAGAACGATGCCTGTGCGCGTGCTGCCTGCGCCTGAGAGCCGCGCGATGCCAAAATCGGTGATCTTCAACACATCGGTACTGGGGTCGTACATCAGGTTGGCGGGCTTGATATCGCGATGAACCACCTGCTGTTTGTGCGCGAATCCCAGGGCATCGGCCGTGCGGCTCACGATCTCCAGCACTTTGCGTGGCTCGAGCAAGTTGTTCGACTTGGCGAAATCGCTCAAGTGGCGTCCCTTCAAATACTCCATGGCGATATAGGCCAGACCCCGTTCTTCGCCGACGTCATAAATCGTCACTATGTTGGGGTGATTGAGGCGTCCCGCAGTTTCTGCCTCACGAAAGAAACGCGACCGCGCTTCGATGAGTTCCGCATCGCTGAATTCCGCCGCCAACGGTATGGCCTTGATGGCTACCATGCGATTGATGGCGGTGTCGCGGCCGAGATAAACAGTGCCCATCGCACCGCGCCCGATTTCCCGCTCGAGGTGGTAGCGTCCGAGTCTTTCAGTGTCCGCGGAAGGCGCGATGCCGGTGCGACCGAGAGGCTGGGGTGATTTGGCTGTTGGGTTTGCGGGCGCGGCCGCCGTGGATACGGCCGCCGCTGTGGCTACGGCCGCCGTGGAAGCGACCGCCACGGCTGGTGCGACCGGCACGATGAGCGGAGCCGGTTTGGGTTTGGTCCTCTCGGTATCCATCAAGCGCTTTAGCTTGGCGGCCACGTCTTTATACGTGTTGTCGATGCGCGCCAAGTGACGATACACCGCGGTGGCCTGCGGGACCCGGCCGCGGGTCTCGAGTTGACCGCCCAACGCGTACAGATCGCCGAGCACGCTGGCAGTGGCTTTGCGGCCCTTGAGTTCTGCGAAGCGTTGTTCGAAATTGTCCAACAAACGGGCCGTGTCCGACCCAACCAGCGTATGGGTGCGCGGTTTGGGGGCGACGGAACGCGTCTCTCTGAGCAGCGACCCAATGAAAAGGGCACTGCCGCCCAGCAACAGCATGGCACCCGGCAACCACAGCCAAGTGTTGGGATTATCTGGAGTTCGAAGCGCCAGCGCGACTGCCGTCACTCCCAATCCCACAATTGCGGCGATCAATCCAACTTTGCGCATGCAATAGACATAATCCAATACGACAAGCGGGGCAGTATAGGTGATCGGCCCGCCGAATCGGCAATGCTAAGCTCACAAAACAACGCGAAGGGGACCCATGGCGAAGCTAAAAGAGGTGTTTATTTGCCAGAACTGTGGAGCCTCTTCGCCGAAATGGCAGGGGCAGTGTCCCACCTGTGGCGAGTGGAACACATTGGCTGCCGAGATCCTGAGTTCCAATGCGCGCAAAGCCGTGGTCACCGCCGCAAAACGCGCCGATACCTCCACCTCGTTGGCCGTCGAGGCGATCAGCGAATCCCCGCGCTTGTCGAGCGGATCATCCGAACTGGATCGGGTGCTCGGCGGGGGGTTGGTGCCGGGATCCGTCACGCTCATTGGCGGCGATCCAGGCATCGGAAAATCCACGTTGATGTTGCAGACCGCCGCAGCGCTGAACGCCGTTGGGCCGGTCCTGTATGCGACCGGCGAGGAATCGCTGAAGCAGGTTGCGCTGCGCGCGCGGCGCTTGGGATTGGAGGCTGCGACGGCGCGGCTGGTGACTGAAACTTGCGTCGAGGAAGTGGTGGCGGCGGCCGGCGTCATCGGGGCTCGGGTACTCATCGTTGATTCGATTCAAACCATGCATTCGGAACG